>VYLE01000274.1_pt1 | contig 57996 bp, 43 predicted proteins | sample 5114391 | NCBI WGS metagenome assembly VYLE01 (sample SAMN12291771, study PRJNA351875) | freshwater metagenome | isolation source: freshwater lake | place: USA: Michigan, Kent Lake | collected 2013-08-15 | reverse complement strand
AGCAGCGCGGCGGCGATCTCGCTTGCCCGCTGCCGCTCGGTCGCGCGCGGCGCCGCCCGGCGCGCTGCCCGCTTCGCGATCGCCTCCTCGACGCCATCAGCCGCAAGCGTCGCCTCGATCAGACTCGCGCTCGCCCCGCGCCGCTCGACCAGCGATGCCGCTCGCTGGGCGGCGAAGCGGTCATCATCCTGCCAACCGTCCCGAGCGAGATCCTCGACGATCGACCGCGCGACCCGTTCCTCAACGCCATGCCGCTCGGTCAACTCCCGCACAAGCGAACTGCGACTTCGATCGCTTCGGCCGAGCGCCTTCAGGGCGGCGGTCCGCGCCTTCGCCCGCTCGAACGCCTCGAGGAGCGCCCGGCGCCGCGTCGCGCTGAGCCGGATCCCCTCGCGCACGCCGAGCCTGTCGAGCTCACTCCGAAGAGCCGTTCCGAGGGGCGCATCATCGACGATGACCTCGACGAGACTCGGATCGCTCGGCTTGGCCCGGAATCCGGTGACGAAGCCGCTTGGCGCGGCGGGCCGCGATGCGCGACCCTCTGCGCGGGCCTCCACGCGGGCTAGCGCAGCGGCGGAACGCTTCGTCGATCGTTGGGAGCGGGTTGGCATGGTGGGATCGGCGCCTGTCAGGTCAATTCATCTCAGGATTCTGCACAATTCAACCAGACTCTCCAGCATTCTGCACAAATCACCCAGAGAACCACAGAGGCTCAGAGGGCACAGAGGATGCACAGAGAAGGCGAAAAAGGAGACAGGTTGCGCGTGCGTGGATGGAGTCGTGCCGGTGCCAGAGGGACTCGAGGAGCGCAGGCACTGGGCACAGTGAGGAGTCCCGACCCAAGTCAAGTCCACGCTGCGCCTACGAGTGTGTGCGACGAGTTCCCTCTTTCCGTTGGCTTCTCTGTGCATCCTCTGTGCCCGCCCATTTCGGTTTGGGCCTCTGTGGTTCTCTGGGTGATTTGTGCAGAATCCTGTGTCCTCCGTGGTGAACGAACGACGCGAATCGTGCAGAAGCGTCATCCCCGTCAGGTCAACTCATCGAGATACGCTGCGATTTCGCTCGCGGCGTGCTGGTCGCGGGCGGCGCGGGCCCGGTCGAGCCCCGTGCGAAGCACCGCAATCGCCTCAGCGACGCGATCCGCGCTCTCGAGAGCCTTGGCCTTGTGAAAGTAGGCGTAGCAGTAGTTCGGATCGGTCGCGATGCAGCGGTCGTACCACGCGACCGCCTCCTCCGTCTCGCCGCGTTTCGCGTACTCCTGGGCCACGCCGTAGAGGACGAAGGTGTCCGCCGGATCAACCGACACGAGCTTCAGAAGTTGACTGAGTCGATCCTGCACCGATGAAAGTCCACCACTCCATGAGGCTCCGCAAACGGATCGCGGTCCGGATCGCCGTCCGCACGCCGTCCGATTGGAGCATGGATGGTATCGTCCTCCTCCGCTGGTGAGGCGTGGGGGAGGCGTGCGGTGAAGGGGCGGCCCATCTTCCGTTCGATCCTCTCCTCGCCCCAACACGAGAGGTTTCCGTCTTGCCCGTGACCATGCGCGTGCTCTCCGCTTCCTGCCCGACCCATTCGCTCGCGACGCGACTCCTTCGCGGTGCCCTGGCGATCGGACTCCTCGCCTCTGGCGCGACACTCGTCGCCACACTCACCGGTTGCGAGACGGAGAAGTCCTACGCCGAAGAGCAGGCCGCGAAGCGGGCGATGCCGAAGCCGGCACCCGTGCTGGTGGTGCGCCATCGCATCGGCGGAACCCATCACCGCGTTCTGGTGCGCGGCGATGTCGCCTTCGTCACCTACGGCAACTCGCTGTTGAGCATCTCGACCGGAACGGGCACGGTGCTCAGTAGCCTCGAACTCCTGCCCTTCGGCACGAGCGGTGCGGTCGTCGATCTGGTCGAAGTCCCCGGCCGCGAGGAACTCATCGCGGTGCTCGACGGGACCGCGGTGCTTCGCGTCGTCATCGCCGATCCGAACATGCCTGAGGTGATCGCCACCCGTCGCATTCACGAAATCGGCTTCGCCCCGCGGGCGGCAAGCGTCGCTGGCGGCGAGATCTGGATCGCCGGCGACGGCGGCATCGTTCCCTGGACGAAGGTCGCTCCGCCCTTCCTCTGGACGACGCCTGAAGAGCGCGTCGAGGTGGAGAAGGCCCAAGCGGCCTATGTCCCGCCGACGCCCATGCTCGCCGATCAGGCCCGCGAGGGCGGACGCGGCTCCGTCGGCCCGGTCGTCGAGACGGCCGAAGGGCTCGTCGCCCCGATCGGGCGGCGCGTCTATGCCCTTGAGGGAGCTCGCTTCGTCGGCGCTGCCTCGCGGCTCGATCCTGTTCCGGCTGCCTCGGCATCGCCACTCAGCGGCGGTCCCCTCTTCACCTTCATCCTTCAATCGCCGCAGGGGGCCCAAGTCGGCCTCATGGGCGGCGATGTGCGCGAGATCGACTCGCGGGCCGTTCCGGGCACCGTGCGAAGGGTCAAGCTCCTCCACAACACGCTCTTTGCCGTGAACGACACGGACATCATCGCCTTCGCGGTCAGTCGTGGACCGGAGGGGCTGACCCTCGGCGAGCCGGTCTTCATCGCCGTGCGCGGCGCTCGTGATCTCGATGCGATTACCGACAACGAGTTTGCCGTCGTCGGCAGCTTCGGGCGGGCGATGTACCGGATGCGCGGCGATGGTCGCGGCGAGGGTGACACCTTTTTCCGGGCGAGCCGCGAACCGAGTCGACTGACCCACGCGACGACCGATCGCCGGCGCATACTCGCCGGCGGCGAAGAGGGCTCGTGGCTCTACACGATCGGTGACGAGGTCGCCCTCGTGAACCAGCCGGTGCCGGTCGAAAGCGGCACGCGCATGAGCGCCGCCGGCGGCTGGGGCCGGGCCACCGTCGCACCGGACCAGCGAAGCGTGTCGATCCGCCCGACGGTCGCCGCCGCGCCGCCGCGCAGCGAACAGTCCAAGCAGCCGCCCGCCGCCGATGACGAGAAGGCAGCGCAGCCGAGTGCCACCGGCGAGATCCTCTGGACGCCCTCCACCAAGGGGGAGATCTACGGCGTCGAAAGCTTCGACGGCAAGCTCTGGATCTGGCACCAGGACGGCATCGATGTCCTCGGCCTCGAAGGCGGCCAGCTTCGCCAGCTCGGGGCTTTCCGCGTCGAAGGCCCGGTTCGGTTCCTCTTCCCGCAGCGGGTCGGCGGCGCAGTCGCCTATGTGAGCGAGTTCGGCGGCTTCGGCGTCCTTGACTTTGTCGATCGCGATGCCCTGCCATCGACCGGCGGCGAGCGCCTCGTCGATGTCGACGCCGACGGGACGGCGGATGTCACCCTCACGAAGGCGGAGATCGACGGCGCGTCTACATCCTTCTCCGCGCCGCGCATCAATGTGCCGACGGGGCGGGACCGCACCGACATCGAGCCACCCAGCCGCACGGAGTGATTGTGGACAGCCGCGCGACGCAGGCGCGTGCTGAAGGCAACGAGATGATCCGAGCGACCACCATCTTTCGCGGACGGGTTCAGGGCGTCGGCTTTCGAGCGACGACCAGGCAATGCGCTCGCGCCCATCCGGTCACCGGATTCGTCCGCAACGAACCCGACGGCACCGTCCTCTGCGTGATCGAGGGGCGGGCGGAGGATGTCGACGCGCTCCTTGACGACATCCAACACGCGATGCGCTGCTCCATCGCCGCCGTCGACACCACGCATGGGCCGGCGACGGGGGAGTTCGAGGGCTTCACGATCAGGCGGTGAGCGGCGCCCGCTTCCGCCTGCGCCGCTCACCACCGAGTTTCCGTGCGATCAGCCCCACGATCCGAGGAGGAGGGCGATGTCAGCGGGACCGACATCGCCGCTCAGGTCGAGATCGGCCTGGCAGCAGAGGTCGGAGCAGGCTCCCCAGGATCCGAGCAGCAGGGCCAGGTCAGCCGGTCCGACGAAGCCGTCACCGTTGAGGTCGCCGAAGATGCCGGTGTCCTCGCCGTAGACATAGACCGCCTGCGTCGGCGTGTAGAAGAGGTCCGAGGCCTCGCAGGTCGTGATCGTCGAGAACTGGCCGATGCGCGCGCTGCCGTCGGCGAGCACGATCTGATCGCCGGCGACCGGCGTGTATCCCGGACCGTTTGAGACTTGGACCACGCCGGTGAGGGTCAGGAGGCCGCTCGCGTCGACGATGATCTGACCCGCCGCGCCGGTGGCGACGGTGAGAACCGCCGTCGGCGTATGCGTGAACCCGCCGTTCACGACGAGCTTGCTCGTGCCGCTGACGAAGAGGAAACCCTCATCGACGAGTGTGCCGCCCGCTGGCGTCGCGGTGAGGACCGCACCTTCGAAGAGCCGCAGGATGCCCGTCGTCGTGATCGCCTCGAGCTTCGCAAGGTCGAGGACCTTGCCGTTGCGTCCGGTGAGGATGACCTCGGTGCCGTTGAGCGTTCGCACCGGCAAGCCCGCCGTCGCATTGCCGAAACGGAGTGTGGCGTTGTTCGCCTTCCACACGCCGCCGGTGAGCGTGCCCGCGCCGCTCAGGTTCGTTGCGCTGTGGATGACCAGCGTGTTCCCGTTGAGCGTCTCCACGGTGCCGTTGTTCGTGAAGAGGTCGCCGGCGCTCGGGTTGATGTCGAAGGTCCCGTTGGCCGTGTCGGCACGAAGCACGCCGTTGTTGACGAAGCCGGAGACGCCGGCGGTCGAGATCGCGTTGCCGATCTCGGCCCAACCGCCTTCGATCGTGATCGTCGCCGCCGTGGTGAGCACCGAGGTGCCCTCGAGGTTGACGCGAGCAGGGTTGAACGCACCGCCGTCGAGGTTGATCGTGCCGTTTCCGGAGATCGTCTGCGTGCCGTCGACAATGAGCCGCGGGTTGGTCCCGTTGAGCGTCAGCGGACTGTTCAGCACGAGTCCGTTGCGGAGCCAGAGCCGCTGGTTGCTGCCAACGACGAGCGGCGAGAGCACCGTCATGCCGTCGAAGACGGTGTTCTGGCCGGTGAAGAGCGGCGCTGCGCCCGGTGCGGCGAGAATTGATCCGTTCGAGATCGTCGTGCCGTCGAGGGTCCAGACGCCGGTGGTTGCGTTGAGGTTGAGGGTGTTGCCGCCGAGGGCGAGCGAGCTCTTCAGGCGGACGATGCCCGAGACATTGCGAAGGTCGCCGAGATTCGCGAGGGTGATCGGGCCATCGACGGTGAGGTCACCGCCGGTGAGGGCCCGCAGCAAACCGGTGTTGATGATGCTCTGCGTCGGCGCGAGGTTGAGGACGCCGGCGGTGACTTCGGTCGTGCCGGTGTTCGTGAATTGTTCGCCGAGGATCGCGAAGCTGGCCCCAGGCGTGTCGGCGCGAAGCGAGCCGCCATTGACGAAGCCCGAGACGCCGCCCGTCGCGACGGCGTTGCCGATCTCGGCCCAACCGCCCTCGATCGTGATCGTCGAAGCCGTGGTGAGCACCGAGGTGCTCTCGATGTTGACGCGGGCAGGGTTGAACGCACCGCCGTCGAGATTGATCGTGCCGTTGCCGGAGATCGTTTGGGTGCCGTCGATGATGAGCCGCGGGTTCGTGCCGTTGAGCGTCAGCGTGTTGTTGAGAACGAGTCCGTTCCGGAGCCAGAGCCGCTGGTTGCTTCCGACCACCAGCGGCGAGAGCACCGTCATGCCGTCAAAGACGGTGTTCTGGCCGGTGAAGACCGGCGCAGAGCCCGCTGCGGCGAGAATCGAACCGTTCGAGATGATCGTGCCGTCGAGGGTCCAGATGCCGGTGGTCGCGTTGAGGTTGAGGGTGTTGCCGCCGAGGGCGAGCGGGCTCTTCAGGCGGACGATGCCCGAAACATTGCGAAGGTCGCCGAGCGTCGCGAAGGTGATCGGTCCGTCGATCGAGAGATCGCCACCGGTGAGCGCCCGCAGGAGCCCACTGTTTGCGAGGCTCTGCGTCGGGGTGAGGGTGAGGACGCCGGCGGTGACCTCGGTCGTCCCGGTGTTCGTGAACTGCTCGCCGACGATCTGGAAGCTGGCGCCGGCTGTGTCGGCGCGGAGCACGCCGCTGTTGACGAACCCAGAGACGCCGTTACTCGTGAAGGCGTTGCCGATTTCGGCCCAACCGCCCTCGATCGTGATCGTCGAAGCCGTCGTGAGCACCGAGGTGCCCTCGATGTTGATGCGGGCGGGATTGAATGCGTTTCCGTCCAGGTTGATCGTGCCGTTGCCCGAGATGGTCTGGGTGCCGTCGATGACGAGTCGCGGATTCGCACCGGTCATCGTGATCGAGCCGTTCAGGACCAGACCATTCCGAAGAGTCAGTCGATCCCCCGAGCTCAAGCTGAGCGTGCCGTTGATGGACATCGCTTCGAAGAGGGTGCCGGAGACGGTGAAGTCAGTCGTCGCGCCCGGCTGCACCGTCAGCGTGCCGTTCTTGAGGGTCGCGCCGTCGAAGGTGATGATGCCTTGGCTCGGGCTCAGCACGAAGGTCTGGCCGGCGAGGTCCAGGGTCGTCGTGTTCAGCACCGTGCCGCCAGCGTTGAGAATGCCCGCGTAGGAGGCCAGCGTCGTCTGCCCGTTCAGCCGCAGCGTGCCGGTCGGAAAGGCGGTCATCGTGCCGGTGTTTGTCCACGGCTGCGCGAGATCGATGATCAGCGTGCCGGCGGTCACTTCAACGGTGCCGTTGTTGGTGAACTGCTCGCCGTTCACGGAGAAGTTCGCTCCGACGGTGTCGCAGCGGAGGAGGCCGCCGTTGATGAAGCCGGAGACGCCACCGGTCGCGATGGCGTTGCCGATCTCGGCCCAGCCGCCCTCGATCGTGATCGTCGGCGCCGTGGTCAGGACCGAGGTTCCCTCGATGTTGATGCGAGCCGGGTTGAAGCCGGATCCGTCGAGGTTGATGGTGCCGTTGCCGGTGATCGTCTGGGTGCCGTCGATGACGAGTCGCGGATTGGCGCCGGTCATCGTGATCGAGCCATTCAGCGTGAGGCCGTTGCGAAGCCAGAGGCGCTGGCCGGCGCCGATGCCGATCGTTCCGTTGAGGGTCGTCGCGTCAAAGACCGTGTTGGTCGAGGTGCCGAAGGTTGGGGAGAAGCCGGGCGTCACCGAAACGGTGCCGTCCGAGATCACCGCCCCGTCGAGCAGCCATACGCCGGTGATCGCGTCGAAGAGGAGCGTGCCGCCGTTGAGGTCAAGCGAGCTCTTCATGCGAATCGTGCCGGAGACATTGCGGACATCGCCAAGGTCGTCGGCCAGCGTCGGGCCGCTGAGCTCGACCACGCCACCGGTCAACGCCCGGATGAGACCGGTGTTGACCGACGACTGCGAAGGGGCGACGAACAGCGTTCCCGCCGTCGCCTCGGTGGTCCCGCTGTTCGTGAACTGCTCGCCGTTGATGGTGAAGTTCGCGCCGTTCGTATCGCAGCGCAGCGTGCCGCCGTTGACGAAGCCAGAGACGCCTCCGGTCGAAACCGCGTTGCCGATCTCGGCCCAGCCACCTTCGATCGTCACGCTCGGCGCGGTCGTGAGGACTGAGGTGCCGTCGATGTTGAGCCGGGCCGGATTGAAGGTGCCGCCGTCGAGTTGAATCGTCGCGTTGCCGGCGATCGTCATCGAGGTCTCGACGATCAGACGCGGGTTGGTGCCGGACAGGGCAATGGTGCCATTCAGCGTGAGGCCGTTGCGAAGGGCGAGCCAGTTGTTCGTGGTGACCGCGACGCTGCCCGTCAGGCTCAGGCCATCGAGGCGATTGCCCGCGGTCGCGCCGCTTGCCGTCAGGCCAGCCGGAACGGTCCAGGCGCCGCCGATGAGCCGACCATTCGCAAGGGTGACGAGTCCCGCGTTCGACGCTGTCCCGGCGACCGTGAGCGAACCGCCGCTGTTGATCGTGAGGCCCTCGTTTGATGTCAGGCTGAGGACCGACGCGTTCCCCGCAAGGGTGATCGTGACATCACCAGCGACATCGATGATGACATCGTCGGCGGGGCCCGGGAGGACATCCCCCGACCAGTTCGCCGGTGTGAGCCAGTTCAGGTTGCCGCCGCCGCCGTCCCAGGTGATCGTCGCAGCGGACGCGCCGCCGGCGACCGAGCCGACGAGGGCCGTGAGGCAGACGAGGGGAAGGATGCCGAGATGGCGGGAAGCGATGAGGCGGGGACGCGGCATGGGTCGGATCTCGTGTTGGGTATGGGGTTTGGTGTGGGGTTTGGTGTGGGCCCCATGCGAGGTTCAATCGGGGGCCAACGGGGGCCAACGGGGGGCCAATCGTCAGTCGCAGTCCAACGACAACCTCCGCTCCTTGGCCCCGTCGAGACGGGATCCAACGGAGGCGGTGTGCAGCGTTGCGCAGACTCCCCTGATGAGGCGCACGATACGGACCGCGTATCCGGGGGCGGCGCGCGATTTTGGCGATTTCGTCGCCAGGCCTTGAAGAGGGTGGGGGAGAGGATGCGACCAGGCTCGATTGGGCCACAGAGTCGAAGGGGTCGCGCGTGATGATCGGACTCTCTCAAAGCTTCGAAGCGGGGAGCGCCGATCAAGCAGTCACGATGTCCCCTCAGGCGAACCCCAACGCGAAAGCCGCCGGCAATCCAGCGCCCCGCTCATCCTTCCCGAAGGGCCCGAAGGGCCCGAAGGGATCCCCGCGGCTCGACGACCCGATCGGGGATCGCCCGCTTGGCAATCCAGGTGGCAGTCCAGGTGGCAACCTAGGTGGCGACCTATGTGGCGATCGGTGGACCGAAATGGGGCGAACGCCTTCCCATTTGGCCTCCGCTTCGCGAATTTGGACAGTCACATTTCGCCCATTGCAACTCTGGGGCGGAGCCTCCCCGACAGCCTCAGCCGGTCTCGCGGTCGCTGGCGTGATGGCGTTGGGGGCGTTGGGCGGTTGCAGCACAAGCTCGGAGACCTTCGCCGGTCGGCCCAGCGATCAGGTCTGGACGGCGATGGTGACGGCTGCCGAGCAGCCGGCGTACCGCGACTGGCATGTCATCGAGAACGATGTCTGGGCCGACGAGACGAGCGGTCGAATCGAGATCTACCGCCTCCTCCGCCGCTACAAGGACCCGCCAGGCGAGTGGGCCCGGATGGAGGACAAGACCTGGAAGTTCTCGATCCAGTTTGAGCCGACCGAACCGCCCTCCGCCCAGTTCGCCATCCGGTCATGGACGATCCCGAGTCACAGTTGGGGCGAAGGCGACCGGTACTTCGATCAGGTGTGGACGCTGCTCGGCGGACGGCCGACGCCCGGTATGGGCGAGCCCGCACTCCAGCCAGCAGTCCAACGAGCAGCCCAGCCAGCAGCCACGCCCGCCCCCGACGCGGCGGCCGCCAGCCCGGCCGCGAACGATCGGCCGCAGGCGACTGGGGAAGCGGGCTCGCAGCCGAAGGAACCGCCGGTCGACCTGCCGGATTGAGTTCCGACGAGAAAAGTGACGCCGCGATGAGGGAGCCCGCGGCGGGCTGTCGCATGGGAGCGGCCTGGCTGGTGTGACGCATGGTGCGTCCGAGCCACTGGGCAAGTCATGGCCGACCACACCGCCTTCGCGGGTCGTCGGCCGCAACGCTCGAGACCTCCCATGCTGACCTCACGCACCATCGCCCGCTCCGTCCTCGCCTGCTCCCTCACCACCCTCGTCGTCCACGCTTCGGCATCGGCCGCAACGCTGGATGTGCCGGCTGCCTTCGCCACGATCCAGGATGCCATCGACGCTGCCGCCCCGGGCGACACCGTCCTTGTCGCTCCGGGCACCTACCACGAGCGCATCGACTTCCTCGGGAAGGAGATCGTCGTGAAGGGCTCGGCCGCCGATCCCAGCCTGACCGTGATCGACGCCGACCTCCTCGGGACCGCAGTCACCATCGGCGGGGGCGTCGGACCTGATGCCAAGCTCGTCGGCTTCACCATCCGCGAGGGCTCCTCGACGACCGGCGGCGGGATCGACATCGTCGGATCGCCGACGATCCGCTCCTGCAAGTTGCGGCTGAACGACGCGACCAGCGGCGGCGGTGCCTGGGTCAACGGCGACGCGACCTTCATCGATTGCGTCTTCATCAACAACGACGCGACCGGCGGCGGCGCCATCTCGGGCCTGGGGACGATCACGATCGAGAGCTGCCACTTCGAAGAGAACAACGCCACCACCGGCGGTGCCATCGACATCGCCGGCGGACTGATCCTGACCGATTCGACCTTCCTGAACAACACCGCCACGGTCGCCAGCAGCATCAGCCACTCGGATGGCTTGGCTCGCATCGACCGCTGCACCTTCCACGATCCCTTCGAGACGGTCATCCGGACCACCAGCAAGCTCGCGATGGCGAACGCGCTCGTCAGCGAGGGCTCCACCGCCATCGAGGCGAACACGGCGTTGGGTGATGTCGACATCGCCCTCACCATGGTGACGCTCGTGAATCCGGGGGCCCACTCGATCCGGATCATCGACGGCGGCGGCGACACGCAGCTCTTCATCCGCAACGCGATTCTTCGCAACGCAACCTCCGCGCTGACGATCGCCGGCGCGGGCAGCGGCAGCGAGACGATCGATGTCGCCTACTCGAATGTCGAGGGTGGTCCCTCCGGCAACGGCAACATCGACGCCAATCCGATGTTCGTGGCCGCCGGACTCGGCGACTTCCGACTCGCCAGCGGCTCGCCCTGCATCGATGCGGGCACGAACCTCGCGGTGCCCGCAACGAGCGCCGTCGATCTCAGCGGCAACGCTCGCTTCGTCAACGATGCGGCCACGCCGAACACCGGCGTGACCGGCGGCGCGGGCGGCGTCCTCGTCGTCGACATGGGTGCCTACGAAGCCCCGAACCGCGTGCGCTATGTGAACGCAGCCGCGACCGGCGCGAACACCGGCCTCACCTGGTCCGACGCCTACACCGATCTCCAGGATGCGCTCAGCGAAGCGGCAACGCCGGCCGAGATCGACGCGATCCTCGTCGCTCAGGGCGTCTATCAGCCCGATCGCGGCACCGGCGATCGCACGCGGAGTTTCGAACTCGTGAACGGCTGCCGCGTGCAGGGCGGCTTCGAGGGCACCGAGCAGGATCTGAGCGAGGCCCAGCCCGATCTGTTCGTCACGACGCTGAGCGGCGCGATCGGCGCGGCTGGCGTCGCCGACAACTCGCTGCATGTCGTGCAGGCGATCAATGTCGGCGCTGACGCCGAGCTCCACGGCTTCGTCGTGCAACGCGGATACGCCGACGGGCCGGCGGCGATCTTCGCCGACAGCGGTGCGGGTCTTCTTCTCTTCAACGCAGCTCCGACCATCCGCGACTGCTGGTTCCGTCAGAACGAGGCGATCGGCGACGGTGGCGCTGTCTACGGCATCCAAAGCGACGCTGCGATGGCCGAGTGCCGATTCAATCTGAACATCGCCGGGGCCGACGGTGCGGCGCTCGCCTTCGTGAACTCTGATCCGATGCTCACGAACACGCTCGTGCACGGCAACGACTGCGGCGGAGCGGCTGCGATCAGCATGTCGATGGGCAGCAATCTCCTTCTCGTCAACGCGACCATCGCCGACAACCAGGCGACCGGCGGTTTGAGCGGCGGCCTCACGATCGACGCAGCCTCCTCGGCCACCGTGCGGAACACGATCTTCTGGAAGAACCTGGGGCTCGCCGCTGCGATCGAGGTGAATCAGGTCAGCCCCTTCGGCTTCCTCGACATCGGCTCGTCGACCGTCGAGGGTTGGAGCGGCGGATTCGGCGGAGCAGCCAACAACGGCTTCAACCCCTTCTTCGTGAATGCAGTCGGTCCCGATCTCGTGGCCGGCACGGGTGACGACGACTATCGCCTCAAGGCTGGCTCGCCGGCGGTCGACTCCGCCAACTCCGCGTGGCTCGCCCCGGCGATCTTCCCCGGCGACCTCAACGGCGACGATCGCTTCGTCGATGCACCGGGCTCGCCCAACCTCGGCCTGGGTCCGGTCGCCTTCCTCGACCGCGGCGCATTCGAGTTCGAGCCCTTCCCCTGCCCGAGCGACCTCAACGGCGACGGCGTGACCGACGCGGCCGATCTCGCGATTCTGCTCGGTGCCTGGGGCCTCGCCGGCGGCCCGGCCGACATCGACGGCTCGGGCTCGGTGAACGCAGCGGATCTTGCGATTCTCCTCGGCAGCTTCGGACCCTGCTAAGCATCGGTCTGGCCTCCGATTGGGCCTCCGATTGGCCTCCGACTGACGGGAACTCCCGCACGATTCCACACCCTCCACACGGGCCGCGCGCTTGCCAGAAGCGCGCGGCCCGCCGGCGTTTGCGGGCGACCATCCGGAGCGGCTGAGACCGTACACTGACTCCCTTTTCGCACGCGGCGATCCTTCCGGGCGATGGCGCCGAGAGGAACCCGCGGCGGCTCGAGGAGATGCCCATGTCAAGCAAGCCGACGATCATCTACACGCACACCGACGAGGCGCCGATGCTGGCGACCTACTCGTTTCTGCCGCTCCTCCGCATGTTCACCGACGCTGCGGGCATTCGCGTCGAAACGAGCGACATCTCGCTCTCGGGCCGCATCATCGCCTCCTTCCCCGAGCGGCTTCGTCCCGATCAGCGCATCCCCGACTGCCTCGCCGAGCTCGGCCAGCTCTGCCTGAAGCCCGAGGCGAACATCATCAAGCTCCCGAACATCTCGGCGTCGGTGCCGCAGCTCAAGGCGGCGATCGCCGAGCTCCAGTCGCAGGGCTACGACCTGCCCGCGTATGTCGACGACCCGAAGAGCGACGCCGAGCGCGACGCCCGCGCCCGCTACGACCGGGTGAAGGGCAGTGCGGTCAACCCGGTGATTCGCGAGGGCAATTCGGATCGCCGCTCGACGAAGAGCGTGAAGGACTACGCCCGGGCGAATCCGCACAAGATGGGAGCGTGGTCGGCCGACTCGAAGGCCCATGTGTCCTCGATGGCCGAGGGTGACTTCTTCGGCAACGAGGTCTCGGTCACGATGCCCGCCGCGACGACCGCCCGGATCGAGTTCGTCGGCCGCGACGGCTCGACGACGGTCCTGAAGGATGGCCTGAAGCTCTCGGCGGGCGAGATCCTCGACGGCACCTTCCTCTCGACGGCGAAGCTCGTCGCCTTCCTCGAGCGCGAGGTCGCCGACGCGAAGGCCAAGGGCGTTCTCTTTTCGTTGCATATGAAGGCGACGATGATGAAGGTCTCCGACCCGATCATCTTCGGCCACGCCGTCCGGGTCTTCTTCAAGAGCCTCTTTGCGAAGCACGCGGCGACGATCGCCCGCCTTGGCGTCGATCCGAACAACGGCTTCGGCGATCTCGTTGCGAAGATCGCCACGCTTCCCGCCGCCGAACGCGAGGCGATCGAGGCGGACATCCGCGCTGCCTACGCGAGCGGACCGGCCATCGCGATGGTCGACAGCGACAAGGGCATCACCAATCTCCATGTGCCGAGCGATGTGATCGTCGACGCCTCGATGCCGGCGATGATCCGCGAGGGCGGCAAGATGTGGAACGCCGAGGGCAAGACGCAGGACGCCAAGGCGGTCATTCCCGATCGCAGCTACGCCGTCGTCTATCAGGCCGTCGTCGACTTCTGCCGGACGCACGGCGCGTTCGATCCGAAGACGATGGGCAGCGTGCCGAATGTCGGCCTCATGGCCCAGAAGGCCGAGGAATATGGCTCGCATGACAAGACTTTCGAAATGAAGTCGGCCGGAACCGTGCGCGTCGTCGATGCCGGCGGCGCTCTTCTCATGCAGCATGCCGTCGAGGCCGGTGACATCTGGCGGGCCTGCCAGACCAAGGATCCGGCGATTCGCGACTGGGTGAAGCTTGCCGTGACGCGGGCCCGGCTCTCGAAGACGCCCGCTTGCTTCTGGCTCGACGAGAAGCGCCCGCACGATCGCGAACTCCTCAAGAAGGTGCACGCCTATCTCAAGGATCACGACACGAGCGGGCTCGAGTTCCACATCAAGCCGCCGGAGGAGGCCTGCCGCTTCTCCTGCGAGCGCATGCGAAAGGGACTCGACACGATCTCCGTCACGGGCAATGTCCTTCGTGACTATCTCACCGACCTCTTCCCGATTCTCGAGCTCGGCACGAGCGCGAAGATGCTCTCGATCGTCCCGCTCATGAACGGCGGCGGCCTCTTCGAGACCGGCGCCGGCGGCTCCGCGCCGAAGCATGTCCAGCAGTTCGTCGCGGAAAACTCGCTTCGCTGGGATTCGCTCGGCGAGTTCCAAGCGCTCGGGGCGAGCTTCGAGCATCTCGCCGACCGGACCGGTCATGCGAAGGCCGCGGTGCTCGCCGAGACGATGGACCAGGCGATCGCGAAGTACCTTATGAACAACAGGGGTCCGGCCCGCAAGGTCGGCGACCTCGACAACCGCGGCAGCCATTTCTATCTCGTCCTTTATTGGGCCGAGGCCGTCGCTGCGCAGTCGAAGGATGCGGCGCTCGCAGCGACCTTCCAGCCGATCGCCCGCGAACTGGCGGCGAACGAGGCGGCGATCGTCGCCGAGCTGAACGGCTGTCAGGGGCGACCGACCGACATCGGCGGCTACTACCGTCCGGACGAGGCGAAGGTCGCGACCGCCATGCGCCCGAGCGCCCGGCTCAACGCGATCGTCGCGCACGCCGGTCGGGCGCTCGCGTCGGTGTAAGCGGGCGCCTTCACGCCTCGCGTCGTTCATTCAACATGGCGTTCTGCACTATTCCGCCAGAGAACCAGCCTTCTGCACAAGTCACCCAGAGAACCACAGAGGCACAGAGGGCACAGAGGATGCACAGAGAAGGCAAAAAAAGGAGACAGGTGCGAGCGAGTTGATGGAGACATGCCGTTGCCGGAGGGACCTGAGGAGCGCAGGCGCTGGGAACGGTGAGAGGTCCCGACTCAAGTCAAGTCCACTCTGCGCCTATGAGTGTGCGCGACGAATTCCCTTTTTTCCGTTGGCTTCTCTGTGCTACCTCTGTGCCCTCCGTGCCTCTGTGGTTCTCTGGCGGAATCGTGCAGAATCGTGCAGAATCTGACCTTGCCCACGAACGGTCGACACGCGAAGACCATCAACTCCGGTCAGCCTCGAAAACGCGCCGCCACGAGGGTCACATCGTCATGAATCGGGCGCTCGCCGCGATAGTCGGCGAGCGCCCGTTCCACGCTGTCGACGAGCTCGTCGAGCGGGCGATCGCGATGGGCTCGGATGATCGCCTTCAGGCGCTCCTTGCCGAAGAGTTCGCCATCCGCTCCGGGCGTTTCCCAGATGCCGTCGGTGCCGAGGAACAGGATCGCGTCGTCAGGCAGCGCTGCGGCGGAGGCGAACTCCTCGAAGGTCGCCTGCCCGTCGATTCCGAGCGGAATGTCGCCGCCTTCCAGTTCGAAGAAGGCATCGGTGGCGGGGTCGTAGACGATCGTCGGATCGTGTCCGGCACTTGCCCATCGGGCATGTCGGCGCACCGGATCGACCAGCAGCAGCGCGAGGGTCATGAAGCGCCCCGCCTTCGCGTCGGCGGAGAGGACCCCGTTCACCCGGGTGAGGAGCGCGGCGAGGCTGTCATGCTCGGCGACATTCGCCCGCAGCGCGGCCCGTGCTGAGGCCATGATGAAGGCCGAGCCGATGCCATGGCCCATGACATCGCCGACGGCGAGCAGGATGCGATCGGGAGCGATCTCGGAGACATCAATAAAATCGAAATAGTCGCCCCCGGTCTCGTCGCAGTAGCGACTCCGCCCGGCGAGCTCGAGTCGGGCGATGCTCGGTGGGGCTGCGGGCAGGAGACTCTGCTGGACCTCCATCGCGACGGCGAGCGATTGCCTGATCTCCATGCTGTGTCGAAGCCGCGGCACCATCGCGTTGAAACCGCCGGCGAGCTGGGCGATCTCGTCGTGGCCGCGCACGCTGACCTGGGTGTCGAGTTCGCCGGCCGCGACGCGGTTCGCGGCGCGGGTCAGGGCGAGCACCGGCTGCACGATCGAACGGGCCCGCCAGAGCGCGTAGGCGGCGGCGAGGATCGCGATCACCGCCACGGTCCAGCCCTGCGAGCGGGCCAGGTCGAGCATCGGCGCGACGAACTCGGAGCGGGGGAGGATCACGCTCACGGTCCAGTCGCGCACGCTCATCGGGGCGAAGCCGGCGATCCATCGTTCGGAGGGTGCGCTCGCTCCGCCGGCGCTCGTGCCGTGAAGCGGCCGCGCGTCGAAGTCGACCGAGCCCATCTCTCTCGCACCGACGACGGCCGTGGCAAGCCCCGGCATGTCGGCGCTCTCGACGGTCGTGCGTCCCCAGCGGGTCTCGGGATCGATCGCGCGCATCTCCTCCTCAGTCAGCGGGCGCAGACTTCGATAGAGCGTCGTCTTCTCGGGCTGGGCGATGATCACCCCATCGCCGTCGGTGAGCATCGCATGACCACGATCGCCGGGGCGCACGCTGTCGACGATCTCCCAGACCCGCTCGCCCTCGAACTTGATGACGGCGACGCCGACGATCTGGCCGTTCTGCGTCACGGGCTGCGAAAGATAAATGCCCGGCCGCGACGAGGTCTTCCCGACGAGGACATCGGAGACATGGGTTTCTCCAGCACGCGCCCGTCGGAAATATTCGCGAAATCCGAAGTCGAGTCCGATGTTCGCGTCGGAGGTGCTCGCGAGCCCGATGCCGTTGAGTTCGATGAGGAAGGCTGAGGCGAAGTCGGGATTGCTGCGCACGACGATCGCAAGCTGCTCTGATGCCGCGCCGAGGAGTGGGCTGCGCGTCGCGTCCTCCGCTGCGAGGCTCGCCACGACCGCCGGCTGCTCGGCGAGGGCCGCGAGCGAACGCTGCGTGTCGCTGAGCACCTGGTCAAGCTGCGTCGCGGTGACGCGAGCGAGCAGTTCGACATTCTGGCGGGCTTCGCCCTCGAGCGCCTCCACGGCTCGCCCCGATGTGATCGCGACCGCCAGCCCGAGCGGAGCGATCGCGGCCACCAGCAGGTCGACCGTCATCTTCACGGTGATCGACCAGCGGCCAGGATGAAGCGAGAGAGCCATCGGGGCATTCTCGGGCTCCGGGAGTTTCCCGCAAGTCGATCGGATCGCGGCAAAAAAGCAAACTGCCACCCCAATGCCGAGGTGGCAATCGGGTGGCAGTCTGCTTGATCGTGATATCGAATCGAGATCGCGGCCGAGGCCGTCGCCCGATCAGCTCCAGTTGCCGAGGAGAATCGCCAGATCACCCGCGTCGACCGAGCCGTCGCCGTTCAGGTCGGCGGCGCAGTTCTGCGGATCCGCGCAGGGGCCCCAGGCTCCGAGGAGGAAGCCGAGGTCGGCGGCGTCGACGATGCAGTCGGCCACGAGATCGCCCGGCGTCACGCCGCAGAGCGGATCGACGGCGTAGATCGAGACGGTGCCGGAGATCTCATTCGCGGCGACGAGGAGCGCGCCACCGGTCGGCGAGTCCTCGGCTGCGATGAAGTGCAGTCCCTCAACGCCGAGGTCGCCGGAGAGCGGATTCGACGGGCTCTGCGCGAAGTTCCGCGTGTTGATGTACTGCTCGAACTCCGGCGCGGTCGGGTTGGTCATGTCGAAGGCCATGACGCCGCCGACGCGCTCGAGGCCGACGAAGACATAGGGCGTTCCGTTCACGCTGCCGATCTCGATCGCCTCGGGCTCCGGACCCTTGTTGCGGCTCCGGCTATCGAAGGTGTTCGAGGTGTTGCTCGCATTGAAGTTGGCCGGGAAGGTCGCGGCGGTGATCCGCTCGATCAGGTCGCCGCTGTCCCACACGAGCGAGCCGTCGGCGGCGCGCACGCTGAAGGAACGGCTGCCGTAGGCCCAGAGACGATCGAGGTCGCCGTCGCCGTCGAGGTCGCCCTGATCCTTGATGAAGCGAAGCCGACCGAGCCGCGTGTTCGCCTTCAGCCAGCTCGCCGCGGGGAAGGCGTTCGGGTCGAGGTTGAGCGTCGAGCCGGCGACTTCCTCTGCATAGGCTGCGTACTCGCGGGCATCGCCCTCGTTGGCGAGGACGAGATACTCGGTGCCGTCGATCTCGACCGCGTCGATCGAGTCAGGACGGTACTGGCCGAGGATCGGCCAGCCGGCGATGCGGATGCCGCCATCCTGGTCGCTCGGGTCGAGTCCCTGACCGGTGAAGGTGATGTATCCCAGGACCGAGGGAAGGGCGTTCGGATTCGGCGGCAGGAGGCCGGTGTTCGGATCGAAGCTCGGCGGCATGCCGAAGTCGTTGTCGCCGATGACGAGCAGTCGGCTCGGATCGACCATCGCAAGACCTTCGACCTTGTCGGCGACATTCGCGTAGCCAATCGCTGCGAGATCGACGACGACCTTCTTGGTCACCGGCACGATGCCGTTCGAGGCGAGCTGGGCCTCGGTCATGAGCTCGAGCGTGCCGCCCGGGCCGACGATCGAGGGGCTGAGCGTCGAGAGGTCGGTTGCGTTCGTCGTGTCGACCTCGAAGATCTTCTTCTTCTTATTGGTGCCGAGGCCGTCGTCGCGTTCGACGACGAGGAAGCGGTTCGGACCGATGGCGACCGCGTCACCCATCTTGTCGCTGCCCGAGCCCTCGATGCGATAGAGGTACTCGGCGACGACCGTCTCGGTGACCGGATCAAACTGGAGCATGCGCACGCTGCGCGAGGCCTTCGAGCTGTTGTCGTTGGGAAGATCGGGGTTGTCGATCGGGCTCTGGATCCACGCGAAGATCTGGCCGTCGTACTGGGCGATCGCCTCAAAGCCGCGGTTCGCGCGGCGCTGGGCGTAGACGGCGGGGAGCGCCTCGATACCGGTGGTCGCGCCGAAGGCGTTCGAACCGGCGGGCACATAGCGGCTGATGAGCGTGCCGTCGGCGGCGAAGCGAACGATCGAGGGGCGATACTCATCGCCCATCCACCACGAGCCGTCCGGGGTCTTCACGAGACCCTCGAGGTCGAGGCCCATCGCGTCGAGGGCGATCGGCTGGCCGAAGAGATCGACCGGCTCCTCGTCGGTGTAGGCGAGTCCGGCGCTCTGGCCGAGGATGTTCGGCAGGCCGGTGAGCGGCGTGCCGTCGGTGTCCTTCAGCAGGATCTCGTTGACGAGCGTGAGCGTGCCGGCGGTCGGGTTGTAGTCGAGCCGCACGAGGCGCGGCTGGAAGCCGGGCAGGGCGAAGGGACGCTCGAGGACGCCGTCGCTATCGATATCGACCGGCTCGCCATTCGGGCCGCGGTCGGTGTGGGTGACGACGCGAATGACGCCGGTAGCGCTATCGATCGACTCGAACCAGAGTCCCGAGAAGCCGCCGAGGGCAATCGACTGTCCGGCGGCGGTGAGGCCGAGGGAGGGCGGGTTCTGAAGCGTCGCGGTCTGGAGGACCGGCGTGCCGCGGCCATGTTCGGCGCCGCCCAGCCACTTCACCGCGGTGAAGCTCGCCGAGGCGATGTCGAGGATGCCGACGGCGTTCGCTTCCTGAATCGTGACCCACGCGGTGGTGCCGTCAGCCGAGACCGCGATGTACTCGGGCTCGAGATCGCTCGCCATCGTCGCGTTCGGGGCCCGCACGACGATCTCAGGATCGACCGCCACGCCGGCGAAGCCGACGGTGGTGACCTGCGCAGCGCTCAGGCGACGCACGCCGCCCGAGAGATCGATGATGCTGACGCTGCCCGCCGGGTCGATCGTGTAGCTGTCGTTCGGTTCGCCTTCGTTCGCGACGAGCACCTTCGTGCCATCCGGCGTGAAGGTCAGCATGTCGGGGAGCGCGCCGACCGGCACCGAGGCGAGGAAGCCGCCATCGACATCGAAGAAGGCAACGACGCCTGGATCGGTCTTCACCACCGCTTCGATCGCCACGGCGACCACGCCGTTTCGCACCGCGACGCTGTTGGCAGCGTTGCCGTAGGGGGCCATCGGGATCGTGCCGATGAGCGTCGGATTCGCCGGATTGGCGATCGAGAGGATCTCGATCGACTTGTTGCCACCGTTGACGACGAAGACCCGCTGGCTCACCGGATCGTGTGCGCTGATCTCAGCGCCGCCGGCGTTGTAGAGACCGCTCGACCAACGCCCGAGGAAGGTCAGTTCGATCGACTGGTCGCAGCCGACGGGGGCGGGGGGGCAGGTGCCGGCGAGCGCGCTCGCGGCAAGGAGCGAGGGGGCTGCGCCGATCAGCGCGGCGGTGACGAGCGAACGGGTCGCCCGCAGGGGCGAGGGCGAAGCTGGCTTCTTCAGCATGGACATCCTTTGCTTGGGTGAAATGAGACAGGGTGGAGCGGGCGCTCGAGGACTCTCCAACCCCCGAGCGCCCGCCGATCCTCTCCGTGGGAGATGCTGAAGAAGACTCCGGGATGCAGGTCAGGATCCTGCGTGCCCGCCGTGTGCCGCGTTTGAATCTCCCGTGAACGCCGTGTGTGGGCCGCCCTGCGATCGCCGCGAACGCGGGGCAAACGGCGAACGAAGTTCTTCATTTGCGTTTCCCGCTATTGCGAGCCGGCTCCCTGAACGAGGCCGCGTGGACACGCCGATCAGAGCGTCGGGTGTGTGGATCGCGACTGGAGGTTCAGGTGCGACGAACGACTGTGACGCCGACGGGACGGGAAGTCACCTTTGGCGACGATGAGATCATCGTGAGCAAGACCGACCTCGCTGGCGTGATCACCTACGCCAACGAGGTCTTCCTGCGCGTCGCCGGCTACGAGGAGTCAGAGGTCCTCGGCAAGCCGCACAACCTGATTCGCCATCCGGAGATGCCGCGCTGCGTCTTCCGGCTGCTGTGGGAATCGCTCGAGCGCGGCGAGGAGATCTTCGCCTATGTGATGAACATGGCGAAAAACGGTGATCACTATTGGGTGTTCGCGCATGTCACGCCGAGCGTCGACGCCCACGGACGGATCGTCGGCTACCACTCAAATCGTCGCGTTCCCTATCCCGACGCGCTTCCGAAGGTGCAGGCGCTCTATCGCGAGCTTCGCGACATCGAACGGGCCGCGCCCGACGCGCCGAGCGCGATCGCGGCGAGTGCGCGGGCGCTCTCCGCGCGGCTCGATTCCCTCGGCATGGACTATGAGCGTTTCGTTTTCTCGCTCTCTGCCCAGACCGTCATGGAGTGCACGGCATGAACCGGAATGAAGAAGAGGCAACGGCCGAGCGCGTGACGATCGATCGGGCCTCGCTCGAGCGGCTCATTGCCGTCTGCACGCGCGCTGCGATCGGCGATCTTGAGGCCCGAGCGACGGAGATCGCTTCGCTCGGAGCGCTTGGACCGCTCGCGAACGCCATCAACCAACTGCTCGACATGGCCGACGCCTTCGTGCGCGAGGCAGGGGCGGCGATGCGGGAATGCAGCGCCGACCGGTTCCATCGGCCGGTGCTCCTCCGCGGCATGCAGGGGAGCTTTCGCAACGGTGCCCGAATCATCAACGAGGCGGGCATGAAGATGCGGGCGAGTAGCGAGCAGTTGGCCTTCGTCGCCCAACTCGCCGCCGAGAATGCCCAGAGCGTCGGGTCAGTCGCCGCTGCATGTGAGGAACTCAACGCCAGCGGCTCCGAGATCGCCCGACAGGTCGGCGATTCGGCGGCCCAGGGGCGTCAGGTCGTCACGACGGTGGACTCGGCCGAGCACGCCGTCCGGGACCTCTCCGATGCCGCAGCCAAGGTCGGGCGGATCATCCGGGTCATTACCACCATCGCCGAGCAGACCCACCTCCTCGCACTGAACGCGACGATTGAGGCGGCCCGCGCGGGGGACGCCGGCCGCGGCTTCGCGGTCGTCGCCAAGGAGGTCAAGGAACTCTCCCGCAACGCAGCGGAGGCGACCGAGCAGATCGGGGCCCAGCTCGTCCGCATGAACACCACCGTCGGGCAGGTCGCGGAGCTCGTCGAGGCCGTCGACGGGGCGGTCGACCGGATGGCAGCGAGCACCGAGGCGATCTCCCGGGCGGTCGCCGAGCAGGTGACGGCCACCAACGAGATCGCTCAGAGCATCGGCGGGGTGACCGAGAACAGCCGGAAGGTCTCCGACCGGATCGCTTCGCGGTCGGGGGCTTGGTCGAAAACCTGAGAACGGATTGGTTCTCGGACAAGATTTCGTGAGGAGCGATCGTCGATGGCCTTGTCGGCCGGGCGGGGGCCTGCGATCATCCCGCGGTCAGGTCGGCGAAGCCCCCACAGATCGGTGTCGCGGTTGACCCTCCTCGTGGTCTCGTGCGTCAGGTCCGTGGTCCGGCCGCCCTCCCCACACCACCCATGCCTCTTCCCGAGCGCGGCCCATTTTCTCGAGAGAACCTCCCGCGGGAGGTCGGCTTCGCCAAGGGCTCCGTAACCGGTTCCACAACCGGTTCCAAAACCGGGAATGTCCGTCCCGCCCCGCTGCGCTTGGCGACCGCGGGTGCCGCGACTGGCGTCGGGGCTGGCGCCGCGACTGGCGTCGGGGCTGGAGCCGCGTCTGGAGCCGGGGCTGAAGTCGGGGCTGGCGGAGAACACGCCTCCGTCCCCGCTGGCACCGCATCCGGCGTCGCTGATCAGGACAATCCGCTTCGCATCGACGCCTACGCGGCCATCGCGGCGACGCTCGATCCCTCGACCCGGGCGGTCTTCGAGGAGGCGGTCGCCACCCTGAAGGCCCTCAAGCTCGGCCGCGAGCAGGTCGAGGCGAAGCTCAAGGAGACCGGACGCGAGGACGCCATCCGCGCCGTCACCGGGACCTCGGCCCTGGATGCCGCGATCGAACGGACGGAAGCGATCATTCGCCACCTCGGTCAGATGCGTCAGCTCGCCGACGAGGCCGAGCGGATCTGACGGCGGGCGGACCAAGCGGCCCGCAAATGCCCCCGGTCGCCCCCTGCCGCCCCCGGTCGCCACCGATCAGTCGAGCTTCTCGGCTTCGATCGACGCTGCCTCGCCCTTGAGCTTCTTCTCCGCGTAGCGCCGCACCCAGTTCTCCCAGCCCTTCCCGGCTGCTGTGTCCTTGCCGGAGAATCGCAGCGAGGCGATGTCGGCATAGCGCACGGTCACCTTCTCCTCGCCGGAGGAGCTGGTCGAGTTCGACGGGATCAGTCGCACGACCGACGCCTCGAGCGTCGCCCCGGTCCGTCGATCGAAGAGATAGCCCTCGATCGTTGCCCCCGAGCGAAGGGTCAGGGTGATGTCGCCGCGATAGTCAAAGGCCGCGTCGAGAGCCGCCTTGAGCTCTTCCGTGTCGGCGGCATCGGCGCCGTCCGTCACCGAAACGAGTGCGCCGTGGGCGTAGCGATCACCTGCGGTTGGGTTCGCTTCGAACTTCTGCTTGGTCTCTTGCGGCATGGAAGGGCGCGTCGGGTGGGGAGAGGGGTGTACGCGCTCTAGCTGAGCCGCAGCTCGCGTCCCGAAAGCGGATCGAGGAGCCGCCAGTGCGTGCGATGGGCGATGGCGCGGATCACATCCCAGCCGACATCCTCGTCGGTGAGGCGGAGCAACATCTGGGTGACCGGGTCAAGTCCCGGCGGCAGCTCGATCTCGACGCCCGGTCCGTAGAGGACATCCTCGCCAGGGGTCTGCGGCGCCGTGTTCAACATCCGCAGGATCCCCAGGATCTCCCGTCGCGTGCCGATCGGGGTCATGCCGCCGCCGGATGGCGGGGGCGAGGGAGAGAGGACGACGAGGCTGCGGGGCATCGGGTGGGTGCTGAGGAGTCCGCTTCCGCCGCGGGCGTCGCTCGCGGGCGAAGGTCGGGGAGTGTATCGGATCCCGCGGTCGGCCAGTGGCGAAGCCTCCGGTCCAAGCGATCGCCATCGCGAGCGACGGGCCGAATCAGGTCGCGCGGTCGCGCCGATGCGGATCGGCGGCAATGAGCTCGCTGGCCTTCGTGACCAGTCGGTGGAGCGGAACCGGCTTCAGGAAGTACGCCCCGACCCCCAGGCTCTCCGCGTAGGCCTGATGCCGCCGTCCCTGATTCGCGGTCACCATGATCACCGGCGGGGGGGCGGCGAGTTCGTGCAGCTTCTCCATCACGAGGAAGCCCGAGGCCTTCGGAAGCATCATGTCGAGGACGACGAGGTCCGGCCGCTCCTCGTTCACGGCGCTGACCGCCGTGCTGCCGTCGGGAGCGGTGCGGGTCAGCGCACCAGCCGACCGCAGGGCCAGTTCGATCGCGCCGAGGATGTCGGCGTCGTCATCGACGATCAGGATGCGGCGGCCTTCGAGCGAGACGGTCATGCCGTGAGGATATCGCGGGAGGCGATGGCGAGCGCGTCGCGAGGCCGTGTTACGCCGGGGCCCGTTCGAGCGGCCGCTCGAGTTCGGCGAGCATCGCCTCGTCGATCCAGGGCAGCGACGCGATCTTCCTGCGCAGCCGATCCGGCATCGGCGAGCCCTCCCGCTCATGCTTCGGCCGACTCTTCCAGCGCCGATGCACCCAGAGGTACTGCTCGGGCGCTGCCCGGATCATCCGCTCGATGGCCCGGTTGTAGCGAGCGGTGATGTAGTAGAGCGGATCCTCCTGCGATTCCCAATCGTTCGGACGAATGATGTCCATCGCCGACACATCGAATCGGAAGCGATGTCCGACCCGGCGGGCCATGCCGGCGACGATCGGAATGCGATAGCGCATGGCGAGGAGGCCAATTGATTTATAACTGGAGGCAAGGCGATTGAAGAAGGGAATGAAGAGTCCGTCGTCGCCGGCGTTCTGGTCGGCGATGAAGGCGATCTTGCCGCCGCGCTGGACGATCTGCTGGAGCTCGTCGGTCGCGCCCCACTTGGTCAGGACGCGCAGGCCGCTTGACTCGCGCGTCTTGAGGAGCCATTCGTAGACGAGCGGATTGTCGAGCGGACGGGCCAGCGCCGTCATGCGAAAGCCGATGAGGGCGAGGAAATAGCCGAGGAACTCCCAGTTGCCGACATGGCCGGTGAGAAAGATGCAGGGCTCGTCGCCGAGGAGAAGGTCGAGGGCCTCTCCGAAGTCGCTGAGCGTCGCATAACGCTGCCAGCTCCACTCGTGCACCATCTTGGGCATGACCACCGCGTCGACGAGGAAGAGCTCGAACATGTGCCGCACGCTCTCGACGGCGATGCGCTCGGTCTCGTCGCGCGGCAGTTCCGGAAAGCAGCGGGCGATGTTCGTGCGGGCCCGCTCGATGCGTCGCTTCGAGCAGCGGGCGTAGACCGACGCGAACGCCCGAGCCGTCTGGATCGACTGATCGGGTGGGTAGGGCTCGAGGAGCGCGCAGCTTGCCCGAAGCGCGAGGTACTGCGACCAATGGGTCAGTCGTGCGCGGAGGCTGACCGTATCGATGTCGGGAGGTGCGGCCACGGGCGAGGCCTCACTGTACCGACTCTCACGCTGCGGCGCGGCGAGGCTCCGAGCGTCGCTCCCTCATCCAGGCGAAGAGCGTGCGCCATCGAGCCTCCCAGGAGTGGTCGCGCTGCGCGCGGGCCCGCGCTGCGGCGCGGATGGCGCGTCGGCGGCCCGGATCGGCGAGGAGCGAACGGGCGATTTCGGGAAGCTCCTCGAGCGATCGATAGGCGAGCGCCTCGTTCGGCACCGCGAACGCCGCGTGGAGCGAGGGCGAATCGTTGGACACGATGACGCCGCCCGACGCAGCGACATCGAGCACCCGCATGTTGAGGTCGTCGGCGTTCGTGCGGCTGACGACATTGACGACCGCCGCGGCATGGCGAAACGCGAGCGCACTCGCCGCACGATCGATCAGCGGTCCGCACCACGCGCCCTCGGCCGGAGTGTCGGTGAGGGCGTTGCGCCAGCGAGCGCAGCCGTGCACGCGGAGCGGCAGACCCGCACGGGCAAGGGTGATCGCAGCGGCTCGCCGCTCGCGGGCGGTGATGGCGAAGGCAAGGCCGCGGCGAAGGGCGAGTCGCTCCGCGTCGGTGCGGGCGAGGCCGTCCGAGGCGGTCGGATCGTCGACGCCGGAAGCGGCGAGCGCGTGCAGTGCGTCGGCTCGCCCGTGCAGGTCGCGGGGCAGCACATCGAGCGGGCTCGGCAGATGGCCGACGACGAGGAGCGTGTCGCAGTGCGACTCCTCCGGCGGATCCTCGCGACAGGGATCATCGAGTCCGCTCGCGAGCGGCACATGACGCGCCTCGATGCCGCGCTCGGCGAAGTGGGCGATCCAGCGCTCGCTTGAGACGGCGACGAAGTCGTCGGAGGTGAAGCGCATCGCATCGAGCGCGTAGCGCAGCGGATCGCTCGACCAGTAGCTCACGGTCGGAATCCCCGCGGTGATCGGCCCCCAGTCGCGCTCGCGGCTCGTGACGAAGGAGAGCAGGCACTCCGGTGCGGCCCGCAGGAGCGCTTCGAGCCGACGGATCGGGCGAAAGGGATCGCGCTGGTGGTCAAATGTATGAAACTCGGCGCGGAGACCGAGCGCGATCGCCGCGGCGGCGAGTTCGTTGCCGAGATGCTTGAGCGCCGTCGTCGAGACATCGGCGGCGCCGAAGAGCGATCGCGGCAGGCCGCTTCGATCGGGTGGGCGGATCGCGAAGCGCCGCCGGAGTTCGGTGAGTTCCTCGAGTTCGGCAAGGTGGCGACGACGAAATCCCTCCGTCCACCGCTGCTGCTCACCGGGCGGCAAGGCGGAATCGCCCACGACGAGGCTCGCCCCGTGCACGCGGGCCGGCGCCCACTCCGGAAAGGCATGATCGAGTGCCGTGCGGGGATCGTCGGTGAGCGCGAAGCGAACGCGCGACCGATCGATGTCATCCCACTCGCCACGGCCAACGCTCGCTTCGAATCGCGTTCGCTCATCGCCCGTGACGATGACGACGATCGGCCGGCGTTCGCTCTGGGAGCCGTCCGCAAGGAGCGAGCGCACCCGGGTGCCGCATCCAGCTCCGAGGAGGAGGAGCGGGGGCCCCGCGCTGATCGCGGGCGATCCCGTTTCGGCCGATGGCGGCGAGGGTGGCGCGGGCGGAGGGGGCATCCGCAGCGGGCATCGGCCTGATCGCTCTGGGGGATGAGTGCGCTTTGGAGGATCTGGAGGAATCGTGCGGGCACTCCCCGGGGAAGCGAACGGCCTTCCGCTACGCTCCCCGGCCTATGCCGCGTACCGACAGCGATTCCGGCGAAACGACACCGGCGTCCGCGCCAGCATCAGCGGAGCCAGCATCGGCGAGCGATCAGGCGACGCCCGTCCGCCTCGAGGGCCGAGCGAAGTATGTGGCGACGCCGCTTCTCGTTCTCTGGTGCACGGCGCCGGGCATCCTCGGCTTCGTCGCCCTTGGCTTCATCGCCTCGCTCAACGATTGGATACGCGGCTTCGGTCCGCAGGCGCTCCTCGTCTATGTCCTGCTCTTCGCCTGTTGTTCGGGGCTCGGCATCCTGCCGACCTACGCGATGTCCCTCATCGGCGGCTGGATCTTCGGCGTGCAGCAGGGCATCGCCGGTGCGCTGGTCGGCTTCGTCGGCGGGGCGATGATCGGCTATCTCGTCGCGACCCTCGCGGCCGGCGACGGCTATCGCCGCTGGCTCGACGGGAAGCCGAAGGCCAAGGCGATTCGCGAGGCCTTCATCGAGCAGGGATTCTGGCGGTCGCTCCTCGTCGTCACGCTGCTGCGATTTCCGCCGAACTCGCCCTTCGCCCTGATGAATCTCGCGATGACCGCAGCGGGAGCGCGATTTCTTCCCTATGCGATCGGCACCGCGATCGGCATGGCCCCGCGCACGATCGTCGCGGTCACGCTCGCGGCCGGCGCTGCGGCGGCGGGGGAGAAGAATTTCACGAGTCTCTTCGCGAAGCGTCCCGTCGAGACGATCATCGGCGTCGTGGTCTTCCTCGTGGTGCTCGGCATTCTCTCGCAGATCGGCAAGCGCGCCCTGGCGAAGGCGGGATTGCTTGCGTCGGCGCAAGCGTGAGCGTGCTGCGCGCGCGGGTAAGCCGAGCGAGACGACTGATCATCACGCCGATCGCGCGACGCGTACGAGCGTCGTGTCGCGCACCCAGCCTTCGGTGCCGTCGCCGAGGCGCACGCGGAGCCAATCCGGTCGAGCCTCGAGGATCAGGCATTCGACGCCCGGCGTGAGCTTCTCGGCGACCTGCGGTGCGAAGCCTTCGCCGTTCCCCTTGCGGAGGACGACATCGCGCTCGACGATCACCGCAAGCGGACGGGTCGCAGCGAGCCAGCGATCCGTCGCGACGGAGAGCCCCGCGAGGATCGCGAGGACAAAGGCGATGGTGCGAAGGGCCCGCAGGGGGAGCGATCGTGCGTTGCCCGTCGTGCCTTCCTTCGACGGGCGAAGAATCGCCAGCGCGACAAGCGACCATGCGACGATCCACGCGACGATCGCGGTGATCTGTCGCGTCGACTCGGGCAGCAGCCGCCACCACGCATACTGGCTGCCGTCGGAGATGGCGCCCACTCCGACGCCTCCGCCCGCGCTGCCTGCCAGGCCGGCGTCGGTTCGTGCGGACGCGAGGTTCGCGAGGACATGCGGCGCGAAGGGGGTGATCTGGCGGGCTCGCAGGTAGCTTGCGATGCCGCGTCCGAGGTCGCCGGCCTGCACATAGGCGTTGCCGAGGTTGTAGTGCAGATCGCTCGCGTCGGCGCCCCCATCGACGAGCTGCTGGAGGAGCGCGGCGGACTCAGCAAAGGCGGCCCGCGCTTCCGCCGGCTTCGTGCTGATCTGCTCGATGCCGCGGTCATAGGCGGCCTGAGCGGCTTCCAGCGTCGCAAGGTCGGCGTGTGCGGATCGAATGCAGCAGGCCATGACCACGACGAACGCGACGACGGCCCACGCGCGGCCTGCGATGTGCATGCGGAGAACACTCATCGCAGCGCCTCCCGCTCGAGCGCCGAGAGCGTCGCATCGGCCTCTGTCGCGTTGGCAGGCGCTGACTCACCTGGCTTGTAGCGGGCCCGCTCGCACTCGGCGAGCAGTCGATCGACGCGCTCGATGAGCGAAGCGTTCGCGTTGCGGCTACGAAGCGCATCGATGCACTCCGTTCGGGTTCGGGCTCCCTCGGCGAGTCCGCATCGGTCGCCGATGAAGCCGGTGATCGCCTGGAGGATGCCCGCTGCGGAGCGGTCGGCCGCGAGGGTCGCGCGGGCCACCGAGCCGGCACGACGAGCGCGTTGGCGAAGGGGATCGGCATCGCGGGCCTGCTGGACGCGTCGGAGAATGAGCAGGCCAGCGCAGGCGAGGGGCGGAAGGGCGACGGCGGTCGCGATCGCGGCGCTCGGAGCGAGGGCAGCGCCGCGGGCGGCGAGGAGCGCCGGCGATGCCGGCATGTTTGCCCGCAGGCCACCGACGACGGCGGTGCGCTGCCCGGAGGATGTGTCACCGAGCGCGCCGCCGACGATCTGCGAGAGCTGCACGCGCTCGGCTGCGCGCACCGTGATCGGAATCGCATCGGTCATCACGGTGCGATAGGTGTCCGCGTCAGGGTCGAAGAAGGCGAAGGGCAGCGGCGGAATCTCGGTGACGCCATCGTGGAGCGGGCGAAATGTCTGCGTAAAGAGCTTCTCCCGCTCGCGCACCGTGCCGCCGAGCTGATCGCTCGGGATGCGGAAGTCCTTCGCGAGTTCGGGGAGCGAGGCGAAGGGTGGTGCCTGCAACACCTCGAGCGACCCGAGCGCCCGCGGATCGCGACTCTGGGCCTTCACGGTGTAGACGACCGTGATCGGATCGCCGACGGCGACCTCGGTGGGCTTGGCAGCAGCGGTGACGGTGAAGTCGCCGACGGCGCCGCTGAAGGCAAGGGGTCGACCTTCGTCGGGAAGTGCGCGGACCAGAATCGAATCGGCTGTCGCCTTCGCCAGTACCGGGCGGGCGCTGGTGAGTTGGGCCTGGTTCCGACCGAGGAGGTCACGAACCATCCGGGCACCGGTCGGCCAGGAGGCTCGGATCTCGACTCCGCTGAAGTCAGCGGCCCCGGGCTGGGTTGGCGTCCAGGTGTCCTGGAGTTCAAAGACCACATAGGAGACATCGCCGCGCACGCGCTCCCGATCGGCCGGTCGCTGACGACGGCGTTCGAGTTGCGTGATGGCGTTCCGGAAGGGGCCCCACTCGGTCCGTTCGAGATCGATCAGGCTCCACATGTCGCCGCCGGAAAGCTGCAAATTGATGCTCGGATCGCGGAAGGGCTTGAACCAGATGCGCAGCGTGATGAGCGTCGGCTGCCCGACATAGGGCGAGGCGGGATTCGCAACCACCTCGGCGAGCAGGATGTCGCCGGTCTCGGAGGGCTTCGCCACGAGCGTGAAGGGCTCGCTGCGATAGGTCTGACCGTCGACCTCGATCGAAATGATGGGCACCGTGTAGCGACCCTCGCGTTCGGCGACGATTTCGATCGCGATGGTCTCGCTGGTCGACTGGCGGGTCTTGCCGTTGATGATCGTGACGCTGGTCGCCCGCTGCTGGCCCGGTCCGATCGAGAGCGAAAGCCCCGGCACCGTCGGAAGAATTGGCGTTCCGACGGTGGAGGCGTCGCGCACCTCAAGCTGCAGGATGGCGGGAACGCCGACATAGGCCTCGCGCGGCGGTGATCGGAAGATCACTTCGCCAGCGAAGCAGGTCCCGTGAGCCTGCACGACGAGCGCGACAAGGAGCGTCAGCACCGCGCGGAGCGAGAGGCGAGGGAGAGGCGGTGTTCGCATGATGCGTCTCAATGGTCGGTTCGAAGACGAAGGGCTGGAGTTCGGTCACATCACCAGTCGCGACGCACGGGCGGCTGCTTGCCGCGTTCCCTGGCGAGGAGGGCGGCGCGACGCTGCTTCTCCTTGTCCCGCACCATCTGCAGCAATCGCTCCGCATCCTGCTGGGTCATCCGCACCGGCTGTTGCTGCTGGGGTTGACCCTGTGACTGCTCTTGTTGCTGTTGTTGCTGCTGTTGCTGCTGCTGTTGTTGTTGTTGTTGTTGTTGTTGTTGTTGTTGTTGTTGTTGTTGTTGCTGCTGGCTCTGATCTTGCGACTGGTTCTGTTGCTGGTTCTGTTGCTGGTCCTGTTGCCGGTCCTGTTGCTGATTCTGTTGTTGTTGCTGATTCTGCTGATTCTGCTGCTGCTGGTTGTCCTGCCGCTGCTGGTCCTGCTGGCGCTGGTCGGAGTTCTCTTGGTTCTGATCTTGATTCTGGTTCTGGTTCTGGTTCTGGTCTTGGTTCGGGTTCTGGTTTTGGTCTTGATTGGGGTCTTGATTCTGATTCTGATTCTGATTTTGGTTCTGGTCCTCCGGCGGCGGGAGCAGGCTCTTGAGGTCGCGGAGGAGTCGCCACGCCTTCTCGCCGTTCACCCGGGCGTCGACATCGTGCGGACTGGCGCGGAGCGCGTCGCGGAAGTGAATGAGACTCTCCTCGAGGAGACCGATCGCGGTGCGGATCGCTTCAGGCGTGAGCGACGGCATCTCGGGATCGCCTGGCGCGGGCGTGGGCGGCGGGGCGGCCGGACCGCCCTCGCGCGCGATCGCCGGTCCCACTGTTGCGAGGGCCCGAACATACAGCGATGTCGCCCGGTTGTAGATCGCATGCGCCGTCAGCGCTGCGGCGCGGTCCGGAGCGAGGGGAGCGCTTCGCTCGCTTGCTGCTCCATCGGTCGCGCCGGGCCCATCTGCCGACGAGCCCACCGACGAGCCCACCGAAGATCCAGTCGAGCCAGACGCGAGTGCAGCGGCTTCGCTGAAAAGCTCGGTCGCCTCTTCTGGCTTCGAGGCAAGCGAACGGATGATGCCGAGGTTGTAGACGACCTCGGCATCGCCTGGAAATCGCTGACGAAGGGCCTCGTAGAGCGCCGTCGCCTCGCGGAGCTTCTCGGTTCGCTCAGCCGGCTCGCCCGCGTCATCGCCGACGATGGCGATGAGGAGGGCATCGGCCTGGCGGCGCATCGCCCGCAGGCGCTCGCTGCTCAATGCTTCGGTCGTCGCGGCGGCGGGATTCGTCGTCGCATCCGATGGTGCTTCCGAGGAAGCAGTCGGAGCAGCTTGAATCGGTGGCGCCGCGCCACGAGCGCTGAGCGCGATCATCGTCACGAGGGCGAATCCCACGGCGCATGGTCCGACGCTTCGCATGTTCATCGGGAGACCTCCCGCGGTCGACCGACTGCGCTCACGCTCGACGCAACGAGCAAGGCGAGGGCCAGAACCGCACACCATTGGAAATAGGGAATCGTTCGCTTCGTCGCCGTCGTCTCGAAGTCGCGTCGACCGACGCGAGCGACGGCCGCCTCATACACCTCGCCCATGTCGACGAGCTTGGTGCCCGCCGGAATGAACGCGCCGCCTCCGGCAAGCGCCGTCTCGGTGAGGAGTTCGGGGTCCATCTTCGACCAGACTTCCTTGCCCTCGTGCACAAGCCACGCACGCTCGCGGTTGCGGCCGCTCTGCCGTTCGACGGGAATTCGGGCTCCCTCGCCGCTGTCCCCGAGGCCGACCGCATAGGTCCGAACGCCGCGCTCTTCGAAGGCCCGTCGCGCGGCCTCGACCGGGAAGCTTTCCATATCCTCGCCGTCGGAAAAGATAAGAATAGCCTTTCCCCCCTTCACATCATCGGTGAAGGCATCGGTGGCCACGCGGATGGCGTCGCCGAGTAGCGAGCCGCCCCGGGCCGAATCCTGCGGCGTCAGTTCCTGAAGGGCAAGCTTGAACGCGCCGTAGTTGAGCGTGAGCGGCGACTTGAGGACCGGCGTTCCAGCGAACGCGATGAGCCCCGCGCGGTCGCCGGCCATGCGATCGACGGCGTCGCCGATGAACTGCTTGGCCCGCTCCAGTCGGTTGGGCGCCGCGTCCTCTGCGAGCATCGAGCGGGAGACATCGAGGACGAAGATGACATCAATGCCGCGACGCTGCACATCGACGGGAACGGTTCCGCCGCGCGGATCGGCGAGAGCGAGCGAGAGTGCCGCGGCTGCGCCGACGGCGAGCATGCCGCGCAGGAGGAGCGCGCCTGGACGAAAGCTCGGGGCGAGCCGAGCGAAGAGCGGCGCATCGGCCCAGCGTCGAACGGCGTCGCGCTGGCGGCGCGCCGACCACCAGAGGATCGCCGCCAGCAGGCCGACGAGCCAGAGCCAGTGCAGGGCAAGGGGTTGTTCGAGGGTGAGTTCGTTCACGGCGCAGGCGTGTTGGGGCGAAGGGGTCAGGTCAGCGATCGGAATCGCGTGGCGACGAGGAGAAGCTCGCAGGCGAGGAGGAGGAGAGCGGCGGCGAGGATCGGGGGCAGGCGAATCGGGCCGATGTCCACGGCCTCGACGGCGAAGTCGGCGTAGGAGAGATAGCGGCGCGACTCGGTCTCGGTGCGCTCGAGTCGGTCGATCTCGGCATAGATCGATGCGAGACTCGCCGTGTCGGTCGCCCGGAAGTACGCGCCGCCGGTGCGATCGGCGATGCGACGGAGCAGGTCCTCGTCGATCGTCACCGGGACGCGCTGGATGAAGCGCCCCGCGAAGGGATCGTCGATCGGCAGGGGCGCGAATCCGTTCGTGCCGACGCCGATCGTGTAGATGCGAATGCCGAAGGATTCGGCCAGCTTCGCAGCGTCATCGGGATCGATGTCACCGGCGGTGTTCTCGCCGTCGGTGAGCAGGATGACGACCCGACTTCGCACGACGGTGCCATCCTGCGTCCCGTCGCTCGCCTCGCCGCGCACCCGCACATCCTTCAGTCGCTCGACGCCGAGGGCGAGGGCATCGCCGATGGCCGTTCCATCCTCGTCGTTTCCGGCGAATTGCACGCGCTCGAGCGCCGCGACGAGATGATCGTGATCGAGCGTGAGCGGGGCGATGCCGTCGGCGTAGCGGGCAAAGGTGACGAGGCCGACGAGATCGTTCGGTCGTCCGCCGAGCGAACGCGTGGCGTCATCCCCGCGCTCGCCAAGGACGAAGGCTCGGGCGACGGACTTGATCGCGGTGAGGCGATCGACCTGTGCGCCGCCGAGGGTGAAGTCAAGCGCTCGCATCGATCCCGAGCGGTCGACGAGCATCTGGATCGCGATGCCTTCGACGCGCACGCGGGTCTGCTCGTCGGCCTTGACCGGACGGGCGATCGAGATGATGAGGAGCGCGATCGCAACGCTCCGGGCGAGCGGCGGGAGCCAACGGAGTCGCGCCGCGAGGCTCGAGCCGGCGGCCTGCACCGCGTCGAGATCGGCGTGGGCGACGCGGGATTGGGCTCGCTTCGCCCGCCAGATCGGAAGGAGCGCGAGCGGCAGGAGGAGGAGCCACCATGGTTCGAGCAGGAGAATCGTCATGCCCGCGCCTCCTCGCGAGGGCGGGGAGCGGCGGGCTTCGCGTCGCTCGCGTCGGTCGGAATTGTCTCTTCGATGAGGGCCCGGGTTGTGGCGAGACTCGCAGCGCAGGTCGTCGAGTCGGGGCGTGCGCCGGCGAACTTGACGCGATCGGCCGCGGTGAGCAGCTCGGCGAGTCGGGTGCGCTGCCCCTCCGTGAACGCATCGCTGGCGCGGGCCTCCGCGAGGAACTCAGGCGTAGTGCGCTCCGGCGCGCGAATGCCGAAGCGCGCCTCGATGTAGCCGCGCAGGATGTCGGTGAGCCGGACATGGAACTCGTGGACGCGACCGGCGGCCGCGAGTCCATCCGCCGCGAGCGCATCGCAGGCCCGCAGGGCGATGGTGTGCGCGGGCGGCGCCGGCGCGGGGCGCAGCAGCCGACGGACGAGGAGCGCAACGGCGACGAGGAGAAGGCCGGCGACCGCGCTCAGTCCGACGAGGAGCGGCCATCGACTCGACTCGTCGAGCGCTTCGACCGGAGCCTTCAGGGGACGGAGATGCGTCGGGACCTCATCCCACTCGTTGAAGAAGCTGGCGATCGGAATCGTGATCGGCTGCGACGCGAGGCTACGCGGCGTCGAAGGGGCAGGATCGGCGCCGGCGGCCGCGGGCAGCGCGACGACAAGTGAGGGGAGTGTGAGCGACCCCGAGGCGAAGGTGGTGAGGCGATAGCGGGCAACGAGCGCATCGCCATCGAATCGCGGAGCCCCGATTGGTTCAACATCGAAGTCCCCAAGCGGCTCGCCCGAGGGGATGATGTCATCGAAGGCGATTTGGGGCGGCCTGCCGCTCGCCGCACGAAGGGAGAGCGTCAGCGTCAGCGGCGTACCGACCTCGCCCGCTCCGGGCTCGACGGTCACTTGAAACGAATATCCCGCAGCCGACGCTTCGGACGAGACCGGCGGGACAGGCGCGTCGGCGACCGTCGGCGTCGGCGGCTTGTCCGGGGACTGCGCTGCCGCCGTCGCCGGCGCGATGGCGAGTCCACAGGCGAGAGCGATCGCCAATGTCCTGCGCTGCGTCCATCGATGGCTTCGTCGCGCGCGACTCACGGTCGCTGACCTCCGGCTGCGGGCGGCCCGCCCGTCCGACCGCTTCCGCGATGGGCCTCGCGACGGCGGAAATAGCGTTGCAGCGGTTCCGCGACATCCTGCCCGGTCACGAACTCGATCGGTTCGAGGCGCATGCGTCGGAAGGCCTCGGTGCGGGCCGCCTTCCGCCGCAGGGCAGCCTCGGCATAGCGGCGGCGCACGCCCGAGCTGAGCGTGTCGAGGAGTGCGACGCGGCCGCTCTCGAGATCGCGCACCGGAACGAAGCCGACCGCGGGCAACTCGCGCTCCCGTTCGTCCTCGACGACGACTGGAATGACATCGTGGCGACGCGAGGCGAGCCGCATGGCCCGCTCCCATGGCGCGTTGTCGAGAAAGTCGCTCAGGACGAACACGACGGCCCGACGCTTCTGGACGCGGCCGATCTCATCGATCGCGCCGGCGATGTCCGTCCCGCGGCCCGCCGGTGCGATCGAGAGAATCTCGCGAATAATGCGAAGCACATGGCGCGATCCCTTCGCTGCGGGAACGGTTCGTTCGATGCGATCGCTGAAGCAGAGCAGGCCGGCCTTGTCGTTCGAGCGAATGGCCGAGAAGGCCAGCGTCGCGGCGACTTCGGCGAGGAGCTCGCGCTTCCGCTGTCCGCGCGTGCCGAAGTCGAGCGAGCCGCTCACATCGACGACGAGGAGGACGGTCAGCTCGCGCTCCTCGCGGAAGAGCTTCACATGCGGGTCGCCGATGCGGGCCGAGACATTCCAGTCGATCGCGCGGATGTCGTCGCCGATCTGGTAGGGACGAACCTCCTCGAACTCCATCCCGCGGCCCTTGAAGGCCGATCGAAACTGACCGCCGAGCGCCTCGCTCACGATGCGCGAGGTCCGGATCTCGATGCGTCGAATCTTGCGGAGAAGGTCCGCGGGAAGCATGGGGCGTTGCGCCGAATGGGGAGTGCGGGGAAGCGTGCGGTCGTCGTGCTGTTTCGAGTGTTCGTGCTGTTTCTATTCTGGCGGGTCCTCCCCGCTTACGGCACGGGCACATGATCGAGAAGCGTCTTCACGATCGCGTCGGCCGTCTTCTCTTCCGCCTCGGCCTCGTAGCTGAGGGTGATGCGGTGACGCAGGACATCGGGTGCGACATCCTTGATGTCCTGGGGCACGACATAGCCGCGTCCGTCGAGGAACGCCTTGGCCTTGGCGGCGCGGACCAGATTGATCGTCGCACGCGGCGATGCGCCGTACTGAATGAGTCCGGCGAGCGGGGTTCGATAGGCCACCGGATCGCGCGTCGCCGCGACGAGCGCGACGGCGTAGTCGCGCAGGCGCTCGTCGACGAAGATCTCATCGACGATCCTGCGGGCCTCGAGAATCGCCTCGGGTTGCATCACCGGCTGCACGCTCGGCGCCGAGGTCGTCTTCACCATGCGATCGAGAATCTGCCGCTCCTCGCGCGGCGTCGGATAGCGCACGATGAGCTTGAGCATGAAGCGATCGACCTGCGCTTCCGGCAGGGGATAGGTTCCCTCCTGCTCGATCGGGTTCTGCGTCGCCAGGACGAGGAAGGGATCGGGCAGTCGAAAGGTCTCCGCCCCGATCGTCACTTGCCGCTCCTGCATTGCCTCCAGCAACGCGCTCTGGACCTTCGCCGGCGCGCGGTTGATCTCGTCGGCGAGCACGATGTTCGTGAAGAGCGGGCCCTTCTTCACGGTGAAGTCGCCGCTCGCGGGGCGATAGATGAGCGTGCCGATCAGGTCCGCGGGAAGGAGATCGGGGGTGAACTGGATCCGCTGGAAGCCGGTGCGGATGCCGGCGGCAAGGGCCGCGACGGCCGTGGTCTTCGCCAGACCGGGGACACCCTCGATGAGGAGGTGCCCATTGGTGAGCAGGCCGATGATGAGACCTTCGAGAAGATGGTCTTGTCCCACGAGCACCCGGCGGATCTCCTCGCGCAGGGCTTGGAAGGGGGCGCTGGTGCGGGCGACCTCGCGGGCGACGGCATCGACATCCTGGGGCGTGAGAGTCGTCATGGGAAGGTTGGAGCGTACGGGCTGGTTGACCTGACAGGTTCGCGCGGGGGTCGGGCTCGGGGGCGACCGGGTTCGGATGCCGATCGCAGTCGGTTCCGTCCACGCCGCGCGGGAGCGCCGAAGGAAGTACCGTTACCGCCATGAGCCGCATGGGATCAAGCGAAGCGTCCGTTCCGTCAGGTACCGCCGGAATCGCCACGATCGGATTCATCGGGACCGGGGTGATGGGACTCTCGATGGCGAAGCATCTGCTCGAGGCGGGCTACTCCCTGCGGGTCATGACCCGGACGCCGAGTCGTGCGGAGCCGCTGCGTACCCTCGGCGCGACCATGGTGGCGACGCCTCGCGAGGCCGCCGATGGTGCGGATGCGGTCTGCTCGATGGTCGGCTTTCCGCGCGATGTCGAGGAGGTCCATCTCGGACCTTCGGGGTCGCTGACCGCGACGCGACTGCCGCGGCTTTTGATCGACTTCACGACCAGTCAGCCCGCCCTCGCCGAGCGGCTTGCGGCCGAGGCCCAGGCGAAGGGGGTCGCAGCAATCGACGCCCCGGTTTCGGGGGGGGACATCGGGGCGCGGCAGGCGACGCTTTCGATCATGGTGGGGGGCAGGAGCGAGGCCTTTGCGATCGCGGAGCCGATCCTCCAACGGCTCGGCAAAACGATCGTCCTCCAGGGCGGGCCGGGCGCCGGGCAGCACACCAAGATGGTCAACCAGATCCTGATCGCGGGCACGATGCTCGGGGTCGTCGAGGGACTGCTCTACGCGGCGAAGGCGGGCCTCGACCCGGAGCGCGTCCTGGCGTCGGTCGGCGGGGGGGCGGCCGGATCCTGGACGGTCAACAACCTCGCTCCACGGGTCCTGCGCGGCGATTTTCGCCCCGGTTTCTTCGTCGAGCACTTCCTCAAGGACCTGTCGATCGCGATCGAAGAGGCCGAACGCCGAGGCCTTGACCTCCCGGGCTTGGCGTTGGCCAAACGGCTCTACGGGTTGGTCGTTGAGGATGGGTATGGCCGCCGCGGCACCCAAGCCCTGTATCTGGCCCTCGCCCAGCGGCAGGGACTCGCGGTGAAGTTCTTCGTCGGCGCAACTCGCTCGTATCACTGCGGATACTGCTTCGTTGCACCTCCTCGAACTCTGCCTTTCTGCTCATCCTCGCCTTCCGAAGCACTTTCGCCACGGGCTGCTAGCAGCCAAGCTCGTCGGATGGAGGTGAAAGCCCCCTCCACGGCGGAAGGGGAGGGGGACCGCCCTCGCGATCGGACGAGAAGCCCTTGGCGTCGAAGGGGGTCTCGGGTATCTTGCCCGGCTCGCTCTCGGGGGCGTCTCGCCGCTGGACCCATGCGTGGGTCCGCCGGCGGCGGCGTCTCCGGCGATTGCGTGGTGCCCGACGGGCGTTCAACGGGCGGCGTCAAGCCGACCGGTCGAGCACTCGGCGTTTCCATCCCGCGGCGAATCGCATTCCTGTCTGCCAACGAGTCTTCCCATGGCCACCACCATCCCCGCGACCGGCAAGGTCACCTTTCAGATCTCCAAGCTTCCGTCGACCCCGGCTGCGAAGAAGACCATCACGCGTCTGCTTCGGATGAATCCGAAGACCCAGCGAACGCTGAGCCGCTTGGCGAAGGACCGCGTGACGAACCTCAACGAGCGTCGTCCGCGTGCAGGCCGCATGTGGCTCACCCGCGCTCGGGCGACCCGCCTCGTGACGCTCGCCGTCGGCGAGAAGTTCACGCTCACGATGACCCCGCAGATCATCGGTGATGTGAAGAGCGTCGAGCAGTTCCTGACTCGCCTCTGATTGGCTCGATCTGCCGGTGGTGCCATGCTCTGCCGGTGTTGCCATTGTGCCCCGTGCGCGTTCGCGCGGCCGGTGCGCTGTCGCGCGACCCGCGTACGCGATGTCGCGCTGTCGCGCTGAGTCGATGAGGCTCTCGCAGGAGAGGCCTATCGCGCCTCGGGCGCAGGTCGCTCGGCAACGGCCTCGACGACGACGACCCAGATCCGGCCTTCCGCGGGACCGCTCGCAAGCTGCATGATGTCGACGGCGCCGCTGGGTCCGCCGGCGAGCGTCGCCTCGGCGCTCGCCTGTCGATCGCCCCGTCGCAGCTCGACCCGCACGGTGGCCCCGAAGGAACGGGCGATGCGATCGAAGCTCGGTCGAGCGACGCATCGCGTGAGCCGATCGGCGCCGCTCTCTTCAATCGTGGCGGTCTCGCCGATCAGCGTCGTCGCCCGCGGCGCTGACTCGATCACGACCCCGTCGATCGAACGCAGCACCGCCAGTGCCGAGGCGCCGTCCACGAGGCGCTCGCGGAGGAGGTCAATCTGGCTGGTCGGCATGCTGGCGATCGTCCATCCGATCGTCGCCCGCTTGGGGGTCTGGGCCCGCAGCGAGTCGAGGAATGCGGCCAATCCGCGATGGGTGGCCGGCGTGGCGCTCACGATGAGACGACCGGCCTCACTCGTGATTCGACCGCGGCTCCCGCCGGTGTCGATCCAGCCTTCCGGGTCGATGTGTTCGCTGATGATCTCGACGAGGCGATCGGCGAGCGCATCGATGGGCGTCTCGACGGCGACCGCCGCGCCGTCGATCGGTGCGTCGTCCTCGTGCGTCGCTGCGTCGTCGGCCGCCCGCGCCTCGAGCATCGTGGGATCGGCGAGGATGTCGGCGATGTCGTAGATCGCGGTCTCGCGCAGATCCGCAAGCCCCTTCGGTGAGGTCAGGACGAGCTGTCCCGAGCAGGCGTCCACTACCGGACGATCGAACTCCGCCTCCATGGCCGCTGCGATCGCCTTGAGCGCAGCGAGCGGCGGCACATCGCGAATATGGAAATCGATGCGGTCGTCCTTCGCGACGCCGATTCCGGCCAGCGCACTCCAGTCGATGCGAAGCGGAAGGGCAGCCTTCGTCTGCAACTGGTCGAATAGCTCGACGAGCGTGATGCCCGTGGCGTCGAGATCGATGCTGCCGCGCTCCGCAGCCGCGAGAGCCCGCAGGCTGAGGGTGAGGGCATCGCGGGCCGGAGGCGCCTCGGCCGTGGCAGTCTGATTGTCCGTCTGGCTGTCCGTCTGGCCTTCAGGTTGGGACGCGGTGTGGACTGCGTACCCCTGTGGCGTGGCCATCGCGAGCACGCACGCCGATGCGACCGCGGAGGCGGCCAAACGAACCGGGAGAATGGGGCGAGAACGAAAGTGGGCGTGCATGGTGCTTGGTCGGGATGCATCGGGCGAGCCGAAGGGCTTGGCCGCGCGATGGGCTGCGGCGAGCGCTGGCCCCTGCGGCGTGCGCCCGATCAATGACGGCCGCGTGCTGGCGGCCCAATCCCTTACGGTCTCGCAAGAATCGCGTTGCGGATCGGCACCACGATGTGCGGGATGACGCGATGCTCGGCCAGCCGTTCAGCGTGTCCGCAGAGCGACGCGAAGACCGTCCCGAGATCCTCGATCGAGCGCACGCCGCCGGATTTGCGGACGGTCAGGAAGACGCTGATCGGATCCCCCTCGGTCGGCGGCATGTCCGGCCGGGGGCGTGAGCGAACCTCGAAGCTCGCGGAGAGGTCGCCGGTGATCGAGAGCGAAATGCCGACCGCGGGCTGGACATCGATGAGCGTGTCCTGCTGGCGATCGACCAGATCGGCAAGCGGAGAGTCCGCGTAGAGCGCGTCGAAGATGATCTCGTCGCGCGGCTGGTCGGTCTCGAAGTCGAAACCGTAAATCAGTTCGAGATGATCGACATCGATCGGAGAGATCGACAGGAAATAGGGTGAGACCTCGAGAATGCGCTTGTGGAGGGCGTAGGCGTCCTCGAGCGACGAGGGATTCACCGATCCGCTCCGCAGCGAGGTCTGCCGCATGGCGACCCAGGCGAACTGACGCTCCGCCTCGGCGCTCTCGAGGGCGATCTCCCCGTCAAAGCGACGGAATCGTTCGAGCTTCGGAAACTCCCGACGCAGCCGGTCGAACATGTCGAGCACCGGCTCGCGACGATCCGGGAGATCGAGCTTCAGACCGAGCTTCTGATTGACATAGAAGTCGGTGCAGAGTGCGGAGAAGTTGGGAGCGGCGGGTTCCGCGGTCATCGAGCGGACACACTATCCAGTGGCATCCGCGTCGGAGCGGTCGGGAAGGTTCTCCACCGAGTGGCGACCCACACCCAGACCCAGACCCCGGCCCCGACACCGAACCAGACACCGCCCGCGCGACAGCCGCCGGTCGCCGGGTCGCCGTGGCGCTCGCTTGGTAGCCTCTCCCCCCGTGCGAACCGACAGCCCTTCGGTCCCTCCCGATCATCTTCCGAGCCTCGACGGGCTGCGGGGGATCGCGGTCCTGCTCGTCCTCCTGACCCACCTCTCCCTCGCCGAAGCGCTGCCGGCGCTCGAGGCCTTCAAGAACGCGATCCGAGCCGGCTACCTCGGCGTCGACATCTTCTTCGTGCTCAGCGGCTTTCTCGTCACGCGCGTCCTGCGGCACGATCTCGCCTCTGGCAAGACGCTCGGGCGATTCCTCTGGCGGCGGTCGCTGCGGATCTTTCCGGCCTACTACCTCCTCCTGGCGATCCTCGCCGTCGTCGTGCCGGGCGGCTACCTCTGGGCGTGCCTTTTCTATGTCAGCAACTTCGTCGACGCGGCCCGGCCGCTCGTCGAACATCCGATGCGCCACGCCTGGTCGCTCGCGATCGAGGAGCAGTTCTATCTCCTGTGGCCGCTCGTCTACTGCTGGCTCGGCGATCGACGCGCTCGATGGGCGGCGTGGATCGGCATGCCGCTCGTGGCGATCGTGACGCTCGTGGGTCTCGCACTCGCAGCGCTGCCGGCGCTCGGCGGGCACGACCTCGGCGACTGGACCTATCGCCTTCCGACGACGCGGCTTCTCTCCCTCTCGCTCGGCTGTTCGCTCGCGTTCGCGGAGGGCTGGCTTCGGGCGGTGCCGGTCCGACTCGATCTCGCCGCCGTCGGCGCAGCGCTGCTCGGACTTGCGGGGCTCGCCGTGGGATCCGTCGTGCGGCTCAACGGCTCCATCGCCACGGTCGGATTCGCATGCGTCTCGCTCTGCGCGGTGCTCATCGCCCTGCGACTCGATGCGAGACGGTCGCCCCTCCGAGCGCTTCTCGCGAACGGCCCGCTCACCGCGATCGGTCGGATCTCCTACGGACTCTATCTCTATCACTTCCCGATCTTCATCGCCCTGCGCGTCCGCTACGCCGACGACGACCCCTCGATCGGTCGGGTGTTGCTCGCGGTCGGGGTGGCCTTCGCCGTCGCGTTCCTGAGCTATCGATGGATCGAACGGCCGATTCTCGCGGCCCGCGATCGCATACCGACGCCAGCGGCGCTGTGGCACCGCTGGCGTCGGCGTTGACCTGCGATTGCCAATGAGGCTGGATCAGCCGTTGGTCGGAAGCTTCGTGGCGCTGCTGGCGGCGGCGGCGTCGAGCAGACGGATCGCCTCATTCAGCTTGGACTGCACCGTCGAGGCCGAACCGCCCGCAGAGGTGATGAGCGGCTGCACGGCGCGAATGCCGTCGGCGGTCAGATCGTTGCCGAGGAGGAGGCGAATGTCCTGGATGTCGGCGATGAAGACATCGTAGGAATCCTTCAGGTCACCCATCGACAGCGTGACCCCGCGCATGACGCCGTCGAAGCTCGCCCGTCGCTCCGCCGCGGTCGCCTTGGCCGCTTCGCTCGTCAGGTTCGCTGACTCTCGCTCCCAGGCGGTGCGATAGGCGTCGGCGCGGGAGGTAAGCCCCGCCCACCGCGAACGCACATCGGCAGCGACCTTCTCGAGTGCGTCGACCGACTTCGAGAAGTCGGCGTAGCTCTTCTTGAGATCGGGAGCGGATCCGATGGCCCGCGCCGAGGACATCACGCGATCGACATCACCGCCGCCGCGCACGAGCATCTCGCGCGTCGCCTGCATGCTGGCGGTGGTCGTGTCGATGCGCTTCGGGCCGGCGGCTTCGCAGCCGACAAGGAGGGCGGAGGCGGCAAGGGCAAGCGAGAGCGAGAGGGTGATCGTGCGTGAGCGTTCAAACATGGAGGAGATCATGATGGAAGGTCTGCGATGGATGACATTTTGAATTGATTGCCCGAGGAGAATCAATCGTGACGGCAAGGGATGCTATCACAGGTTCGGAGGGTCAGCTCTCTGCACGCTTCGCGTCGTGCATGCACCACAGCGGACAGCCTTCTGCCCAACTCGACCAGACTCACCACAGAGGACACAGGATTCTGCTTCAATCACCCAGAGAACCACAGAGGCCCAACCCGAAATGGGCGGGCACAGAGGCAGCACAGAGAAGCCAACGGAAAGAGGCAAATCGTCGCACACACTCGTCGGCGCAGAGTGGACTTGACTTGGGTCGGGACTTCTCGCCGGGCCCAGCGCCTGGGCTCCTCAAGTCCCTTTGGCAGCGGCACGTCTCCATCAACGCGCGCGCAACCTGTCTCCTCTTTCGACTTCTCTGTGCATCCTCTGTGCCCTCCGTGCCTCTGTGGTTCTCTGGCGGAATAGTGCAGAACGCTGGACACAGAGAGCACAGAGGGGGCTCCGAGGCGCACAGGGAGGGGATTCTGAGTCCGTGTCGACCTTTCAGAATTCGCGCGATGCTCGACATCTTGCACTCGCTGATGAGGCTGCGGGCCGAAGGCGCGCGGACCAAGGTCAGTACCCCACCTGCCTCCGCCCCGCGTCAGAGCCGCAGATGGCCCTCCATCAGGGATCTTTCACAATCGTGAAGGCCCGCTTGCCGCGGCGTCGCTTGAGGGGCGGACATCCGGTTCCCGTCGCCATCGTTTGGCCCGAGCGAGCCTGGAGCCGTCTTCGAGAGTGGAGCACTGTCATGCGTCATCAAGCGGGCGCCTCGCCCATCCGTGTCGTTCGTCTCACCCCCGCCATGTGCCTCGCGGCCGCTGCCTCGATGCTGGCGTTGGCCCCGAGCACCTATGCCCAGTCCATCACAAGCGTCGGCTCGCCGCCCGGTAGCTTCTTTTCCGGTGCTTCAGCCGTGAATGCCAAGGGCTCCGTGGTCGCCGCCAATGTTGACTTTGCAGCCGGCTATCGCTGGACATCATCCGGGCTTGTCGACATCGGCATGCCTCGCGGTGCGTACGCGACCTCGGCGGAGGACATCAGTTCCGACGGGTCGGTGATCGTCGGCGGCATCTTCCTCTTCTTTCCCGAAGAGACGGCCCGTGCCCATCGCTGGACATCCGCGGGCGGCTTGCAGGACCTGGGCGTGTTGCCCGGTGGCGTGGCCTCCGCTGGCTCTGGCGTCAGCGGCGACGGTACCTGCGTGACGGGCATCTCGTTCGACGCGGACTTCAACACGACAGCGTTTCGCTGGACGATCGACGGCGGCATGCAGTCCCTCGGCACACTGCCCGGTGGGATGACCTCCGAAGGACGCAAGGTCAGCCGCGACGGCAGCACGATCATCGGCGTGTCGGGCACACGAGAGGGCAACCGCGCCTTTGTCTGGACCCAGTCCGGCGGCATGCAGGATCTCGGTCTGCTCGCACCTGATGATGCCGGCTCCAGTGCGTATGGCGTGAGTGGTGACGGAACCGTTGTCGCGGGCTTCAGCGGCGCCACCGCTGTCATCTGGACCAACGGCATCGCCCAGGACATCGGCATGCTCCCAGGCGCGACCAATGCCATCGCGTACACGGTGAGCGACGATGGATCGCTCGTCGGTGGCTACAGCTTCTTTGGCTTCGAAGCGACTGCCACGCTTTGGTCGGAAGCGCTTGGCACGGTCGATCTCAACACCTATCTCCCGACGCTCGGAGTTGACCTCACCGGCTGGGAGTTGGACTACACGCGAGACATCTCCGCCAACGGCACCACCATCGTCGGCGAAGGCGTGTTCAACGGTGAGCCCCGCGGCTGGATCGTCACGCTTCCCGCGCCGATCGCGGTGCTGTCCCAGCGCAACACGGACCAGATCGAAAGCAGCGCTGCTTCCGCGCCTGCGCACGATTAGGATCCGGGGGATGTCTTCAAGCGACCCCCCCTCGACGCGTGGTCCCGACGATCCACCGTGCCCCGCCACCACCGAGGACGCCACCGTCCTCATGGTGGCGGCGGCGAATGGCGACAAGTCTGCTGCCGATCGACTCCTGCCACTTGTCTATGCGCAACTCCGCAGTGCTGCCCAACGAAGCCTCGCGGCAGAGCGGGCTGGGCACACGCTTTCGGCGACGGCGATCGTGCACGAGGCGTACATCAAGCTGTCGGGACCGCGCCAGGTGCCCTGGGAGGGGCGCGGACACTTCTACGCAGCCGCAGCGGAAGCGATGCGCCAAGTCCTGCTCGATCACGCCAAGGGGCGCTTGCGGCTCAAGCGAGGAGGCGGGGGGCTCGAGAGCGAGGCCGCGCGACGACAGTCCGCGACCGATTTCGAGGATGTCGCGGCGCTGTCGCAGCAGGAGCCCGAACAGATCCTGCGGTTCGATGACCTGATCCGTCGCCTGGGAATCGAGTCCCCCGACGGCGCGGCCATCGTGCGGCTGCGATTCTTCGCGGGTCTCAGCGTCGAGCAGACGGCCCAGGTGCTGGGGCTCTCGATGAGCACGGTGGAGCGACGCTGGGCGTTCGCGCGGGCGTGGCTTTTTCAACGCCTGCAGGAGCAGGCATGAAGGATTGACGCGATATGGCCGGGAGGCTGCAAGAAATCTTCGAGCAGGTGATCGACCTCGAACGGTCCGAGCGCGAGGCGTACCTCGCGCGTGCGTGCGGCGACGACGCGGCGCTCCGCAAGGAGATCGAGGCGCTCCTTCGCGCACACGATGGCGCGGCGAAGTTCATGTCGTCGCCGACGGCGGGCGCGCCCGTCGACGAGGCCCCCACCTCGGACTCCTCGGAGAGTCCTGTGCATTCCTTCGCGACGATGCGCGAAGGGCCAGGCACGCGAATCGGCCCCTACAAGATTCTGCAAGCCATCGGCGAGGGCGGGTTCGGCTCCGTCTTCATGGCCGAGCAAGAGCGGCCGGTCCAGCGCAAGGTCGCGCTGAAGATCATCAAGTTGGGCATGGACACCATGCAGGTCGTCGCACGCTTCGAGCAGGAGCGGCAGGCTCTGGCGATGATGGATCATCCCAATATCGCTCGAGTGCTGGATGCGGGGGCGACGGAGACGGGGCGGCCGTTCTTCGTCATGGAGTTGGTCAAGGGCGTTCCCTTCGTCGAGTACTGCGACAAGAACAACCTGAGCATCGTGGACCGGCTTGAGCTGTTCGCGCAGGTCTGCAACGCCGTGCAGCATGCTCACACCAAGGGGATCATCCATCGGGACATCAAGCCCAGCAATATCCTCGTGTCCACGCAGGACGGTCGGCCGCACGCCAAGGTCATTGACTTCGGCATCGCGAAAGCGACGGCGAGCAAACTGACGGAGAAGACACTCTTCACCGAGCATCGCCAGTTGATCGGCACGCCGGAGTACATGAGCCCCGAGCAGGCCGAGGGCAGTCTCGACATCGATACGCGAACCGATGTCTACAGCCTCGGCGTGCTGCTGTACGAACTGCTCACCGGCACGACGCCCTTCACGGGCCAGGAACTGCGCTCGGCGGCATTCGCCGAGATCCAGCGAATCATCCGCGAGGTCGAACCGCCGAAACCCTCCACGCGCCTCAGTGCCAACACCGACACCATCGCCAGCGTCGCGGCCAAGCGACACACCGAGCCCAGGCGGTTGGGCACGCTGGTGCGCGGCGAGTTGGACTGGATCGTGATGAAGGCGCTCGAGAAGGACCGCCAGCGGCGCTACGAGACGGCGAGCGGACTCGGCATGGACATCAGGCGGTTTCTGAACGGCGAGGCGGTGCTCGCTGCCCCGCCGAGCGCGTCATACCGCTTCAAGAAGGCCATTCGGCGCAACAAGGGTCCGGTGCTGGCGGGCAGTGCGGTCGCGGCAGCGCTGCTCGTGGGCCTCGCAGGCACGGCGTGGCAGGCGAAGGTGGCCAGCGAGCAGCGGGATCTCGCCGTGCAGGCGGGGCGAGCCGAGCGTGAGCAGCGGAAGCAGGCGGACGAGGCGCGGGCCGAGGCCGTTGCCCAGCAGACGGAGGCGGAGAGGCAGGAAGCCAAGGCAAGGGAGCAGGAAGCCGAATCAAAGAGCCAGGCCGCGATTGCCAAGGCGGTGGCGGCGTTCCAGACGGAGATGCTCGCCGCGGTCGATCCAGCGAATCTGCCCAGGGATGCGGCTACTGGCGAGCCGCTGAAGGATGCGGTCACCGTGGTGCAGGTGATGGAGGCGGCGATCAGGAAGCTCGATGCGGGGGAAGCGGGCGCAGGATCGCTCGCGGACCAGCCACTGGTCGAGGCGAGCGTGCGCGACACGATCGGCAGAACGCTGCAATCGCTGGGCCGTTACGCGCAGGCCGAGCCGAACCTGCGGAAGGCGCTGGCGATCCGCCGCGCGGAACTCCGCGTGGGGCATCCTGACATCGCCGCCAGCGTGAACAACCTCGCGAATATCCTGTATCACCAGAACAGGCCCGCCGAGGCCGAGGCGCTCTTTCGCGAAGCACTGGCAAGCTGGCGCGATGCGCTCCCAGCCGGGCACCCGCAGATTGCCACAGGATTGAACAACCTCGCGAGTCTCCTCGATGACCAGCACAAGGTCGCCGAGGCCGAACCGCTCTACCGCGAATCGCTCGCGATCCTCCGCGCCGCGCTCCCCGCCGGACACCCAGAGATCGCCCAGGCCCTCAACAACCTCGCCTCGTTTCTGCATGCCCAGAACAGACTCGTCGAGGCCGAGCCGCTCTACCGCGAGGCACTGAAGATCCGCCGTGCGGCCGTCGCCGCCGGGCATCCCGACATCGCGATCAGCCTGGACAACCTCGCCAAGTTGCTACAGGCTCGAAACAATCTCGCCGAAGCCGAGCCGCTCCAGCGCGAAGCGCTGGCGATCCGCCGCGCGGCGTTCCCCGCCGGACACCCGGAGATCGCTCGGGGCATGAACAACCTCGCATGGCTCCTGCACGCGCAGGGAAACCTCACCGAGGCAGAGCCGCTTCTCCGCGAAGCGCTGGTGATCAGACGCGCCGCCCTCCCCGCCGGACATCCCGACATCGCCGCCAGCCTGAACAATCTCGCGGGGCTCTTTCAGGCCCAGAACAAGCCTGCCGAGGCCGAGCCCCTCTTCCGCGAAGCGCTCGCGATTCGCCGCGCCGCCTATCCGGCGGAGCATCCGGACATTGCCGTGAGTCTCAGCGGCCTCGCAGTTCTGCTTCAGGCCCAGAACCGCCTTGCTGAGGCCGAACCGCTCCGCCGTGAAGCGCTCGCGATCTGGCGTGCCGCACTTCCGGCTGGACATCCGAACATCGTCTCGGGCCTGAACAACCTCGCGCTCGTCCTGCACACCCAAAACAAGGTGGCCGAGGCCGAAGCGCTCTACCGCGAGGCGATGGCGATCGATCGAGCGGCGCATCCGAGCGGGCATCCGGACATGGCCAACGCCATCAGCCACCTCGCAAGACTCCTGCAGGACCAGAGCAGGCTCACCGAGGCCGAACCGCTCCTCCGCGAAGCGCTCGAGATCCGCCGGAGGTCCTTCCCCGCCGGACACATGCAGATCGCGCTCGGCCTTAGCAACCTGGCGCGCGCGCAACAAGCACTCGGCAGGACGCTTGACGCGCGAGCGGGGTGGGACGAAGCGATCGTCATCCAGCGTCGCATCGCGCCCAACGGTTCACCGGACCTCGCGCGCCTGCTCTGGCGCTCGGGTACGGCTCGGCTCGAGAACAAGGATCTCGCAGCAGCGTTGACCGAGCTGGAGGAGGCCGTCGCGATGGCCGAGCGAGCGCTCCCCGCTGATCATCCGCATCTGAAGGAATACCGTGAGACACTGGCTATCTGCGTAGCGGCGATGGCGCGGTAAGCGAACCGCCTTCTGTACGATTCAGATTCAACACAGCGCGGACCAAGGTCATCCCTGAACCAATCCCTGAAAGGGGGGACCAAGGACGCTCCCGTCGCGTGAGATGCGATGTTTCCGCTCTGTGCCCCCAGCGTTCTGCACTATTCCGCCAGAGAACCACAGAGGCCCAACCCGAAATGGGCGGGCACAGAGGATGCACAGAGAAGGCAACGGAAAGAGGGAACTCGTCGAACACACTCGTAGGCGCAGAGTGGACTTGACTTGGGTCGGGACTTCTCACCGTTCCCAGCGCCTGCGCTCCTCAGGTCCCTCCGGCACCGGCACGTCTGCATCAACGCGCACGCACCTGTCTCCGCTTTTGCCTTCTCTGTGCTGCCTCTGTGCCCGCCCATTTCGGTTTGGGCCTCTGTGGTTCTCTGGATGATTTGTGCAGAATCCTTCCCCCTCTGTTGCCTCAGTGGTGAGTCTGGTCGAGTTGTGCAGAATCCTGGGCCTCCTGAGACGCGTCGATCAGGTCCGCGAGCTCGGATCCTGCAGGTGCCAGAGGCGCCGAATCGCAGCGAGCAGCCGTTCGATGACAGGCGCTTCGACGCCGCGCTTCTCAAGCACCGCGCGGGCGATTGCGACGCCGGTCTCGCCCTCCTCGACGATCACGGTGTTCGCGCCGGCCTGCTTCAGCACCTCGGACTCGGTGAGGTAGCGGGCCCGGATGGTGATGTCGACGGTCCCGTTCAGCTCGCGTGCCGTCAGTACGAGATCGCTTCGCCCTTCCGAATGCGGAAGCGTCACGACGAGCGCAGCCGCCCGCCGAATGCCGGCGTGTTCGAGCACCTCGCGTCGGTTCGCGTCGCCGTAGATCGCGTGCTGCCCGGTGCGGACGAGTGATCGAATGGTGTCGACATTCAGGTCGATGACGACGACCTCCATGCCGGCGTCGCGGAGCATCGCGTGGACGAGCCGACCGACGGGCCCGTATCCGACGATGATCGCGAGCGGCGCCGGAGGCTTCGACGCGGACTCCGTCGCGATCGCGTCGATCGAGGGCTGGTTCAGGCGAGCCCGCTGACGGGCGTGTCGCGCATCGAGCAGCCGGTGGAGCCAGGCGATTCCCTCGACCTTCCGCTCGAACCGGTCGATCGATCGGAAGAGCAGCGGATTGAGGGCGATCGAGATCATCGCGGTCGCAACGAGGAGATGCATGCCCTCCTCGGGCAGCAGTCCGTTGTCGCGGGCGAGGTGGGCGAGAATGAAGGAGAACTCGCCGATCTGCGAGAGGCCGATCGCGACGGTGAGGCCCGTGCGCACCGGATAGCCGCAGATGGCGACGAGCGCGAAGGCGGCAAGCGGCTTGAGGATGAGGACGACGCCGAGTCCCGCCGCGACGAGGTGGGGATGGGTGACGAGGAAGCTCGGGTCGAAGAGCATCCCGACCGAGACGAAGAAGAGGACGGCGAAGGCGTCGCGCATCGGCAGGGCGTCGGCGGCGGCCTGATGGCTCACCGGCGACTGGGCGACGACGATGCCGGCGAGGAAGGCGCCGAGCGCGACGGAGGCTCCGAAGAGGACAGCCGAACCGACCGCGATCGTCACGCTGAGGACGAGGACCGTGAGGGTGAAGAGCTCGGGCGAGCGGAGTTTCGCGACCCGGGTCAGGATCCACGGAACGACCCGCGAACCGACCACGAGGACGATCGCGACCATGGCGACGAGCTTGCCGATGGCGATCGCGACGACCATCGCGCCGCTCCACGCGTCGGCCGGCACAGCTCCGTCGGCTGCGGCTGCAAGCGCCTCGCGCCGATCGGCCATGAGCGGCACCATGACCAGGAGGAGAATCGTGAGGATGTCCTCAACGATGAGCCATCCGATGGCGACATGCCCATGACTCGTGTTCACCATGCCGCGGTCCATGAGGACGCGGAGGAGGACCACGGTGCTCGCGACCGACATCGCCATCCCGAGCAGCATGCCCGCTTTCAGGTCCATGCCGAGCAGATAGAAAATGCCCATCGCGGCGAGCGTCGCGACGAGACTCTGCCCGATCGCGCCTGGTATCGCGACGCTTCGCACCTTCCAGAGATCGCGCAGATGGAAGTGCATCCCGACGCCGAACATCAGGAGAATGACGCCGATCTCGGCAAGCTGCTGGGCGAGCGCGACATCGCCGATGAAGCCGGGCGTATGCGGTCCGATGACGATGCCGCCGAGGAGGTACCCGACGATCGGCGAGAGTCCGAGCCGCTGGGTCAGCAGGCCGAGGAGCCACGCCGCCGCGAATCCCGCGGCGATCGTCGTGAGCAGCGGAAACTGCTCAGGCGACGCGCCGAGGATGAACGGGGGGAGGACCTGCATGGCAGCGCCCCGGAGGATACCGGCTTCGATGCCCGACGCCGCGGCTGTTTGGGGACAGCTTTCTGCACGCTTCCGCCAGAGAACCACAGAGCTTTCTGCACTCTTCCGCCAGAGAACGACAGAGCTTTCTGCACTCTTCCGCCAGAGAACCACAGAGGCACAGAGGGCACAGAGGCAGCACAGAGAAGCCAACGGAAAGAGGAAAATCGTCGCGGACACTCGTCGGCGCAGAGTGGACTTGACTTCGGTCGGGACTCCTCACTTTGCCCACCGCCTGCGCTCCTCAGGTCCCTCCGACAACGGCATATCTCTTTTGCCTTCTCTGTGCATCCTCTGTGCCCTCTGTGCCTCTGTGGTTCTCTGGGTGATTCGCGCAGAATCCCAGAGACTCTGTGGTTCTCTGGTTCTCTGGTCGACTCGCGCAGAATCCCTGAGACTCAAGCGTGCAGCCAGGCGTCGATCGCGTCGATGTCGGCGAGCGTCTCGACGACGAGGTCGGCACCCGTTTCGCGCAGCGCGTCGACGGTGAAGTCGCCGGTCGCAACCGCGATCACCCGGCAGCCGTTGTGGTGCGCGCAATCGACATCGAGCGGGGTGTCGCCGATGATGATCGTCCGCTCCGGTCGCGGGGTGTAGCCTGTCTCTCGTGCGCAGCGTTCGATCGCGACCGGCGGAAGCGATCGGCGATCGGGACCGTCACCCGCAAAGGCCCCGATGCGGAAGTGTCCCGGCGTGAAGCCGGCGGTGCTGATCTTGAGGTGGGCGGTGTCCGGCCAGTTGCCGGTCAGCAGTCCCAGGACGCTCGTCTGGGCAGCGTGCAGCCGCTCGACGAGCTCGAGGACGCCGGGCATGCGCCGGACGCTCGCCGCGTGCAGCCGCTCGGCGAGGAACGACTTGTAGCTCGCGCGAAAGCGGGGGAGCTCGCGCTCGTCAGGCTCGAGGCCGCCGCGGCGCATGACATCGGCCCAGATGAGGGTGTCGAGGCGCCCGGCGACCGGGATCCCCTCCATGCGAAGGCCCTTGCCCGCATAGATCGCGTCGAAGGCCATCTGCATCGCGGAGACGCCGACGCCCTGCGAGCGCATGAGCGTGCCGTCGATATCGAACAGGACAAGCGGCTTCATGGGAGGCGTCAGCCGACCGAGGCGCAGACCTTCTTGGCCGCGTCGGTGAGGTCGGTGGCCGTCTGCATCGAGGGAATCTCGGTCTTCGCGGCTTCAAGGATCTTCCGCGCCTCGGCGACATTCGTGCCCTCGAGCCGGACGACGAGCGGCACCTGGAAACCGACGGTCTTCGCGCTCGAGACGATCGCGCGGGCGATCTTGTCGCACTGCATGATGCCGCCGAAGATGTTGACGAGGACGCCCTTCACGGCCTTGTCGCCGAGGATGATGCGGAACGCCTGGGTCACCGCCTCCTCGCTCGCCGACCCGCCGACATCGAGGAAGTTGGCCGGTTCGCCGCCGTGCAGCTTGATGATGTCCATCGTCGACATCGCGAGGCCGGCGCCGTTCACGAGGCAGCCGATGTTGCCGTCGAGGGCGACATAGCTCAGCCCGTAGGTGTGGGCCTCGAGTTCGGCGGCGTTTTCCTCGGTCGGATCGAACATCGCCTCGATCGCCTTCTGGCGGAAGAGGGCGTTGTCGTCGAAGTTGAACTTCGCGTCGATCGCGAGGACCCGTCCCTCGGGATGGGCGGCGGTCGGCGGGGTGATGATGAGCGGGTTGATCTCAACCATGCTCGCGTCGGTTTCGCGGAAGAGCTTGGCGAGCTTGAGGAGCAGATCAGCCCCTTGCGTGGCGAGCTTCCCGGTGAGACCGAGGGCGAAGGCCATCTTGCGGGCCTGCCAGGGCTGCATGCCCATGATCGGGTCGAGCGGCTCCTTGAGGATCGCGTCGGGATTCTTCTCGGCAACCGCCTCGATCTCGACGCCGCCCTCGCGGCTCGCGATGAGCGTGTTGGTGCGGCGAGCCCGATCGACGAGCACCGCCACATAGAGTTCCTTCGCGATGTCGACGCCAGCGGCGACGAGGAGCCTGGTGACCTTGAGTCCCTCGGGCGGCGTCTGCGGACTCACCATGCGGTTCGTCAGCATGAAGCGTGCTGCCGCCTCGGCCTCGTCGGCACTTCGCACCAGCTTCACGAAGCCGGCCTTGCCGCGGCCGCCGGCATGCACCTGGGCCTTGATGACGACGAGCGACTCGCCCGAGGCGAAGATCCGCTTCGCTTCCGTGACCGCGGCCTCGACGGTCTGCACCATCGCGCCAGCGGGAACGGGGATGTCGGCATCGGCGAGCAACTGACGGGCCTGGTATTCGTGGATCTTCATCGGGAGTGGGCTTCGGGTGCGGCCCCGCGGTCGCGGAGGCCTCGACGCGGGAAAGTCGGGCAGAATAGCGGATTTCCGAAACACCACACTCGAGCGTCAGGTCCCTCGATGCTGGTCGATGAGCCCCTTGACGCCATACGGGTCGGGAATGTCCTTGATCGAGATCTCGGTCGACATCCGCTCGCCGGTCGCCGTCTCGAACCCGCCGCCGCCCGCGGACTCGATCTCGAAGTCCCCGAGATTCATCAGCCGCTGCCAGACGCTCTGCCGGATGCGGATGTTCACTGCGTGACTGTGCAGGACCTCGGAATGCCGACGGGTGATGAAGCCGCGCTCGTCGACGGTGCGGCGATCGGTGATGCGCAGGCGATACCAGCGATGGCTGAAGACAAAGAGCTTCAGGAAACCGCCGACGGCGAGGAGGAGCACAGCGACGCCGGCGATCGAGAGGGGCCATCCGACGATGCTGAAGAGTGGGAGCACCGCGACGACGAGGCCGGCGAAGGCGAGGAGGAGGAGGCCTCCATAGGCGAAGGGATGGCCGCGGAAGAGCGCTGGATAGACGACGAGCAACTCGCGCTCCTCGGCGATTGGGGCGCGGGATGCCCCCTGGGCCCGCGGGGCGGCTGGCTGCGCGGCCGGAGCACGGGGAGCGACCCGCGCGACATCGCCGCAGCGCGGACAGGTTGCCCGGCCGGAGGCATCAGGCTCGGCGTCGAAGGGCTCTCCGCAGGCGTCGCATTCGATCGAGGGCATGGTCGCGGGAGCGTATCCGGGGCGGTCAATCACCGCGCTCGGTGCTGGCCTCGGTGTTGGCCTCGGTGTTGGCCGCAGCCTCCGCCTCGCGGGCCTTCCGCACCGAGGCCCGCACGCTTTCGATGATGCTTCGAACGACCGGCTCGACCAACATCGTCCGGGCCCGGATTCGGTTGGGTGGCGCGACCTGCTCGAGCAGCCGCTCGACATCGGCGCGGAGGGCGGCTTGCGAGCTCTCGGCGTGGAGCATCGCCTCGAGCGTGGCCCGTTCGCGCTCGTCGAGCGGAGCGTCCGGAGCGAGGCCGTCTGCGCTCCCCGCGATGCGTGCGCCGGTGCCGACGCTCCCCGGCACGAGCCAGAGGGCAAGGCCAGCGACGACCTCGCCGTAGGCCCAATCGGGGTCGGGGATCTCGTCTGGAGCAAGTGGAATCTGCCGCGTCGCGACCTTCAGGGCGATGAGCCGATCGCTCGGCAGCCAGGCCATCTCGTCCGCGCCGGCCTTCACCGCTTCGGCCACGATGCGGGTGTCGCCGATCATCGTGATGACGAACTCGACGACGGCCATCGTCGCCTCCTGCGTCGAGCGCTCGAACTCGTTGATCGTGCGGACGAGTTCGTCGCCGGAGCGCTGCTTGAGCATCGCCCGGACCTCTTTCGACGGGGTCGAGAAGGCGTGGACGCCGATGCCCCGCGTGCCCTTGACGGTGCGGATATCGCCGCCCATGAACGCATACGCCGCTGCGCTCGCCGCTTCGCGCATGCCGCCTTCGACAACCGTCTCGAGCTTGCGTTCGCGAATGAGCTTCCCGAGGGCAAGGCCCGTTGCGAGATCGCCGCCTGGCGAATCGAGGGAGACGCGCTTCACCTCGGGGTTCGCGCCGAGCATGCCGCGGAGGGTCTCCGCGTCGCCGCGCACGATCGGACCGTCGAGGAAGAGCGTCTCGCCCTCGACGCGAAAATCCGCCGCCGCGGCGGTGCGGACGAAGGCCAGCACGAGGAAAGGAACGAGGAGGACGACGCCGATCGGAGCGGTCACGCGGGGCATGGCCGCATGCTACGCCCGCCGCCTCCCCCTCACTGCATCAGGAAGAGCGTCGCCGAGGAGAGGTAGATCGTGGTGGCGAGGATGTCGGTGACGGTGAGCGAGAGCGGGCCGGCGGCGATGCGCGGATCGAGTCGAAGGGCGTGAAGCACGGTTGGGACGGTGGCCCCGATCGCCGCCGCGAGCACCATGGCCGAGGCGATCGAGCCCATGAGGATGAGCGCCACGCCCAGGCCGCCGCCGAAGAGCATGCTCGTCCCGCCGACGACGGTGCCGCAGCAGATCCCAAGGAGCGTCGCCGTGCCCGCCTCGGTCTTCAGTCGCCGGCGGATGAGCCGCCAGCGCACCTCGGTGCCTTGGAGCACCTCGAGGACGAGGGTCATCGACTGCATCGCAACGCTCTCGGCAAGCGTCAGGACGAGCGGAATGAACATCGCGAGAACGATGAACTCGGCCAGCGTCGCGTCGAAGATCTTGGCGATGATCGCGCACGCCGTGCCGCCCGCGAGGTTCCAGCAGAGCCAGGGCATGCGGCTTCGAAAGCCCCGCCACGGCGAGCGGTCGCGGGCCTCGCGCACCGAGACGCCGAGCATCTGGAAGAGCTGGTGGACGCGCTGGGCCTCGGCGAGTTCGAAAGTCTCGTCGGCGTAGATCTGGACATCGACAGCGCCGAGGAGGCGGCCCTCGTCATCGACCACCGGCAGGGCCAGGAGGCGATACATCGCGAAGGCCATGAGGGCATCGCCGACGGTTTCGGTGGCCCGGATCGTGACCGTGCGGGCGGTCATGACATCGCGGATCGCCGCTTTCGGATCGCCCAGGAGGAGGGCTCGGATCGGCACCACGCCGACCAGGCGATCGAGATCATCGATCGCGTAGACATAGAGAATCGGTTGCGTCACGCGCCGCGAGCGCAGCTCGGACACGGCCTCACCGACGGTCATGTCGACGGAGACCGCAGTCTGCACGGCGGACATCGTCTCGATGACCGACTGCTCGAGATCGATTCGCTCGGAGGTGCGGGAAGTCATGCGAAGGAAGGGGAGTATAGTGGCCGCTTCCATGGACGCTGCGGACGCGCAATCCCTCCACGCCGGTGTAGCCGTCGGCCCGATCCGGCTGCTCGTTCTCGATGTTGACGGCGTGCTGACCGACGGCGGCATCGCACTCTCCGATCACGGCACCGAGATCAAGCGATTCCATGTTCATGACGGATGCGGGATTCGCATCTGGCGCGAGCTCGGCGGCGAGATCGCGATCGTGACCGGACGCGTCGGCATGAGCCTCCGGCATCGCGCCAACGAGCTTGGCATTCGCCATCTCGTGAACGGATCGAAGAGCAAGGGGCGCGATTTTGAGGAACTCTGTGCGCGGCTCGGCGTCGCCCCGACCGAAGCGGCCATGCTCGGCGACGATCTGCCGGATCTGCCGATCCTCCGACGCTGCGGGTACCCTATGGCTGTCCGGAACGCGGCGCCCGAGATCCTCGCCGCGGCCCGCTATGTGACCGGTCGAGCGGGCGGAGACGGGGCGGTGCGCGACGCGATCGAGCACCTCCTCCGACGCGCCGGTCGCTGGGCCGAAGCCGTGGCGCTGTTCGATCGCTCGTGATCACGCGGACCCGCACCATGCCGAACGCAGAGAAGCCCCAACGCCCCAACCCCCGAACCGCATCGCCAGCGGCCTGCGCCCTGTCCGCGGGCCAAGGCGTCGAGCGTGCGTCCCTCCACCGCGGCGTCGGCCGCACCGGCGTCCTTGTGGTCGCGGGCATCCTCGCCGGTGGCGTTCTGCTCCTCGTCGTCAGCAAGCTCGACTCGACCCGGTCGGGAACCAACTCGGCCGACGATGGGCCGCGCATCCGCAACGCGACCGATCTGCTTGATCCGAACGATTCGTCCACGGGAGGCATCCGAACCCCCGGCGCTCTCTCCGAGGCCGAGCGGCGGGCGAGTTCCGACACCTTCACCCGGGCCCAGTTGGAGGAGGGGGCGTGGGTCCAGGTCGCCGACGAGAACGGGCGTCTCGCCCAGCAGTACAGCGCCCGGTCGCTCACGCCGCTCCCGGATGGCGAACTCGCCCTTGAGGCGCCGCGGGCGATGCTCTTCCGACCTGACGGCCGCGTCATTCAGCTCTCTGCCGACTCGGGGCGGGCACGCGTTCCCCGACAGGCGCTCGAGAGCGGCACGCTCACCGGCCATGTGCTCATCCGCATCTTCCGTCCGGTCGAGCGTGCGGACGGCCAGCCCCCCAAGCCCGTCGATGTCGAGCGCGACCAGCCCTTCATCGAAGTGACGGCGACGGATGCGCGTTTCGACAATCTGGAACTCCGCTGCGTCGGCGCGATCAGCCTCGTCAGCGACATGGGCACCTTCGACGGCGAGGGGCTTTCGATGATTCTCGACGAGCGCACCGGCGAGATGCGCAGCCTCATCATCGATCGATGCACGAAGCCGATCGTCTTCGTGCGCGGCGACGAC
>VYLE01000255.1_pt1 | contig 58537 bp, 44 predicted proteins | sample 5114391 | NCBI WGS metagenome assembly VYLE01 (sample SAMN12291771, study PRJNA351875) | freshwater metagenome | isolation source: freshwater lake | place: USA: Michigan, Kent Lake | collected 2013-08-15 | reverse complement strand
GGTGTAGACGAACTGAGCGATGAGGGTACGGAGGTCCGCACCGACCTTGCCCTGGAGGTTCGGCGGGTTCGAGTTGAACCAGCCAGCGCCGTTCGGGATGCCACCCTGGTTGAAACCGAGGGCGCCCCAGTTCGGGTCAGCCGAGGTGCTGTTGGCGAAGCCAGTCGAGCCACCGATGGTGACGTAGCTATCGACGCCCGCGTCGAGGGTGAACTGGGGGTTCCAGCTACCGCCGACGAAGTCAGCCTGGTTCCAAGACGAACCACCGAAGCCCTGGATGCCGAAGACGCTGAGGACAACATCGTTGGCCGAGTTGAACTTGGCGAACACGCGCCAAACGTTCTTGCCACCGACGACAGTCTTCTCAGCCTCGAGACCGACGAAACCGGCCGAAGCGATACCAGCAACAGCGAGCGCAGCAGCGCCAGCGAACATGCCAATCTTCATTTGTTCTGCTCCCTTTTCCCTGAGGACGCCCACTCCCATCGCACGAGGCTCGGGGTGAACTGCGTCACACTTTCCCAAAGTGCCCGCACGCACGATGCGGAGGGCATCCCTATGAAGCGGAATGTAACTCGGTCAGAGAGACTGTCAAGCGACCAGAGCGGTTTTGTGCTGACCTCACGCGCTTGGATTGGATGAAGCACCGGTGCGGAGCCCCGCCAGGGGGGTCTTATTCGTCCGAGAACCGTGCTTCGAGTCTTCTGCGTCGCCTCAGATGGGTAGAGATCGCCAAAACGAACACCGCCGCTCCCGAGAGAGCGGCGGTGTTGATTTTCGTCCGAGAAACCGGGGAAGGCACGCCCCCGGTTCCGCGGGAGCAGTTCCCCGACTCGTGTCGGTGCGACTTAGGCCCGACGACGGCGGCCAGCGAGGCCGGCGAGGCCGAGGAGAGCGATCGCGCCCGGAGCCGGGACGCCGATGGTGAAGGTGCCGTCACCGAAGGCCGTCGGGGTGCCGAGGCCCTGGTTGAAGCCGACCTTCGCGCTGACGAACCAGCCCTTGCCGGCGTCGACGATGAACTGACCGATGAGGGTCTTGCCAGCGACATTCGCGCCCTGGAGGTTGGTCGGGTTCGAGTTGAACCAGCCACCGCCAGCGACGAGGCCCGAGCTGTTGAAGGCAGCGCCGAAGGACGGATCGCCAGCGGTGCTGTTGGTCGGACCAGCGACGCCACCGATGGTGAGGAAGCTGTCAGCGTTGCCGAAGCCAGCGGTGAACGCCGGGTTCCAGGTGCCAGCAGCGGTGCTGTAGTTCAGACCGGTGAGGAAGTCGCTGTGATAGAAGTTGCCAGAGCCGAAGCCGCTGGTGCCAACGCCGCCGGTGTAGGCGATCTGGAAGACGTTCAGGAGGGTGTCACTCGCGCCATTGAAGTTGGCGTAGACCTGGGAAACAACCTTGCCATCACCCTGAACGGTGTTGACGGTGGAGAAACCGGTGAAACCGGCCGAAGCGCTGGCGGCAACGCAGGCCGCAGCAACGAAGGGAACAACGAACTTCATCTCTCTTCTACCTTTCTTACTTGAGTCGGGGAACTCGACTGGAAAGCCCGCTGCCACACGGCAGTGACGGGTCTCCGAGAAGCAAGATACCTCCACCACCGAGGTAGTCAACCTCAGGGCAGAGTTTTTTGTGGAAGTGAGACAGCTTCGGACAGGAGACTCAAGGTCTCCCAAGTCCTTTTGCCAAAACGACTTGCCGAGTCACCGTGGTGTCTCGGGAGGCTGCGTCTTGGCGCTGGTGCCCACGCTCGGAGCGGTCAAGGGGACTCGTCGAGTCCCGTCGCTAGCGACCGCAAGTGCGGTCCTCGCTTCGACCTAGGCACGAAGAGGCAATCCGTTTCCGGGGGCTCATCGTGGCTCGCTGGCGGTGCCGTTCGGCCGGTGTCTCGGCCGCTGATCCTTGCCGGAGGCAGGGACAACAGCGGGCATTCGGGGCATCGGGGATCGGCGGGGCGCTTCCCTCGTATTCGGTTGTCGTAGCGCAATCCTCACTTGGATTGGCTTTGGCGATCTCGTTCCCTTTCGAGGTCGCTCCTGCCGGGGAGCACTTGAGACTCCCTGCAGTTTTGAAAACCCCTCTTCCCAGCCGGCTGTCTCCCCTCAGAGGCAGCGGGCTCCCTTTTCCCTCGCAGCGTCGTCGTTCGGCGGTTGTCGAATGGGCCGAAGCCAACTCGACGAAGTGCCGTGCGAAGCGCTGTCCCGCCAGCGTCGAGTGGCGGTTTCCCGGGCTCTCAGCCCTGATTTCGCACGGGAAATCAGGCGGCGAAAGCACTTTCGAACAGATGTTCGTGGTCCATCCAACGCGCGGTCAATGACCGCCGGCCGCTGGATGGTCCACCATGAAGGTTACCAGTTGTTCGGCGCGCGTCCAGTCCCGTCACGAAACTTTGGGCGAGCCCCTTCGGCGGTTCGCTCCGATCGTGCCGGTGGCGCGGCCTCGGTCGCCGTTACCCGTCGGTGCCGAAGGCGGTCCCCTGGGGGCCGACGGCGGTCCCCTGAAGGAGAAGTGACGCGCTGCCGGTAATCAGGATTGGAAGCACGGTGCCGCGGAGTGACTCGGGCGTCCGCCCCGCCGGGCAGTCGAAGAAGGTGATGAGATCGCCTCCGGTGCGGCCGACGAGCTGCGTGCCGGCGGGCAGGGGGGCCGTACGACCGTCGCTCTGGAGTCCTCGCTGACGGGGCGAACTGGCGGCTCCGTTCGATGACGCCCCTTGGGACACGCCGAGAATGCGAAGTTCCACCCGTGTGGCTGGCTGCTGGTCGGTCGATCCGTGGACCGCGCTGACGGTGGAACGGGCGTCGATCGCATCGGCCTCCGCCGCATCCGCCGCGGCCTTGCTGGGGCCTTCGACAAGGACTTCGACGGTCTTGCCCACCCATGATCGATGCACGGCCGTGCTCACCTCGGATTGCACGGCCAGCAGGTGGTTGTTCCGGAGCTTCTTTACCTCGGTCGGGACATCGTCGGGATAGCGGTCGATGGCCGTGGTTCCCGGACGCGGCGAGTACTTGAAGATGAAGTTGTTCTTGAAGGGGACGCTCCGGACGAGCTGGACGGTCGCCTCGAAGTCCTCGTCGGTCTCGGTCGGGAATCCCACGATGATGTCGCCAGCCAGGCAGACATCGGGCAGCTTCCGGGTCGCCCGCTGGACGAACTCGAGGTACTCCTCGACGGTGTACCCACGGTTCATCAGCTTGAGGATGCGGTTCGAGCCGCTCTGGGCCGGAACATGGAGGTATCGACAGATCCGTGGGCAGGCGGCCATCACATCAAGGATGTCGTCGCCGAAGTCCCTTGGGTAGCTCGTGACGAAGCGAAGTCGCTTGATCTCAGGGACTTCTTCGTGGATTCGGTAGAGAAGTTCGGCGAATGTGGTGACTCGCTGGCCGTCTGACCGAAGGCGATCGAGGCCAGTTCGGGTGAAGGCGGCGGCTCCGGGGCCGACCTGCGGTGTCTCGCCGCCCGAGGCATCGACCGCTGCTCCGTGGACATAGAGGTAATGGTTGACGGTCTGCCCGATCAGCGTCACTTCGAGGACGCCGCTGTCGGCCAGCCGCCGGCACTCTTCGACGATGTGATCCGGCGGGCGATGAACCTCGGCGCCGCGGGTGTAGGGAACCACGCAGTAGGTGCAGAACTTGTTGCAGCCACGGGTGATGCGCACATAGGCCGAGCGGTCGTTGGAACCCTCGCGGGGCTCAAAAGCGCGGCCGAGGTCGAGCGCCTCAAGCGAATCTTCGGCCGCTCCGAGCGTCGCCGAACGGCGACTCTTGTTGCCGGCGAGAGCGACGCGACCGTCGCCCGAAGTGACGCTCCGAGCGGGTGCGCGGTCAGTTCTCGGACTCGTGCTGATCCGCTCCGTCCGTCGGACATTGTCGATCAGGAGGGGGAGCTTATCGAGCTCCCCAGGACCGCAGAGCAGATCGACCTGCGGGTACCGGCGGAGCATGTCGATGCCGTCGCGCTCTGCCATGCAGCCGAGGACGCCGAGAATCAGCTCTTCGCCCGCCGCCTTCCGCTTTCCGACGATGCCGATCCGGCTGTAGGCCTTGCTCTCGGCCTGTTCGCGGACCGAGCAGGTGTTGTAGAGGATCACCTGGGCGTCGTTCGGGTCGCCGGTGAAGGAGTAGCCGAGCGAGTGCAGATGGCCGCGGACGAGCTCGCTGTCGAGCTCGTTCATCTGGCAGCCGAATGTCTCGAGGTAGACCTTCATGGCGAGGCGCGTATGGAGGGGGCGAGCGGCGGCGGGAGCACGACGCGACGGAGCGTGGCGAGTGTAGCGACTCGCTCGCGTCGATTCGCCCTCCGAACCGCCAAACGCGAGGCTCGGGGCGTGCTCGTCGACTGGCCTCGGCGCGCTTGCCACACTCCCGCGTAGGATCCTCACCCATGGAGTTCTCGCTCGGAGAGATTCTCTTCATTGCGGCGATCGGGCTGGTCCTCGCCGCGCTGGTCGGTGGCTACATGGTCTACACGAGACGCAAGGGCTGGATGTAGGCCGGCATCCGCATGGAGGCGGAGCGCGTGACGAACGGCGAACGGACGACGCCACAGGCGGAGCGCAAAATGTCCAACGGTCCCGGTGCGCGGGCCGATTCCTTTCTCATGCGCCCGGGCCATGGCATCGTTCTCATCGCACTCATCCTGCTCGTCTTCGGCGTCGTCATGGTCAACTCGGCCGGATTGACGGTGAAGCCCGACGCGTCGCTCCTCGCGAGCGGTGCGATCACCCAGACCCAGTTCGACCGCTGGGAGCGCAGCTACCGGCCGATCTCGATGGAAAGCGTCCTCCTTGGGCGCACCACGATCCTCGCCGGACTCGCGCTGCTCGCGATGTTCATCGGCAGCCGCGTCCCGGTGGAGCGGCTCTACCGCCTCCGCGGGTTCGCGAGTCCGGTGCCGTGGCTTCTCATCGCGATGGTGGTCCTCCTCCTCCTCGTGCATGTGCCGGGCATCGGCCGATCGGCGAACAACTCCGCCCGGTGGATCGGTTCACCGCAGTACGGATTCCAGCCGAGCGAGCTGGCGAAGTGGGCGATGCTCTTCGTCGTCGCCTGGCACTGCTGCCGGCGAGGCGGGGTCCTGACCAACTTCCTCCACGGCTTCGTTCCCCCGATGCTCGCGATCGGCGTCATCTGTGCACTCATCGCCAACGAGGACCTCGGCACCGCGGTCCTGATCTTCGCGGTCTGCACCTTCATGCTGCTCGCGGCCGGCGTCCGCTGGTGGCACGCGGGTCTCCTCATCCCGGCCGGACTCGTCGCCGCGTGGGGACTCATTCTCGTCAGCCCCTACCGCATGAACCGCCTGCTCGCGTGGCGCAATCCCTTCGAGGATCCGCAGGGCATCGGCTACCACATCATCCAGTCGATGTCGGCGATCTCCGGCGGCGGGCTGCTCGGCCGCGGGCTCGGCAACAGCATGCAGAAGTTCGGATATCTCCCCGAAGACACCACCGACTTCATCTACGCGATCATCTGCGAGGAGCTTGGCCTCGTCGGCGCGCTCTCGGTGCTTCTCCTGTACGCCGGCCTCATCTACTGCGGGCTTCGCATCATCAACCGCACCCGCGTCGCCGCCGACGGTGCGGTCGAGTCGATGGTCCCGCGTTTCTCCCAGCTTTTCGGTCTGGGCATCCTGCTCACGATCGGCATGCAGGCGCTCATCAATGTCACCGTCGTGACCGGCATCGCCCCGACGAAGGGCATCGCCCTGCCGCTCCTCTCCAGCGGCGGTTCGGGTTGGGTGCTCACCGCGTTCTCGCTCGGTCTGCTCCTGGCGATCGAGCGACAGACCCGCGCGATGGAGCAGGGCGTCGTCGAAGCGCCGCCGCTGAACGAGCGGGCGCCGCTGCTTCTCCCCGCCGGGTCGTGATGGGGGCATGCCGCCCAGGCGAGGATTCCCATGCAGCTCTTGCGTGCAACGATGTCGACGCCGAACCACGCTGATGGCGGGCCGAGCCCGACGGTGTCGACGGGAAGGGCCTTCCTCTTCGCCGGCGGCGGCACCGGCGGGCACATCAGCCCGGGGCTTGCGATCGCCGAGCGTCTACGGTCGCTCGATCCGAGCGCTCGCCCGATCTTCGCCTGTTCGCGGCGGCCGATCGACGCCGAGATGCTTCGCGAGGCCGACGCGGAGTTCGTGCCGATTCCCGCCGAACCCTTCGGGCTCTCGCCGATGCGGTTGTGGCGCTGTCTGCGGGAGGGCTACCGCGGGCGACAAGCGACGGCGAAACTCCTTCGCGAGGCGAACATCCGCGAGGTCGTCGCCCTCGGCGGCTTCGTGACCGCGCCGGTCGTCGCCGCTGCGGTGCGGCTCGGTGTGCCGGTCCTCCTCGTCAATCTCGACGCGACGCCGGGCAAGGCGAATCGGTGGGTCGCCGCGCGGGCGTCGCGGGTGCTCTCCGCGGTTCCGACGCCGACGCAGCCGACCTTCGCAGAGCGGGTCATCGGCATGCCGATCCGCCGCATGGCGATCGCCCCGAGCGATCCGATCTCCTGTCGCGAAGCGCTCGGCCTGAAGCCATCACTCCTCACGCTGCTCGTCACCGGGGCGAGCCAGGGCGCCTCGAGCCTCAACGAACTCGTTCCCCATCTCGCGGCCAGCAAGCCCGGGCTCTTCGCCGGGTGGCAGGTGCTCCACCTCTGCGGTCAGGGCGATCCCGCCGTCCTCGCCGAGGCGTACCGCTCGCTCGGGATTCCCGCGGTCGTCGAGCGTTTTCAGCATCGCATGGGGCTCGCGTGGGGCGCGGCTGACCTCGCCCTCAGCCGGGCCGGCGCCAACTCCGTCGCGGAGGCCGCTGCCAACGGCGTGCCCACGCTCTTCGCGCCCTATCCCTACCACAAGGATCTCCATCAGAAGCACAACGCCCAGCCCCTCGTCGACGAGGGGGCGGCCGCGATGGAGCTCGATCTGATCGACGCCGAAGCGAACCTGGGAGGCCTCGGTCGAGCGCTCGTCGAGCTCATGACCGATCCGGCGCGGCGCACGGCCATGCGCGGGCGACTCGCCAGCCGCCCGCGCGAGGATGCCGCGCTGACCATCGCGAAGATCCTGCTCTCACTCGACTGACGCGAGCCACGCCGCGAGCAGGTCGATCGTCGCCTGGACATCGCCCCGGTCGATCATCTCGGTCACCGTGTGGATGTAGCGCGTGCCCGCTCCGATCGCGACGCACCGGGCGCCGCCGTTGGCCCGCTGAATGGCCGCACCATCCTGGCCGCCGCGTCCGAGGATCGCCCGCTGGTGCGGAATCCGATTGCGCCGGGCGACCGCACACATCTCCGTGACGAGCCCGTAGTCGGCGATCATCGAGCTGTCCTGCACCATGATGGCGACGCCGAGTCCCTGCTTCGTGACCCGCTGCGTGTCGGGCACGCCGGGCGTATCGCAGGCGAGGTTGACATCGAGGCCGATGCCGAAGTCGGCGCCGACGGCGTTGGCGGCGGTCGTCGCTCCGCGCAGACCGACCTCCTCCTGGGTGGTGAAGGCGACGACGATCTCGCAGGCGTGGCCGCCGCGCTTCCGCGCCGCCACCGCCCGCATCGCCTCGATCGCGACGAAGACGGCGAAGCGATTGTCAACCGCCTTTGAGACGAAGGTCCTCGGCGTCTCGAGGAAGGGTTCGTCCATCACGACATAGTCGCCGATCTGCACGAGCTTCTTCACCTCGGCCGCGTCGCGTCCGAGATCGACGAAGAACTCCTCGACGCCGGGGACCTTGGTGCGCTCCGCCTCGCTCGAGATGTGGATCGGCTTGCCGCCTGGATTCATCGTGCCCTTGAAGTCGCCATGTTCGGTGACGACGAGCACGCGGCGCGCGAAGAGGTTGCGGGTATCGAAGCCGCCGGCGGCGTTCAGCCAGAGGAAGCCGTTCTCGTCGACATGGCGGACATAGAAGCCGATCTCGTCCATGTGGGCGGCGACGAGGACCCGCGTCGGCTTCGCGCTGCCCTTTCGCTTGGCGGTGGGCTTGCGGGTGCAAATGAGCGATCCCATCGCGTCGGTGCGGATCTCGTCGAAGAGCGGTGCGGCGGCCTCGGCACCGCGCTTGCGACCGGTGCCGCGCACGGCTGCCTCGACCACGGCACGCACGCGTTCCTCGCGGCCGGGAACGCCAGGGGTCTCGCACAGACGACGGAAGAGATCGATATCCATGGTGGGGGTGCCCTGAGGCGCTCCGGAGAGGCCTGAAAAGAGTCGAGAATCACTCGGGCCGACGGTCGGTGGGCCTCGCTACGATGCGGGGTCCATGACCGACGCCGCGCCCTGGGAAAGTCCGCTCCGCGACCGACACCGTCGCTTCGCGCTCGAGGAATCCGAGCGCATGCCCGTGTTGGCCGCCGAGGAGCGGGGCGGCGCGGCGACCGGTCATCGCCGGGCCTTCGAGCCAGAATACCTTCCCTACGCCGCTCCGGATGCAACGGTCGAGAGCGGTCCGGCGTGTGAGCTCATCGCGAGCTTCGGCCCGATCGAACCGGAGTACGCGGCGATCCGTCGCGGCGCGGCCCTCTTCGACGCGACCTTCCGCGGGACGCTCGTGGTCACCGGCGCCGATCGCCGCGACTACCTCCAGCGCATGGTGACGCAGGACCTCAAGCGGCTTGACCCGACGACCGCGGGCGGGAGTCTTGTCCGGTCCTTCTGGCTGAACCGCAAGGGACGGATCGATGCGGATCTGGTCATCGCCGAACTTGGCGATCGCATGATCATCGATCTCGACCGCACCCGCGCCGCCCACGCGGCCCAGTCGCTCGGGAGCTTCCTCTTCAGCGAGGATGTCCGCATCGAGGATCGCTCGGCGTCGATGCACCGACTCGAGCTGCACGGACCGGCCGCGGCGCGCACGCTCGCCCTGGCCGGAGCGAAGTCCATTCCCGCCGCCGATGAGGCCCGTCACACCGAGATCGCCGGGATTCCCGTCGGACTCCTGCGCAACGACGCCCTCGGCGAGCATGGCTGGTCGATCGTCGTCGAGCGCGATCGCGTGGCCGACCTCTGGGACGCACTCCTCGCCGTGCGCGATCCGCACGCCGAGCGCCATCGCGTCCGGCCGATCGGCTGGAACGCATACAACATCGCTCGCGTCGAGGCCGGCACGCCGCTCTTCCACATCGATTTCGGCACCTCGAACCTTCCCCACGAGACCGGCGTCCTGCGCGATCGCGTCAGCTTCCGGAAGGGCTGCTATCTCGGCCAAGAGATCGTCGCCCGCATGGAAAGCCTCGGAAAGCCGAAGCAGACGCTCGTCGGGCTTCGTCCCACGAGCGATCTTCTGCCCGTCGCCGGGGCCCAGGTCTTCCTGCCGCCCTCGGGCGACGCAGGTTCGATCGGCGATCAGGTCGGCACCGTCACGAGCAGCACGCTCGCCCCGATGCTTGGGGCGGTGCCCATTGCCTTCGCCATGATCCGAACGGCGAGCGCCGCGATCGGCGCGACGCTTCTGGTCAACGCCGAAGGAGCCCAGTGCGAGGCCATCGTCACCGAACTGCGGGCCTGGCCGCCCGCTGCGGAACGCGCCGCCGCCTCCACTCAACCCTAACGCCCTCACCGCGGAACCTTCCCATGTCGCCTGCTTGTGCACCCGTCGCCATCCTCGCCACCCTTCTGACCGCGGCGCCGCGGACCGCGGAACGGGAGCGCGTCATGCAGGGCGACTATGCGGCGTCGGTGGAGCCGCTGCTCCTCGTGCTCGGCCTGGTCCTGACGCTCGTGGTCGGCGGATTCCTCGTCTGGCTTGTGCGACAGATGATCCGCGAGGATCGGCAGGCCCGCGCCGACGGTACCTATGACGAGCGAGGCGGAGCGTGAGCGTCGGCCGCGCCGTTCGCATCACCGAGGTCGGGCCGCGCGACGGGCTCCAGAACGAGCAGGGCGTGGTGTCGGTCGACGCGAAGGTCGCGTTCATCGACGCTCTGAGTCATGCGGGGCTTCCCGAGATCGAGGTCACGAGCTTCGTGAGCCCCAAGTGGGTGCCGCAACTCGCCGATGCGAGCGAGGTGCTCGGCCGCATCCAGCGTCGACCGGGGACGGTCTATTCGGCGCTCGTCCCGAACGAGAAGGGCCTGGAGCGGGCGCTCGAGGCACGCGTCGACAAGATCGCCGTCTTCACCGCCGCGAGCGAGTCCTTCGCCCGCAAGAACATCAACGCCTCGGTGCGGGAGAGCATCGAACGGTTTCGGCCGGTGGTCGAGGCCGCGCGACGCGCCGGACTGCCGGTGCGCGGCTATGTCTCCTGCGTCGTCGCCTGTCCGTTCGAAGGCCCGATCGCTCCCGCCGCGGTGGCCGAGGTTTCGCGGGCGCTCCTCGCGGTCGGCGTCGATGAGATCGACCTCGGCGACACGATCGGCGTCGCTGTGCCTGGCGACATCGATCGACTGCTCGCAGCGCACGCCGGTGTGGTGCCGATCGAGCGCCTCACGATGCATCTGCACGACACGCGCGGCACGGCGCTCGCGTGCGCGTGGCGGGCGATCGAACTCGGCGTGACGAGCTTCGATGCGAGCTGCGGCGGCTTGGGCGGATGTCCCTACGCGCCGGGCGCGACCGGCAACGCCGCGACCGAGGAACTCGTCTACGCCTGCGAGGGTTCGTCGCGATCGACCGGAGTCGACCTTCAGGCGTTGCTTGCCGCGGGGCGCTGCATCGAGTCCGCCCTTGGGCGCACGCTGCCCTCGAGACTGCTCAGGGCCGGAACGCTCGTCCCGCGCGGCAAGGTCACCGATCCGACCGGGGCTTCGGCGAGCGTGTAGCGGCAGGCGGCGCGGCCATACCGACCGACGACCGCGACGAGCGAGACCTTCGCCGCATCGCCCATCGGCTCGACGACGACGGCGTGCGGTCGGCCTGGCCAGGTGAAGGCGCCGGTGTTCATCACCGTGCGGCCGGCCCGTTGCCAGACGCCATGGCGATGCGAGTGGCCGACGACGATGACCGCGGCTTCGGGGGCGAAACGCAGGGCGAAGTCAGCGGCCATCGAGGGATAGCGCGCCCAGTACCACGCGACGGCGGCGCCGCGCCACGGATGGAGCAGGAACTTCTTCAGCGTCGAGTGCCGAGCGCCGCGTCCGGTCGCGAGCCACTCCGCCACGGCGGCGTCGCGGGCCGCGTCGAAGCGAGCGGCGAGCGTTTCGCGGCGTTCCGGCGGCATCGCCGCCATCGAGCGTTCCCACGCCTCGTTCATCGCCCGCGCGGATTCGCTCCACGGCGCGATCGAGGGATGGAAGGAGTCGCCGTGCGTGACGACCACGCAGCCTTCCGCGAGCTCGAGCATCCGATCGCGGGAGAGGAAGGGATCGTGATTTCCGGCGAGCACGCGAAGGAGTGCTCCGCGGGTCGCGGCGATCTCCTGGAGACGGGCGTACTCATCCTCGGCGCGCGACTGGAAGAGCGGATCGTGCAGTTCGGCGGTGTCGCCGTTGAGCACGATCGTCGCTCCGGGCGTGATGAGCGCATCGAGTTCCTCGACGCTATGCACGCCGTCGGGTCGCCCGAGGTGCAGGTCGGAGAGAATGAGGATGCGGGGATCCATCGGTGGAGTGCGCTCAGCCGTCGCAGCAATGGTCCTGCGCGCCCGGACCGAAGGTGATCGTGTTCTTGCCGCTTCGCTTGCTCTGTAGGGCAAGCTGATCGGCGTGGGAGAGGAGGCTTCGGGCGTCGTGGCCGTCCCAGGGATAGGTCGCCACGCCGGCCGAGACGCTCACCGTTCCGGGGGCGTCGAGTCCGAGCTGGGGAAGCTTGAGATCGCAGACCCGATCGCGGAATCGATGGGCGATCGTCTCGACGCTCTCGATGACCTGGGTACCGCCCTGCAGGTTGGCGGCCCCGCCGCGCGGACCTCGGTAGTCGGCGAAGATCACGACGAACTCGTCGCCGCCGACGCGGAAGACATGGTCGCCCCGGCGGATCACCGCGCGGAGCAGTTCGACGACCTCGCGCAGCACCTCATCGCCGGCGTCGTGTCCGAAGCGATCGTTGTAGAGCTTGAAGTTGTCGATGTCGAAGTACATGATCGACACCGGACGGCGTTCGCCGCGGGCTTCGGCGATGGTCGCATCGATGACCCGCTCGAACGCCCGGCGGTTGCCCGCACCGGTGAGTTCGTCGGTCCACGCGAGCACGCGAAGCTCCTCGTGGGCCCGGTCGAGTCGCAGCCAATGGGCGAGCCAATCGGCCCACGGGGCAAGGGCGTTCGCGGCAACCTGCTGTGAGAGCAGACATCCGAGCGTCGTGCCGCGCCAGCGCACCGCGACGCGCGCCTCGCGCGGCCGCTCGTCGCGCAGCAGGTCCTGCGGGCTTCCGAGCCGCAGGTCCTCGCAGCCGAGTTCGGTGCGGATGAGTTGGAGCGCCATGGCGATCACGCGATCGCCGCCATCGAGGATCGCGTCGACGAGGTCCGAGTCGCCGATCCCGTCGGTGTTCGTCGTCGCAGCGACGGTCGGGTCGTGGGGATGCACGGCCTGGGCGACCTGCTGAGCCGGCGGCGTGCGCTCGCGGCGGGCCGCGAAGGCCTGCATGGCGTCGTCGATCACCATCTCAACGACATCGCGATCGCCGCTGAGGAGTCCGGCCGGAAATCCGGTGCCGTTCCCGGAGGTCGATCCGAGCGGGGCGAGTGGTGCGAGTCGTTCGGCGGGCATGACGGGAGAGGCGTAGGCCGGTCCGGAGGGGGGGATGCGCTCCGGCGGGCCGCGCAACGCGTCTCTACCTTCGGCGGTTTCGTCCTCGATCTGGAGTGCGGCCGCAAGGTCCCGAGAACTCGCCGGCAGGGCGACGACCTCGTCGAAGCCTGCGCCGTCAACCGTGTCGACGAGCCCCCGCGGGGCAAAGAGCACGACGCGGGCTTCCGGGTGGACGCGGCGAAGGGCGGTCACGACCGCACTGGGGTCATCACCGCAGTGGCGGAGGCCGACCGCAATCGTCGCAACCGGCGTGGCGCCGGTGGCGGTTGAGTCAGCGGTCTCGGCGAGCGCCTCGAAGACGGAATCGACCTCATCCAGCCGGACGCGGCTCGTATCGACGGATCGCCGGAGCGCATCGGCCAACTCGGCGAGGCCGGGTCCGTCCCGGACGATGAGCGTTCGGCGGAGGGCGTGTGCAGTCGGAGCGGAGAGCGGCGTCATCGCCCATCCTCGGGACGGGTCGGGTCCGACGAGCCAGGCCGTTTTGGCGGGGTTGGGGGGAGCACGCGGAGGAGCATCTCAATCTCTTCGGGGGTCACCGCTGCGCTGTTCGAACCGGAAGAGGCGATTTCGAAATCCTCTGGCTCGGACTCCGCCTCAGCCTCGTTTGGGAGGGCGAGCCGCCCGTTGGCCTCTTCGCCGAGAACCGACGCTTCCGGAGCGTTTCGATCGATGTCGCTGACACCGGAGCCGGCCGTGCGCGACAGACTTCGATCGTGGGCATCCCGACGAACGGGGTCATTCGATTCTGCCTCCCCGCCGGTGAGACGCAAGCGGGGGAGGCCAGCCAGAATGTCATCTTCACCTTGGCCGCCGTCGCCGCGGCTCAGCGGCGGTTCCGTGACATCAAGGAGAAGGTCCGCAGCGGCCACCCAGACGGCGACGCGCGGAAGATGGCTCCGAATCGCCCCGAGCAGTTGATCGAGCTGCTCCCAGCGTTCGCGATCGGCGACGATGAAGAGGGTCCGGTTACGCTCCGGGAGGCCCCACCCCGAGCTTGGCCCACGCTCTCGCTCCATCACCAGCAGCTCGGCGAAGGCGAGCAGCGGACGGCCGATAATCACTGACTCCACGCCGCGCTGCTTCAGGGATGCGAGGAAGCCAGGGGAGATGTCGTCACCTCGGCTGAGGATGACGCATCGGCTCGCATCGCGCAATGGAGGCGGGGGGCTGTCTCCGGGGGACGCCACCGTCGAGTCCTTCTCCCAGCTGGCGCGCCAGCCGAGCATTCGCCGTGAGCCTGCGTTCAACGAAGTCATCCCTATCCCAAGGCGGGTTCCCACGGGGTCCCCAAGCGGGTTCCCGAGATGGGTGCGCGAGTGCGAGAAGAAGCGAAGCGTCCGAGAAGCCACATTGACTCGCCGGACACACATCCTTGACCTCGCCTCGCGCAGGGCTTGCGCAGGCAGGTCAAAGATAGCACAGCTTTTGGCGTTGACCGCGATGAGCAGGAGAGGAGCGCAGGATCGGCAGCGTGGCCAACCGGTACCGCTCCGGGATCCCGGGGAAGCGCTCTGGGCTACCGATGGGACCTGCATACCGGACCGGACCGACAACCCCGTCGCTTCTCCCCTTTCGTCGCGAAGCGGTGTCCGCTATTCTGCCTCATCTCGCCGCCCGTGCGAATGGAGCACGGGCTGGAGGCGCGGAATTTCCGCGCATCTCCCATCCACGGTCTCGCCGCACCCTCCCCGTTCGCATGCATGTCGCATGCGAGGGCCGGAGGGAGTGCCGGCATCCATGCAGGATTCCCATGACGCAGTTTCAGGCTACCCCGACGATCGAACTCAAGACTGGTGCGGACGGCAAGGAGTATGTCGACTACAAGGCCGTCGACGACCTTCGCAAGATGATGACGCCCAACGGCAAGATCTACTCGCGCAAGCGCCTCCAGCTTGAGGCCCGTGAGCAGAAGAGCCTCGCGACCGCGATCAAGCGGGCTCGCTTCATGGCCCTCCTCCCCTACACCAGCGCGACGATGTGATCGCGATGGGGCACGCCGCCCCGTCCCTCACGACGCGCTCACGACCGCTACCGAACGCCCCGGCCACCTGGTCGGGGCGTTTGCTTGTTGCGCGACCCTCGGACAACACCCCGAGCGTCGGCGCCGCTCACCGCAGCCGATCGCGCCACTGGCCGATGGTCGCCATGAGCAGTCGGATCCGGAGCGAACGGAACGAAGCGTCGCCGGCGTGCTGCCGCGCGGCCTTTCGAAGGCGACCCCGAGCGAGCCGCAGACGGCCGCACTCCAACGCATCGAGACAGAGGTTGTAGGCGCACGCCGCCGCGAAACTCGGATCCTGACGGGCGATCAACCGGGCCAAGCCGCGCCCCCGACGCCTGCGGCCGGCGGCGAACGAAGCGGTCATGAGCTTCCGGGCGAGGGCGAGATCGTTGGGCCGCTCGCGCCAGACGCGCTCCAGGAGATCGGCCGCGTCGGCTGGCGCTCCGCACGCGACGAAGGTGTCGGTTGCCCGTTGGAGCGCGACCGAGGCGACCTCGGAGCTGAAGTCGCGCCGCCGAGCAGCCTCCTCACGCAGCAGCCGAAGGGCAGCGTCGTGCGAGCCCTCGCCCGCGAGCACCCCGGCCAGCGAGAGTCGGACGAGTTCCGCGTTGGGATCGAGCGCGTAGGCGAGTTCGAGCTCCGCCTTGGCCTGCTCCGGTCGGCCGATCGCTACGAGCACCATCCCGAGGCGAGCCCGTGGTCCGGCGAGGTTCGGAGCGAGCTCCGCGGCTCGGCGGTACTTCTCGATTGCGTCGCCCACGCGATGGTGCGCAGCGAGCAGGTCACCGCACTCCTGAAGGGTCGCGACATCGCCCGGATTGGCCCGCAGTTCCTCGAGATACATCCGTAGCGCAGCGTCCGGCGACCCGCCGAAGAGAAGCGCCCGTGCGAGCCGGCTGCGCAGCCGCGGCATCTCCGGCGCCTGGCCGAGCGCTTCGCGGAAGCACCACGCTGCACGGTCATACCGCTCGCTCGCACACTGAAGATCGCCCATGGCGACGAGCACCAGCGGCATCCGCTCGAGCGCCTCTTGAGCGAGGTAGTAGGTCGTTTCGGCCTCTTCGGGCTCGCCGAGCGCACCGTGCGCCTCGATCAGCCTGGCCCATGCCGGTTCGCAGCGACGATCGAGCGTCGTGGCGACGATAAGCGCTTCGATCGCCTCACGATGACGATTGAGGCGGCAGAGGAGGGCACCTTCGGCGAAGCGGGCCTCGGCTCGGCGCGGCAGGCGGAGCACCGCGTCGCGGAAGGAGCGCAGCGCATCCTCGAGACGGCCCGCCGCCTCCAGCGTCAATCCGAGGTTGAAGTGCCAGTCCCCGCGGCTCGGCTCGCTGGCGATGGCCTTGCGGAGATCCGACTCCGCCTCCTTCAGCCGTCCGCGCCGAAAGTGCTCCGCTGCCCGCTGGGCGAGCTTCTCGTTGGCCCGCCGACGCGCGGCAGACGGCTCGCCGCCGTTCAGGTCGTTTGGGTCGTCGGAAGGATTGGGATCGAACTCGTCCACTGTTGGATCGGGTGCCAGGCCGGGTTCTCGATCGGGAGAAGCCCGAGCAGTCCGGAAGCTCCGCCGTCGGGGCGGATTGTCTCCGAATCCGCTGCGAGGCGAAACGGGCTGTCGACAATTTCGACGAAGCCAGCAGTGCGGATCAAAGCACGCCCCACCGCGCGTTTCAAGTGCCGAAGACAGATCCAGCAGAAGCCGCGTCATGCCGAAAGGGCAGGCGAAGCGCCAAACGGTTCGGACCGATGATTCGACTACAGTCTTGCTCCCAGACCGTGGCGGGCCGATCGGCCGCTGCGGGGGTGTGGCGGAGGATGAGGCGCGTGATACCGACGAAACCTCTCCCGACTCGAATGCCGCTGCGGCGGCGCGCGGCGCGTCTCCTGGCCGCCTGCGCGATCGGGCTCGCGGCTGGAGTCGCCGGTGCGGCGAACGGCGCGAATGCCCAGGCGGCCACGCCACCAGTTTCAACGCCGACTCCAACGCCAGCTCCACCGCCAGCTCCATCTTTGGGGCCGGGCGTTCGCGTGACGACCGCCACCGACGGCGACGGGCGACTCACGAGCGATGCTTCGTTCCTCGAGGCGGTGCTCACCAATCCGAGCGCGAACGAGGCGGTGCGTCGCGCTGCGGCCGAGCGCCTCGTGCGCGACCGTTCCCCCGAGGCGACGCAGGCGATGGAGCGCGTGCTCCTCGGGCGCGATCCGCTGACGCTCGGGGCGCTCGTCGAAGCGCTCGATCGGGCCGAGGTCCGCGTGCCGACGCTCGCCGAATCGCTTGTCGCGGCGATCGCCTCGGACATGACGCTCGATCGCGGAGCGGCCGCGCGGGTGTTGGCGCTGAGCGATGCCCGCGCGACGGAGCTGCTCTGGGCGGTCGCCGATCGCGGTGAACTCGCCCGACGCACCGGCGCCATTCGCGGCCTTGGCGAACTGCGTTCGCGCGATGCGGCGGCGAAGCTCATCGAACTGCTCGACGAGGCGAGGCGCGAGACGCCTTCGATCGTCCAGGCCGCGTGCGAGGCGCTCGATCGCTGCACCGGCGCAGCCTTCGGCGTCGATCCGCCGAAGTGGCGATCGTGGTGGGAGGACTCGTCGCAGGTCCCCGTCGAAGTCGGCACCGACGCTGCGCTGCGGGCCCGCGTCGAGAGTGCCGAGCGCGCCGTGACCGAGGCGCGGCGCCGCGGCGATCGTCTCGCCGAGCGACTCGTCGAGGTCTACGACCAGCTCTTTCTCTATCTGACGCAGAACGAGCGCATGCGGCGCAGCGCTGAACTTCTCGCCGACTCGCTGCCGGAAGTGCGCACCTTCGCGGTGCGCCAGATCGAACGGCTGCTTCGCAACGGCGAGCGAGCGGATGAGGCAACGCGTCGCGCGGTGACGGTGCTGCTCGACGATCCGCTTCCCGAGCTGCGGGCCCAAGGGGCGCGGCTCCTCGACGATCTCTCCTTCGCGGAGCTCGGTCTTCGTCTCGCGGAGCGCTTGCCGCGGGAGCGCGAGCCCGATGTGCTCCGCGCCTATCTTGCGGCGCTCGCGAGTCGCCCAGCGCCAGAGGCCTTCGCGCCGCTCGTTGCGCTGATCGGTGATCCGGTCGCCGGCGAGCCGGCCGCGCGGGCCCTCGGTCGCATGCAGGAACTCGGCATGCTGCCCGTCGACGCTTCGGCGCGTCTCGTGCTGCCTCTTCGCGAGTCGCTCGCCACGAGGCCCAACGGCGCGGCCGCACAGCTTCTGGCTGCGCTAGGCGACGAGACGGACATCCAGCGCGTGACCGCGCTCCTCGACGCGACCGATCCCTCGGTGCGCCGCGGTGCGGCGGAAGGTCTGCGGCGCAAGGGCGTGCGTCGGCCGCTCTTCGAACGGGCCCGCGATCCGGCGATCTACGCGCCGCTCGTCGCAGCGCTCGCCGACGAGCCGAAGACGCTCGCGACGCTCGATCAGCTCATCGCCGCGACGCCGCCAGGGGACCTCGTCGCCGAGTGGAATGGCGCACTCGCCCGACTGCTTCGCGAGCTTCCGATCGCCGACCTGCCCGCCGCCGACGCTGCGCTTGAGCGGGCGAGCGACATCGACACGCGCACGCGCATCGCCGGACTCACCCGCTTCGCCAGCGCCGCCCTCGGCAACCTGCGGCGGAGCGATGTCGAGTCCGGGCTTCGCCGCTATGTCGACCTGCTCGCCGCGAACGATCGGGCTCGCGAGGCGATCGACCTGCTCGAGTCGTTGCAGCCGCGCGAAGGCGAGCCGACCCGCGACGCGCTCTTTCGCGCGTGCATGCTTGCCGGCGAGTACACGAAGGCCGCCGGCCTCAATGCGTCGCCGACGGCATGGATCGCTCAGCTCGAATCGATCATCTCCGATGTGAACCGCGCCCGTCCGCTCGCCGACGAGATCGCCCTGCGCTTCGCCGGTCCGCGCGGCGCGATGAGCGCCGCCGACACGGAGCGCTTCGAACGGCTCCGCCGCGGGCTGAGCGCGTCGGCGAACTGACCGCGCGGGAGTTCGCGCTGTATGATCGCCCCTTCGCCATCCGTGGCCCCACAGCGAATCATTCCGAGGTATCCGATGAGCCCCGCCGCCATGAAGAACGCTCCCCGCACGAAGCGCGCCGCCGCCCCGTCCGCCGCGACGCGCACCGAAACCGACTCGATGGGCTCGATGGAGGTTCCGGGCGATGCGCTCTTCGGCGCGACGACGCAGCGCGCGGTGCTCAACTTTCCGGTCTCCGGCAGACCCGTTCCGCAGGCCCAGATCGAGGCCCACATCCTGCTGAAGCGCTGCTGCGCGGAGGCCAATCTCGAGCTGAAGGAACTGCCGCGCGAGAAGGTCGCGGCGATCGTCGCGGCGTGCGACGAGCTGCTCGGCGAGTTCTCGAATCGACCGCCGCTCGGGACGCAGCATCCGCTCATGCGGCACTTTCCGATCGATGTCTTCCAGACCGGATCGGGCACCTCGACGAACATGAATGTCAACGAGGTGATCGCCAATGTCGCGTCGCGCCGCGCTGGCAAGCCGATCGGGGCGAAGGATCCGCTTCATCCGAACGATCATGTGAACTACGGGCAGTCGAGCAACGATACCTTTCCATCGTCGATGCAGATCGCCGGTGCGCTCCTCATCCGCGAGCGTCTGATTCCAGCGCTCAGGGCCCTCGCGAAGGGACTCTGGGCGAAGTCGAAGGCGTGGGATCGTGTCGTGAAGATCGGCCGCACGCACCTGATGGACGCGACGCCGATTCGCGTCGGCCAGGAGTTCTCAGGCTACGCCACTGCGGTCGATCTCGCCGTCGAGCGGGCCGAGCGGGCGATCGAGGCCCTGGCCTCGAACATGCCGATCGGAGGAACCGCGGTCGGCACCGGCATCAACGCCAATCCGCGCTTCGGAAAGACCGTCTGCGCGAAGCTCACCAAGGCGACGGGCGTGCGCTTCCGCGAGGCGTCGAATCACTTCGAGGCCCAGTCCACCCGCGACTGCTGCGTCGAGGCGTCGGGGCACTTGAAGACGATCGCCGTGTCGCTCTCGAAGGTCGCCAACGACATCCGCTGGCTCGGTTCGGGTCCGCGCTGCGGGCTCTTCGAACTCTCGCTTCCCGCGACGCAGCCCGGCAGTTCGATCATGCCGGGCAAGGTGAATCCGGTCATCTGCGAGAGCGTGATGATGGTCGCCTGCCAGGTGATCGGCAACGATGTTGCGATCGCGACAGGCGGCCTCGGCGGCATCGGTTCGCTCCTCGAACTCAATGTCGCGATGCCGGTCATCGCCGAGCGGCTCATCGAGTCGATCGAGCTCCTCGCGAACGCATCGGGGATGTTCCTTGACCGGTGCATCGTCGATCTCGAACTGAACGAGTCGATCGCGACGGGAACGGTCGAGAAGAGCCTCATGATGTGCACCTCGCTCGCGCCGGTCATCGGCTATGACGCCGCGGCCAAGGTCGCGAAGGAGGCCTTCAAGAGCGGCGAGACGGTGCGCGAGTATGTCACCCGGAACGGCCTCGTCGAGCCGAAGCGGCTTGCGAAGCTGCTCGACCCGACAGCCATGACGAAGCCGGGCGGCAAGGGCCCGGGCGGGGGCTGATCGCGGTCGAGGCGGTCGGTGGACGCGGCCGGCGGCGCGAAGCCCGAAGCGAAGTCCGTAGCGAAGCTGATATCGTCGGACCCCGATGGCCGGCGATGACGAGCCACTTTCCCCTCGCGACGAGCCGTTGGCGCCCGGACGGAGCGTGGACGCCGCGGCGGAGGCGCCGTCGCGTCTGTCTCGTCGTCTCACGCCGATGCTCGTGCTCGTCCTGGGCGTGGGGCTCACGCTCGCGATCGTCTCGATGGTGGAGCGGCTGCGCACCGACGAGGAGCGCGTCGGCTTCTTTCGCCTCGTCGGTGAGGCCCGCGACCTGATCGATCGCCGCATGGCGGTCCACACGGCGCTCCTTGAGGGCGCCGCCGGGCTCTTCGCCGCGAACGAGAGCGTCACGCGCCGCGAGTTCGCCGCATTCGTCGAACGACTCGATCTTCGCACGCAGTATCCCGGCGTGCGCGGCATCGGCTTCAGCCTTCGCTCGACGAGCGCCGAGCTTCCCGCGCTTGTCGAGCGCATGCGGGACGAGGGGTTCTCCGAGTTCGCTCCCTGGCCGGATGGCGAGCGCGAGGAGTACCACACGATCGTCCTGCTCGAACCGCTCGATGCCCGAAACCGCGCTGCGCTCGGCTACGACATGTTCCAGGATCTCACCCGCCGGCTGGCGATGGTCGCGGCCCGCGACGGCGGCGTGCCGGCGGCCTCCGGTCGCGTCGAACTGGTGCAGGAGATCTCCGGGCCGAAGCAGTCCGGATTTCTCGTCTATCTGCCGGTCTACCGCGGTGGCGTCGTGCCGACCTCCGTCGATCAGCGGCGCGCGAAGCTGCTCGGCTTCGTCTATAGCCCCTTCCGCGCAGACGATCTGTTGCGCGGCGTCTTTGGGGCCGATCCTGCGGTGGACATCGAGGTGTTCGACGGACTCGAGCCCGTCGCGACGGCGCTCATGCACGCCTCCCGACGGACGCGCGGCGACAGTCCGGTCGCCGATGAGGCGCCGCGCTTCGAGGCGATCGAGCGCGTGCGCATCGCCCGTCGCGACTGGACGATTCGATTTCTCTCGCGAGGACGCGAAGGGATGCCGGGGCAGGCGCTGCTCCCGACGCTCCTCACCGTCACCGGCTCGCTCGTGAGCGCGTTTCTCGCGTGGCTGACCTTTCTCCAGACGCGGGCTCGCGACAACGCCGAACGATCGGCCCACCTGCTTCTGATCGAGCGCGAGCGATTTCGCACCACGCTCGGCAGCGTCGGCGAGGCGGTCGTCGCGACGGACACGCTCGGACGCATCACCTTCATGAACGCGATCGCCGAGCGGCTCACCGGCCAGCGCGCCGAGTCGGCGATCGGCGAGCCCTTCGAGTCGGTGGTGCGGCTCGTCTGGGCCGAGGGCGGTCAGCCGCTTCCGCCGCCGCTCGTTCGCCTGCGCGAGCGACTGCGCGGAACGAGGCCGATCGAGGCGACGACGAGCGCCTCGCTGCTCCTGCGAAGCGATGGCGAGCGCATTCCGATCGACGAGAGCATCGCGGCGATCCTCGACGATCGTGGCGGCCTCATCGGCACGGTCGCGGCGCTTCGCGACATGACCGACCGGGCCCGACTGCTGGCGAGCGAACGCGTGGCCCGCGAGGAGGCCGAACGGGCGAGCAGGCTGAAGGATGAGTTCGTCGCCACGCTTTCGCATGAGCTGCGCACGCCGCTGAACGCGATGCTCGGTTGGACGCATCTCCTTCGACGACGGCAGGGGGATCCGACGGCGGTCGGCGAGGCAATCGAGGTGATCGAGCGAAACGCCCGCTCTCAGGTGCGAATGGTCGAGGACCTGCTCGACATGACACGCATTCTGGCCGGCAAGGTACGGCTCGATCCGGTCCCGTGCGAACCGCGAGCGCTGATCGACGCGGCGATCGCGGCGGTCGCTCCACAGGCGCAGGCGAAGGGACTCTCCGTCGGCGTCGAGATCGACGCGTCGGTCGATGCGTTCTTCGCCGATCCGACGCGCCTCCAGCAGATCGTGACGAACCTGCTGTCGAACGCGATCAAGTTCACGCCGGAGCGAGGCACGGTGAGCGTGACGGCGCGGCGACTGTTCCGCGGCGAGCGGGCGTGGGATGTCATTCGCGTCAGCGACACCGGGATCGGCATCGCGCCGGAGTTTCTCCCGCATGTCTTCGATCGCTTTCGCCAGGCTGATGCCTCGACCACGCGGCGATACGGCGGACTTGGTCTCGGTCTCTCGATCGTGCGGCAGCTCGTCGAGCTGCATGGCGGACGCGCGTCGGCGGAAAGCGACGGACCCGGGCGCGGAGCTCGATTCACCGTCGAGTTGCCGGCGCGGGCGGACGCAGCGCGAGCGGCGCAGGGCAGCGCTTCCGACGAGGATCCGATCGAATCGCCCGATGGCGTGACGCTCGAGGGACTTCGCGTGCTCGTCGTCGATGACGAGGCCGACGCGCGCGAGTACGCGCGGGCGATCCTGAGCGGCGAAGGGGCGATCGTCGCCACCGCGGCAGGCGCCGACGAGGCGCTTGCGATGCTGCCCGGCCTGCTTCCCTGCGTGGTCGTGAGCGACATCGGCATGCCCGATCGCGATGGATACGACCTCATCCGCGCGATCCGTCGTCTGCCGGCCGAACGCGGCGGGCGGACGCCGGCGGCTGCGCTCACCGCCTTCGCCCGCGTCGAGGATCGCCGCCGCGCGCTCGACGCGGGATATCAGTTGCACACCGCGAAGCCCGTGGAACCGCTCGAGCTCGTGGCGCTCGTCGCATCGCTCGGAGCGGCCGGCGGTCACCGCAGTCGATCGACTCCGGATTGAGCCCACTCCGGATTCAGCCCAAGTCATGCCGTGCGCGACCCCTCTGTCAGCACTCGCCCCAGGCTCCGAGGAGAATGGCGAGGTCGGCTTGGTTCACCTGGTCGTTGCCGTCGAGGTCGCCTGGGCCAGGCGTGCCCCAGGAGCCAAGGAGAATCGCAAGGTCGGCCTGGCCAACGACGCCGTCGATGTCGAGGTCGCCGGTGCAAGTCGTTTGGCAGTCGATGAGGATCGTGCCGCTTCCCTGCACCGTGCCGCCGACGCGAATGCGGTAGCAGCTTCCCACGGTCGTCTCGAGTTCGAGCGTCGAAGTGCCGAGCGGACAGCCGGGCGAGCTCAGGCTGCACGCGATCGGATTCGTCGAGGTGCACCACTCGGGGGCGTCCTCGTCGTAGGTGCAGCCCGCGTACACGACGATCGTGCTATCGAAATCAACCGTCGCTCCGCGCGGTCCGCAGGTCGCGATCGTCAGTCGCCCGTTGCAGCTCGCCGTATATTGAAAGAAAATATCCGAAGTGAGTGCGCTGGCTGGTCCGCAGACCGCAGCGTTCGGAAAGTCGTTGCCGGCGCCGATCGTCGTGAAGCGGTGGACGCCATCGCCGACGACCAGCGGCGGTCGCGACGCCGAGCAGAGATCGCCCGGCACGCGGCGCAGCGCGAAGGCGCGGCCGGCGGCGACGCCTGCATCGGAGAGCGTCGTCGGCGAGCCGATCACCAGATCGTTGAGTCCGTCGCCGTTCAGGTCGCGGCCGGCGTCCAGCGAAAATCCGAACTCCTTCGCGGTCGAGCCCGGCGCATCATGAAACTCAATCAGCGCTCCGGTCTTCGCAGCATACAAATAGATGCGCCCGGTCTCGCCGGGGCTCGGCACCTCCTCCGGCGCACCGATCGCGATGTCGTCGAAGCCGGCGCCGTCGATGTCGCCGGCGTTTGCGAGCGTCGCCCCGAACTCGCCTGATGTCTGCGAGAAAGGGGCAGGGTCCGAGGTCAGCATCGTGCGAATCCATGCCCCGGTCGCGCCGGAATGGACATGCACGCGACCGTCACCGCCATTCGCTTGGGACTCGAAGGGCGCTCCGACGACGATCTCCGCGCGGCCGTCGCCGTCGAGATCCTCGACGCCGAGCAGCGCCGAGCCGAAGAGTCCGTCGCCGCTCTGGTTGTTCGATATCAGTGTGCGATAGAGTGCGCCCGTCGCGCCGTCGAAGACATACGCACGCCCGGCGTTCTCCGGCGTCGGTGCGCCGGCGTCCTGCGGTTCGGCCCGTGGCGCGCCGACGACGACATCGCCCTTTCCGTCGCCTGTGACATCGCCGATGCCGGCGACGGCCACGCCATATTGATTGATCTGCTGCGGCGAGGGGTCGCTCAGCGTGCGCCACAGGGCACCGTTGCGGGCCTCACGGACCTCGATGGGCAGCGGATTGAAGTTGCCGAAGACGCCGGCGACAAACTCGGGAAGCCCGTCACCCGTGCAGTCGGGCACCACGCTCAGGGACTCGAAGGTCCGCGGTCCCGTTCCGATCACCGAGTAGATCGGGGTGCCGTTCGAACCGGAGAAGAGGTGAAAGCGCCCGAGTTGCCCTTGCTCGCCCGGCGCTCCGACGCCGTAGTCCTCGATGCCATCGGCGTTGAGGTCGGGGAAGGCGATGACCGCGTGCCCGAAGTTGCCGCCGCTCACAGGCGTCGGCGAGGTGTGCGTGCGGAGAAGGGAAAGCGTCTTGCCGCTGAAGATGCGTGCCCGCCCTGAGCCGTTGGTGCCGCCCAACGACTCCAGTGGCGCGCCGACGAGGATGTCCCCGTAGCCGTCCCCGTTGATGTCGCCGATGCAGGCCACCGCATCGCCGAAGCGCCCACCGTTCGTCGGTGAGGGGTTGGCGAGGGAGACGAGATCGGCCGAAGCCGTCGGCGCCAGCAGGGAAGCGAGTCCGATGAGGAGAAGGTGCGCGCGGTTCAATCCTGCCGCCATGGCGATGGCTCCGTTGCGTGTCAAGAACGCCGGCGAGGTTCGGGAGAGGTCTGGGCGGGGTCTGGGCGAGGTCCGACGGAACTGACCTGTCCGATGGAGAGGACCAAACCGCCAGTCTCGCACCGCAAAGGCGCAGACGCGTTCGACATCAACCGAGATTCGCATCGATCAAGCAGAAATCGGGTCCGAAAATCCGGGTATCGGATCAGCTCGGTGCGCGGTGCCCGCAGTGACCAAGTGCCGGACGCGCGCACCGCCTCGGCAAGGTGGCGGGGGGTCAACTGCTGTGAAGATGGAGAAGCTGTCGCCGCTCTTGCCCCTCTTCCCCGACTTTGCCCCGACTTTGGACAGGCACATTCGCGAGGCACTTCGGTCTCCTCGACATTGGACAGGCACACTTGCGGGGACTTTGGGAACTCTGCTGGGACCTCTGCGGTCGGCACCTTTGCGGTTGGATAAGGGCGGACATCGGGGGGGGCACAGAGCGGGCGAGCCAAGCTGCCATACCTGTGCCTGTCGGCGTTCCACGCCATGGAAGCGCCTTGTAACCCTGGACATGCAAGTGTGGACAGGCACCGGCTCGCTCTCAGTTGTGGACAGGCACACACGCGGGGCATGCTCGGCGGGTGGTGGCCCCCATCAGACCGTCTCCGCCCCCAAGATGTGCCTGTCCAGATTGGTCCAGAGATGTGCCTGTCCAGGGTGGTCCACCAGAGAGGCCAGGAAATGCATGTTGCAACAGGATCCGCCCCATCGTACGACGCGACATTGGACAGGCACACATCCGCATGTAGGCGTGGACAGGCACAGGTCCGTACGGGTTCGCTCTCAGGTGTGGACAGGCAGACACGCGGGGCATGCGCGGCGGGTGGTGGCCCCCATCAGACCGTCTCCGCCCCCAAGATGTGCCCAAGATGTGCCTGTCCAGATTGGTCCCAGATTGGTCCCGCAGATTGGTCCCCGGAGTGGTAGCCTGGGGCGGCCACCCCAGGTGATGCGCGACGGCAATGTGCCTGTCCAAGGTGGTCCCATGTCCAGGATGGTCCCAAGTTGGTCTGTCCAAGTTGGTCCCACGGGCGACGAATTCGGCCCGAGGTGGCCCCGGCCCGTCTCCGCGCATCGCCTCCGCGCATGAGGGGGGATTCGCGCGCGACATCGACACACGCGGAGGTGCGTGCCGCACGCTTCGGCTGGAGCTGTTCGGGCTGGCACGGAGCCTCGGTGGCAGACACGCCGCCCAACCGCCTCGAGCAGTCAGTACACCTCAAGCATGCAGCGATGCGTGTTCCGCACGCGCCGCTTGATCTGCTCGTTCGTCCACTCGGCGGGCGGCACCGGTGCAAGCTCCTCATGCACGCTCAAATAGCCGCCGCCGAGGCCCTGCTTGGCGAGCATCTGGAAGAGCCCGACCTGCATCCCGGCGAGGCCGCAGACATAGATGAGCGTGCGCGGCGACGCGAGGAGCGAACGGAAGGTGTCGTCGAGTCGGCGTTCGATGTACTGGTGCACATACTCGCCTCGGCCGCCGTCGGGGCGGCTCTCGCGGCTGATGACGGTGTGATAGGTGAAGGTCGCGTGCTTCGCGGCGAGGTCGCGGAAGAGTTCGTCGTAGAGGAGGTCCGTCGTGTAAGGCGTCCCCATCACGAGGTGGATGCGGCTCGTGCAGGGCTTCCACCCGGAGCGAGCGGGCGACCCCTCCGGCGGACCCTGAAGCAACTCCATCGCGAAGCCGCGGAAGGGCGCGATGCCCGTTCCGGTGGCGAGGAAAAGATAATCGTGCGCGTTCGGATCGGCCGGCAAAAGAAATCGCTTGCCGTTCGGTCCCGAGACGAGGATCTCGTCGCCGGTGCGCCGATCACAGAGGTAGTTGCTGCAGACGCCGACGAAGAGCGAGTGATCGCTCGGATCGTCCTTCGCGTTCTGCGGCTCGCGCTCGGCGAGTACGCGCTTCGGCGTCGTGGCGATGACCCGCCCGTGGCCATCCTCGCCCCAGCTCGGGCTTGCGAGCGAATAGAGCCGTACCTTGTGTGGCTTGCCGAACGCGTCGGTGCCCGCGGGAATCACGCCGAAGGACTGCCCCGCGCGGAAGGACCATTCGAGCGGCGTGCCGGCGATGTCGATCTCGACATGGCGCACGAAGCTCGCCGACTTGCCCTTCATACAGAGCCGCGTGCCCGCCACCTTCGCCGTCACCGGCGCGGTCGGCATGACGACATGCATGCGCGCTTCGGGAAGCTCCACCTCATGACCCGTCGATCCGGTCTCTGCCGCTGCTGCTGAACTCATGGGGGAAGGAGTGTAGACGCTCGTGGGGGGCCGCAGCGAGAGTCACCCCGCGCCCGCGGCTCGCATGGAGCTCGGGGCGCGGGGTGGGAGAATCACCGGCGAAGCGGGCTGTGGAAGGGCCGCTGCATTACGGACCCAGCAGATAGCTTTGGAGATTGGAAAGGGGTGCGAACTGCGCCGTCGCCGGGTTGCGGGGCAGAACCTGCATGTTGTGCCGCACCGGGCTGGACGGAAGGGTCAGGAGGGTCGAGAAGGCAACGCCCGAACCGGGCAGCGGGATGTTGACCGGGGGAATCCACGTCGCGGAGTTGATCCAGAGCAGTCCGAAGTTCTGATACTGCGTCGGCCGGATCGTGCCGCTCGGTCTCACACCCGGAAAGGCCTGCGGCAGCCAGGGGAGATAGCCGGTGTTCGGGCCGATGCCGGTCACAAACATGCCGCTGAGCGGGCTCCCGAGAGGCACGCTTGGCGTGACCCAAACGGTCGCCTGGTTGTAGACACTTCCGAGCCCGTCGGTTCCGAAGCGAGTCGTGTTCGGCATGTATCCGGCCACAAGGAACTCGCCGAGCTCATCGGCGCCGATGTCGTAGGCGCCGCGCTCGAGTCGCAGGTTGCCGTATTCCTCTCCGTCACAGTCGCGAATGCTCACACCGCAGGGGAAGATGGCGGTCGCGCTCGTGCCGTTTGGCACACTCAGGCTGTTCGTCCCGACATCAACGGTCGGTGCCTGCGGAAGCTGGCGGAAGTCGCTCGAAGCGACGTTCACGAACACCGTGTCCGGCGTGAAGGAGCCCATCGGGAGCGCCGAGATCGGTGCCGAGGGAGCGGTCGAGAAGCCGCAGGCGTCGCTCGTTTCGAAGGCGACGGTGTTGAGGTCTTTGTCGTCCACGCCCTCGAGATCCGAGCACGCGTTTGGCCAGACGATGCAGTTGATGATCGCCGAGCGAGCCTCGCCGACGCTTGGGCCGGCTCCGAGGGTTTCATCGAGGATTCCCACGCCGTTATGCGAGATCGTGCAGTGCACGAGACGGGTTTCGAACTCGATGTATCCGTTGTTGTCAGTGTCGTCGATGGACTGGTCCGGTCCGAGGAAGAATGCACTCATGCGCACGCCGATCCCGTTGTTGGCGATGACACAGTTGGCGATCGTTGCGCGAATGGTGCTGAACTCGTCCTGCATGAGGATCCCGACTTCAGCGTTCTGGAGCGTGATGCCGTCCACGACTGTGTTCGCGAATTTCTTGGATGAGATCGAGGAATTCTGAAACAGCAGGAGGCTCGGAGCGCTCCCCGCGCCATCGAGCACCGTATTGAGCACGCTCGTTCCCTGAATCGATACATTGTCCTCCATCGCGATCGGAAAGGACTGCGGATTGACCGGTGAGGCCGGTGAATAGACGCCCGGCAGCAGGATGAGGACAGCCGGCTTGGTGAGCGACGCGACGGCCATCGCGTGGCTGATCGTGCCGAAGGGTGCGGCCAGCGTTCCGTTGTTGGAGTCGCTCCCGTTCACCGGATCGACAAAATATCGAAAGCAATACGGAACGGCGGTCGCGGGGTTGGCCGGGCCCACGGGAATGCTGACGAGATCCGCCTGGGCCTGCGGCGCGGGGAGCGCCAGGGCAAGGCCGGCGGAAAGGATGGCACCGGCGGCGAGTCCGCGGACGGGTGCGTGGCGGGGGATGGCGCGAGAGGACATGAAGCGTCTCCGAGAGGCGTTGGGGATGCCGCCGCCGAGCGAAGGCGCCCGACATCCACGCCTTCATGCGTTGGAGATGCGCGATGTCCGCACCGAAGGCCGTCGAGTTTGCCATCCCTTTTTCCTATACTCGCCTCGCCATGATTGAAACCGGAGGCGGAGAATCGATCGGGGCCGGTGGTGGCGATGGGCCCGAGCGGCGCAGCGAGCCCGGCCTCTCCATCGACGAACTGCTGCCCGAGGTCTATGAGGAGTTGCGAGCGATCGCGGAGCGATCCATGCGCAGCGAGCGGGCAGGCCATACGCTCCAGCCAAGCGCGCTCGTGCACGAGGCGTACCTTCGGCTCAGGGGTGGGCCCGACCGCTTCGTCAATCGAGCCCATTTTTTCGCTTCGGCCGCGGAGGCGATTCGACGCATTCTCGTCGAGCATGCCCGGAAGACCCACGCCCTCAAGCGAGGCGGCGGCGGAACGCGCATCGCCCTCGACGACGCGGTTGGACTTGTCGGACGCCCCGAGGTCGGCCTCTGCGAGCTTGATGCGGCCCTCAACGATCTCGGGCGCACCGATCCTCGGTTGGCGCGCGTCGTCACGCTGCGATTCTTCGGCGGTCTGTCCGTCGAGGAGACGGCCACAACGCTCGGACTCTCCAAGCGCACCATCGAGGGGGACTGGACCCTCGCGCGAGCGTGGCTCCGTCGCGAACTCGCCGCCTCGCCCGACCTTGACGCTCCGGAAGGCGGCGGATGAGCCCGAGTCCGCGCGATCGGTGGCCGGATGTTCGAGCCGTGCTTGAACGCGTGCAGGCCGTTCCGACGAACGAGCGCCGGTCGCTCATCGAGACACTCTGCGGCGGCGATCGGGCGTTGCGCGATGAGGTCCTCTCGATGATCCGTCACATCGAGGCGGAAGATGACTTTCTCGCCGGTTCCCCCGTCGGCCGGTTGCTTGCGGAAGCAATGCCGTTCCAGAGGACGGATGCTGGCCAGCCGACGGTCGGTGCGGGGCGCATCGGTCGCTACCGACTGATCCGCCGCCTCGGCGAGGGAGGCATGGGAATCGTCTACGAGGCTGAGCAGGATGAGCCGCATCGGCTTGTCGCCCTGAAGGTCCTCCGCTTCGCCCATGCGGACGATGAGTCCCTCCGTCGATTCGCGCGTGAAGCGGAGACGCTTGCGCGGCTCCGCCATCCGTCGATCGCGGGGGTCTACGAGGCTGGCTGCGAGTCGGATGGGACGCGTTGGATCGCGATGGAACTGGTGCATGGTCGCACGCTCGACGCGTGGCTGCGCGAGGAGCGACCTGACCTCGCGCGCACGCTTCGGCTCTTCGCGGCGCTTGCCAGCGGCATCCACGCCGCTCACCTCCGGGGGGTGATTCACCGCGATCTGAAGGCGAGCAACATTCTCGTTGAAGCGGACGATGCACCTCGGATTCTCGACTTCGGACTCGCCCGAATTCACGACGCGAGCGATCGCGCCGATCTCTCCGATTGGGGCGATCACCATCCGATCACCCGTACCGGTCGCATCTTCGGAACGCTCAGTGCAATGAGCCCGGAACAGGCTTGCGGGAAACCGGACGATGTCGACGCCCGGAGCGACATCTATGCGCTCGGACTCCTCCTCTACGAGGCGCTCGCCGGAGCGCCCCCCTACGACATCGGTTCGCTTCCGCTTCCTGACGCCGTTGCTCGCATCCGCGATTCCATACCGCCGCCGCCATCCGTTGCGTCCATCGCAGCCGGCGCGAGCCAATCGCCCAAGGGCGATCTCGACACGATCGTGCTGACCGCCCTCGCCAAGGAGCCAGAGCGGCGTTACCAGAGCGCTGCTGCCTTCGCCGCGGATCTGAGGTCGTGGATGGCCGACGAGCCGATCGCGGCGCGACCGCCGACAACGACCTATCTCCTGAAGATGCTCCTGAGACGGCATCGCATGCTGTTTCGGAGCGGGCTCGCGGTTGCTGGCGTCCTGGTCCTCGCTCTGGCTGCGCTGCTTGCCCAGAACCGCGCGCTCGTGGAGGCGCGGAGCAGTGAGGCCAGGGCGAGCGAGCGGACAAGTGAACTTCTCTATCGGAGCCAGATCGCACACGCTGAACAACTCGTCGAGATCGGCCGGGCGAGTGAGGCGGTCGAGGTGCTCGATCGGTGTGCACCGGAGCGGCGCGGTTGGGAGTGGACCTGGCTTCGGGGCTTGATTCCCGGGCCCCTCCACTCGTTCGCACTCGGTGACCGTCGTGTCCTCGATCTGCGTGAGGTTCAGCAGAGCTCTCGAAGTGAGGCCTGGGCGCTGACGGCGGGCGAGAGCGGTGCGGAGGTCCTCATCCTGAGGGGAGGGGATCGCGACGCCGACGCCACGGCGCTCGCTGGTCCGACCATCGCTGGCCAAGTGATCGGCGGGGTCATCCTTCCCGGCGGCGATGTGGTGGTGGCTGTGCGCGGCGAGTCCGACCGGGTACTGATCGAGCGGCACGGTGCCGGGGGAATGCTTTGGCAGATCGAGAGCGGACTCGAGGGAGTCGAACGGATCGCTCTCGGTGCGGGTGGAACGCTCGCGGCGATCACCGAAGCGACCCGTGATTCGTCGCGGCTGGCGGCGATGGATGTGCTCGTCGTCGACTGTGATGCCGGTCGGGTCGTGGCGCGAGCGCCTGACATCGGCTTCGCAACCGCGCTTGCGTGGCACGATTCGGAGCCGGTTCTCGCGGTCGCAACCATCCGTCGTCGGCTCGTGACACTCCATCCGATCCGCGGCGAGCGAAAGGACACTCAACTCGCTGGCTCGATTCGGGCGATGGCCTGGCCCGTGGCCCCGGCCGCAACTCCTGGTGGTGGGTCGTCGACGGATCCGGAGCGCCTGTTGATCGCTCCGGCGGGGAACCTGATCCGGGAGTTGCGCTCGCACGAGGGCGGCATTTGGCGAGGACCGCTCCGACATGGCGTCTCCGCCATCGCTGTTGGCGGGAGGCCCTCGGAGGATGGTGTGGTCGGGGCCGCGTCGATGGGTGGTGAGGTCGTCGTGTGGCGGTCCGACGGGCGGCGGGTTCTCGTCACATCCGTTGCAGGAAGCGGACCGACCGGCGTGACGCTCAGCGCCGACGGGACGCGCATCTGGTCCTATCGGCGAGGCGGTGCCATCGCGTGCTGGCCGATCACTCAGGATCCTCCGCCAACGGTGGATGGCGGTCGCCCCTCAGCCGGGGGAGCGGCGTCGCTTTCCCCGCTGGGAGGAACGGTGCTCAGGGTGACGGGTGAGGGGCTCCGCTGGTTCGACGCGGGGAGCCTGAAGCCCCGTGTGACGACCAGCAATCTCGGATCGCCGGGGCTGGGTACAGCCGAGCCCCCGGGCACGGTCAGCGCGGTGGTCGCACTCGACGACGAGAACGGCCTAGGCGTGGCCGGTACGACGCTCCTCCTCGTGCACCGTGCATCGGTTGAGGTGGTTGCCGAGGTCGACGACAGGATTGAGTCGATGGCCCTGCTTGGCGGCCAGCATCACGACCGAGTCATCGCGACGGTCGAGCGAAGCGGACGCCTTCGCCTTTGGGATGTACAGCCGCTTGACGACCGTTGCATGCTGATCCCGATCGTCGATGCCGCGACGACGAGCGTGGCGGAGGCGACGGTTGTTGCGGGACGCGATGGGTTTCTGGTCGTCGGTGACCGTCAGGGAGTTGTCCACACCTTCGCGATCGCCATCGATCGTTCGGACCCCGGGAGACCGGTGGCGCGGATGACCCCACTCGGCAGCCAGCCTGCGTCGGAGCAGCCGATCACTGCTCTGACTCTTGGGGAGAAGGGCAAGGGGAGCGAAATCCTCTTCGGGGATGGTGACGGAACGATCGGGTGCGTTACGCAGGAGGGACTCGCGTGGACGGTCCGCGGACATACCGCGCGGGTCACGGGGATCGCCGTGGGACTTCGGGTTGGTCAGGGTGCCCATCGCGTCATCTCGGCGAGTCTTGACCGATCGCTCAGGCTGTGGGACCTCGCAGATGGCGCGCCGATCATGGTCATCGACGAGAGCGTCGATCTCCTCCTTGGTGTCGCCGTGGACGAACGGAGCGGCGGTGTCCTCGCGATTGGTGCCGACGCGCTTCGATTGCATCGATCTCCCGCGGTGGGATTTCCTGCCCGTCCGCAGTCTAAATGATGTTCGGAGCGGGCTGCGAGCGTTCGGGGGGACTCCGCGCGGCAATCGGCGACGCCTCGCTGACCGTTCAGTCCCCGAGGATGACGACGGCGGGCGTTGGATCTGTTTCGACCGGCTGGTACTGAGGCGGACTCGACTGGATGGGGGCGAACCGGATCCCCCAGCAGCCATCGACGCCCGGGAGGAAGACATATCCGTCGAGCGTCGGAGGATTCGTTACATAGTCCTCGATGATCACGAGCAGCAGATCGTCTGGCATCTCGACGAAGGTCTGCATGGGATCGTTGGCATCAGGCGCAAACTCACAAATGATGAGCGACGAGCCAGGCAGGGAGAGGTAGTCGAGCGGTGCAGAGAGCGGCGCCCAGAGCGTTGACTGGAACTTCGTGGCGACATCATCCCATTGCAGGATGCAGAAGGAACTCTCGAGACCGGTCAACGCCGCAAAGTCACCGTAGGTCTCGATGACCATCGCAGCGCCGCCGCGGTAGACCCGCGTGGCGGTGAATGCCGCATCCATATCGCTGAGCGGAAAGACGATCGGGGAGATGCCCGCGGCGTCCACGAACGTCGCGTTGAGCACGATCGGATCCCCGAGCGTGCCGATGTCCATCGTGCCGGAGATCGTCCGGCCAGGCCCCAGGTCAACGATGAAGGTTTTGATAGCTGCTTCCGCGGCCTGCGCCGGTACGAGGAAGCCGGCGGCGAGAAGGGATAGGAAGAAACGGCTTGGGAAAGGCGGCGTGAACATGGGAGCGACTCCGTGGGTCCGTACCCTCATGCGCAGCCTCGCCGGAGAGTCCGCAGCATTCAAGCAAATTATTCGATTCGGCCTCTGGAGAGCCTGGCGTTCTGCGGGGTTCTCCATCCGCCAAGGGACCCCCCCAAAAACCCGGCAGCCCGGCACCTCGCGAGAGGAGCCGGGCTGCCGGGGGGGTGGGGTCAGTCGCTTGCCGCCGAGCGGGCGCGCGGTCAGTCGAATGCGTTGGTCACATTCGGGATCTGCACCGTCTCGAGCTTCAGGTTCGTGGTGATCCTGAAGTTCGACTGGGTGCGGTGGCGCTCGGCGAAGAAGAAGTCGAGCTTGTAGTTCTCACCGTCGGTCAGGCCGAGTCGGTTCAGGGCGATCTGTTGTTCGATCGCGCCGTGCACGCCGCCCAGGTCGATGACGAGCTTGCCGTCGATGAAGACCCACACGTCGTCGTCACCGCGGAAGGTGAAGACCTGATTGTCGGCCTCCTTGTACTGGAACTCGGTGTGCAGCTCGAAGGTGAAGTGGAAGTTCCGGTTCGGCGAGCCGCCGGGGTTCCCGAAGAGTTCGTTCTCGATCGGGAAGAAGCCGTTGAGGGCCTTGTAGACGGGGTCCGTCTGGCTGTCGAAGACATAGGAGCCGTTCGACTGGCGGACCAGCGTGATGTCGAGGGGCTTCGAGAGGTTCACGCCGAGCACATCGTTGAACCAGGCGTAGAAGCTCTCGGAGCTGTTGATGCCGCCGGTCGAGACCACGCTGTCCCAGGTACCAGCGACATCGCCCATGCTCGCGTTGAACTGGTTCCAGCAGATGTTCTTGCCGGCCGAGTTCGTCCACTGCTTGTTGATCTTCTTGCCGCCGCCCTTGAAGACGGGCTTGCCGTCGGCGCCGAGGGTGGCTTCGAGGTTGTTGCCGTAGTGGCCGAAGCCGCGGCTCGGCTGGTTCTCGAAGTCGGGGTGACCACCGGGCTTCGACTTCTCGCGGAAGTCGCGGACGATGCCGGTGAGGACGATCTGCGCCGGGGCCTCATCGGACGCGGCGGGCTTGGGGGCCGCAGAGGTCGCGGCGCCAGGCATGAGGAACATGGTGCCCGCCGCGAGCGAGGCGAGCGCCATCGAGGAAACGATTCGGTTGCGGCGGTCCATAGGAAACTCCTTTTGCCCACACACGGGCGTTCACCTTCCAACCCTTCCATCCAACTGCCCGAGCCATCCTGGCTCGGACGGGCACAGTGATGCCGACTTCAATCCAGTTGCCCCAACGCTACGATTTGCTCACCGCTCGCAAAGCCAAAGCTGCGCGAGAGCGGGGGAAGGGCGTGAAGGCGTAGGGGTTGTGCGGGTTCGGGAAGGCCTGCGAGCGGGTCACGCTCGGGACCGTGCCCGATCGACGCCTGAAGCAGCCTGACGGCAGGCGCTGGGCGGGCTTCGGGCAGGCTTGGGGCCGGACGGGAACCGCGTCCGCAAAGTGCAGTCCGAGCCGCGCAACCGCCGATTGTGTGGGTCCGTCCGATGCCCGCTCCGTGCGCGTGCGTCAGCCGCCATTTCCGATTCTCCGGCCGCTCGCCGGTCACAGCTTTTGCAGGACACACGATGGATTTCTTCCGGATTCAGGGTGGTCGTCGTCTCGCCGGTCGGGTCGCCGTTGAGGGGTCGAAGAACGCAGCCCTGCCGCTCATGGCGGCCGCGCTCCTCACCGACCGGCCGGTCACCCTCCGGAATGTCCCGAACCTGTCGGACATCTCGAACATGGTTCGGCTGCTGAAGGAACTCGGCGTCGATGCCAGCGGCGACCACGGCACGGTGACGCTCACCAGCATGGACGAGAACCAGGTCCACGCCCGCTACGACATCGTCCGGACGATGCGGGCCTCGATCTGCTGCCTCGGTCCGATGCTCGCCCGACGCAAGCGGGCGGTGATCGCCATGCCCGGCGGCTGCGCGTTCGGCTCGCGACCGGTCGATCTCCACCTCCGCGGCATGCAGGCCCTCGGCGCGAAGGTCGAGCTCAACGGCGGCGACATCGTCGTCAGCGCCCAGCGGCTCAAGGGCAACACCATTTTCCTCGGCGGCCCCTTCGGCTCGACGGTGCTCGGCACCGCGAATGTCATGAGCGCCGCGACGCTCGCCAAGGGACGCACGATCATCGAGTGCGCAGCCTGCGAGCCGGAGATCGTCGATCTCGCCAACCTGCTCAACGCGATGGGCGCGAAGATCAGCGGCGCCGGTTCGCCTCGCCTCATCATTGAAGGGGTCGAGGAACTCGGCTCGGCGGATCACACGGTCATGCCAGACCGCATCGTGGCCGGCACCTACGCCGTCGCCGCTGCGATCACGAACGGCGATGTGATCCTCGACCAGTTCCCCTACGACAGCCTGCTCGCCGCGATCGATCGTCTGAACGAGATCGGCGTCCATGTCGAGCGACTCGATGCGGGCGAGGATCTCACGGAGGGCATGACGACCTGCTCGGTTCGCGTGACGAGCGAGCGGCAACTGAAGCCGACGACGATCACGACGCAACCGCACCCGGGCTTCCCAACCGATCTTCAGGCGCAGTTCATGACGCTCCTCTGCCTCGCCCAAGGCAATTCAATTATTACGGAGAAGATCTATCCCGAGCGATTCATGCATGTCGCCGAGCTCAGCCGCATGGGGGCGAAGCTCTACCGCCAAGGCCCGACGGTCATGGTGATCGGCGGCACGCCGCTGCGCGGTGCGCCGGTGATGGCAAGCGACCTGCGGGCGAGCGCTTCGATGGTCCTCGCGGGTCTCGCGGCCGAGGGCGAAACGATCGTCAGCCGCATTTATCACCTCGATCGCGGCTACGCCCGCATGGAAGAGTCGCTCAACCTCCTTGGGGCGAAGATCGAACGCTTCCGCCCGGAGGCCGACGAGGCGAAGCGGATCGAGAACGCGATGTCCGGGGCGGAGTGAGGGGGGGGGGGACGAGCGCATCGTCAAGATTGGCCCAGCGAGAGGCTTTTCTCGGAAATGGCTTGCAGCCGCGGGTGGGACGCTGGTAGCGTGTTCCCGAAAGGGAGGGCATGCTCATGGGAAAGGGAACGCTTTTCGGCTGCGCGTTCGTCACCGCGATGGCGTGTGCGACAGGTGCTTCGGCGGGCTTTGTGGGGCTTGAGGTCGGCGGCGGCTGGATCAACGACAAGTTCGTCTGCCGCGTCTACGCGAAGTTCGACGCTGCGAACTATGTCGTCCTCAGTTGCTTCGGCGTGCAGGGCTTTGCGAGCTCGAGCTGGAACCAGTCCGACTTCGTCGGCGGCAGTTGGAACCCGCAATTCACCATCGACCCGATCGTCGATAGCTATGTCACGATCGGCGGCGTCCCCGGCTTCGCCAACTCGACGGCCGCTGATCCGAACTGGGGCGCTCTTGGCTTCAACCAGCCGGGGATTCCGAACGGGGCAGGGTGGTTCAACAGCAATCCACCGAATCTTCAGGGCAAGGTCGATGCGAGTTTCCGCACGCTGATTGCCCAGTTCGTCTATCCCGGCGCACCGACGCAGCAGTTCGTTTCGCCGCTGACGGTGTCGTTCAATCAGGGGCTCGGAACACCGACCCAGTTCTCCACTGGAGCGAGCTTCTCCTTGCACATTCCGGCGCCGGCCGCGGCGTCGATCCTCGGAGCGACCGCGCTCCTCGGCAGTCGCCGCCGACGGGTGGCGTGATGTGAGCATTCGATCCATCCGCGTGCGCTGAACAGTCGCAGCGGATTCGCAAGGAGCATCCTCGTGTCGCTTCTACTTCGAACGCCTCTCGCCGTCGGCGTGTTCCTCGTCTGCGTCTCGTCCTCCCACGCGGGCTTCGTCGCCCTGCAATCCGAGAAGACCATCGTCTCGGGGAAGAATGTCTGGCGGGTCTACGCCAAGTTCAGCTCGGCGAATGATGTGCTCATCAGTTGCTCGGGCCTCCAAGGGCTCGCCGGGACCGTTTGGAACAACAGCGACTTTCTCGGCGGCACGTGGAGCCCGCAATTCACCGTCGATGCGAGTGTCGATAGCTATGTCACCATCGGTGGTGCGACTGGCTTCGCGAACACGACCGCGGCGGACCCGACCTGGGGTGCCTTTGGTTTCAACCAGCAGGGCATTCCGAACGGCGCCGGCTGGTTCAACGCGAGCCCGGAGAACCTCCAGGGAAAGGTCGATCCGGTCACGCTGCGCACGCTGATCGGCCAGTGGGTCTACACGGGCGACGAGAACTTCAATCCATTTTCCCCCCTGACTGTTTCCTACAACCAAGGGCTCGGGACGCCGACCCAATTCGCTCAGGGGACTTTCATCTTTTTCCCCTCGCCCGGCGCCATTGCGTTGCTCGCTCCGCTGGTCGGTCTTGGGCGGATCACATCGGGCGGTCGCCGTCGGACTCGTTGAGATCCTGCCACGCGCTGGGATCGCCCTTGCGTTGCATCCAGTTGCCCTGTGGGACCGGCTCGTAGCCGTACTGCGCGTAGAGGCCCTGGGCGTCGCGCGTCGCGAGCGCGTGGCGACGAACGGTTTGCAGCTCCGGGTGCGCCAGGACCGATTCCACCAGCAGCTTCCCGATGCCCTCGCCGCGAGAGCCCTCGAAGACGATGACATCGCAGAGGTACGCGAAGGTCGCTCGGTCGGTCACGACGCGTGCGTAGGCAACCTGCTCGCCGGTCGTCGTGCGGTACGCGCCGAGGGTCAGGCTGTTCGCCGCCGCCCGTTCGACGAGGTCGCGCCGAATGCGCGGCGACCAGTAGCTCGTCGCAAGCGCGGCGTGAATGCGATCGAACTGAAGCCGACCCGGATCCCAACTGAGCTCGATGGTCATTGATACCTCCAGTGGCGGCTTTTCCCGTCGGCGAGCTGCTCGATCTTCTGGCTCATCCGCCGCTCGCGCGTCGCATCCTTCTTCGCCTCGGTGATCCACTCGATGTATTCGCGCTGGTGCGATGGCGAGAACCCTTCCCAGGTCGCTTTCGCCGCAGGATTGTTGCGAATCGCCGCGAGCATCGTCGGCGGGACCGCGCGTGCCGGCTTCTTCTTGACGACGCAGTGAGCCTTGAATGCGGAGATCGAAACAAAGGGGCCGTGATAGTCAAAGGCGGGCATGCCCCACTCGATCACTTCGCGACAACCCGGGGCGGCCTTGTGAATGAGCCGCCGAAGCTTGGTGAGAATCGGCTTGGCGAAGGGGGCGGCCTGCTTGATGAAGGCGTCGACGACTGGATTCTTCGTGGGACTCTTCGTGGGGCCTGCGTCAGACATGCGGCGCAAGGTACCGCGCCGTGGCAGTCGACAATCCGGGGGGCGAGCATCCTTCGTGTCCGCCCAGAGCATCCTCAGTCCCATCTCGTCGACATCGGCAGATGCTCAGGATTCGGGCTCGCGATCAGGCGAGACAGCCATCATGTGGCTCGTGTGTTCCCCACTCGCTCCCCGGACGGTTCCGGGAAGCGTTCCTCCCGCCGGGTGGGCCGTTAGCGATCAATCCTTGCGTTCTTCCCTTTCGCTCAGCGATACTGAACAAATGCGGCTCTGTCATCAATGCGGCTACTCGCGCGACGGGCTCCCCTTCGCTCGAGCATGTCCAGAGTGCGGGACGCCGCCGCCCGTCGAGACGCTTCGACTGCCCGGATGGCGCATTCGCGCGTGGTGGCTGGTACCCGCCTTCACCCTTGTGGCGGTCAACGCCGTGCTTTTTGGCGGCCTTGCGATTGCCCGGATCTTCGGTCAGCAGGGAAGCTCGCCGAACGGCAGCACCAACTTCATTCCGCTTTGGGGGCCTTGCGCGCTGTGGGCGTTGGTCGTGTTCGTCGCTGCGATCGCGTATCGCTGCCGTCGGGGTGGCCGTGAGGAGTGGCTCGTCGATGGTCACGAGCTCGTGGTGCTCGATCAGGAGAAGAATAGCGTCGTCGAGCGAGTTCCCTTCGCTCACATCGCGTCCGTCCGGCGACGGCAGAGGAGGTCGAGATCATCCACGCTCGATCTTCGTCGGCGCGGTCGGTCGATTCCAAGTCGATCACTGCTGGTCGACCTTCCGATGACGACGGTCACCGAGCTGCTCGATCAGATTGCGGAGCGCTGCGCAAGCACGCGCGCCGAAGGCACGAGCCACCCCGATGTCGCATTCCAGATCGTTCAGCGTCCGAACTGGTTCGACCATGGCGCTGAGATCGCATGTCCCGACTGCGGTGCCCCGCGGCCCATCTCCCGTGCTGCCGTCCGGTGCGCCTGCGGCCAGCCCGGCTGGCCCACGGAGTGGAAGCTCATTCCCTTCGTTGTGATGCTCCCGGACTTGGGTGAGAAGCGTTCGTCGACCGGCCTGTGGCCTGGCGGAGTCGCGTTCATGTGGCGGCCTCAGGACAAGCCGCCGAGCACACCAGGGCAACGAGCCTCCATCCCGGCTCGAAGCCGGACGATCGTTCCGCTGGTTGGTCCCCGAGTGGGTCTCATCTTTGGCCTCATCCTTGTCATTGCCATGGTATCGGCGGGCGCAGCGTTCCTCACCGAATCGAGGATCGTGATGATCGTGGTGGGCGTCGTCGCGACGCTGCTCGCTCTTCAGGCCCTGCCCCACATCCTTCGGCCAACCGCGCTCGCGGTCGTTACGCCGGAGGGCATCTTCGGCATCGATCACCGCGAACGAGTCGACTTTCAGGGTGTCTCAACCCTCGTGGTGAGACGACAAAGCGTGCTCGTGCAGTCCGCCACGAGGTACTGCCTCTTCTGGGGACGACCGTCGGATGTGAGGGCATTGGCGGCGGCCTTCGCGGCTCTGCAACGGCAGGCGGGGGCGGTGGACGCGTCGACCTCACGAGACGCCTGACATGAAGCCCGCCGTTCCGGGTGCAATGGACCAACGAGTGTTCATCGCGAAGGCGTGCATCGTCCACTGACCGGGAGCATGCTCCGCGCGAACTTGATGACGGCCGGCGCTGACCGCTGGCGCGAACGGTTCCCGAGACCTGATGCAGCGCGATCGCAGCCGCCACGGCGACATTGAGCGAGCGTTCCTCGCCGTCCTCGTCGGGGCCAGCGTTTGGAATGGCATAGCGCTCGCGGCAGGCGGCGAGGATCGGTTCCGAGATACCGCAGGCGTCATGTGCCTGTCCACAATGGTCCCCGCGGGTCCGCGCGAGTTCAAAGCCAATGGAAGTTTCGCCAGCGCCGATGATCAGATCCGATCCGATCGAGCCAGCATGATGAGTCCGCAACCGCGATGACAACGGAAGACCGGGCGGGGCGTGCCGAAACCTGTAGCGCAGATCCCGAAGCGCAGATCCCGAAGCGCAGATCCGACCTCAGTTCGTCCAGGCGCCGAGCAGGACGGCAAGGTCGGCCGCGTCGATCGAGCCGCTGCAATCGAAGTCACCGGAGCACGTCACCGGGCACGGCCCCCACGCGCCAAGCAGCGTGGCCAGATCGGCACCGTCGACATCGCCGTCCTGATCAAGATCTGAAATCAGCGGAACCGTCTCGCCGGGATGGTTGAAGAGGAAACTGATTTCGCCGCAGCCGAGTGCGCGGTTGTAGATTTGCACGTCATCGAGCAATCCGTCGAAGTACGCGAACGGCTGACCGCTGGTGTTGGTGACACCGCCGAAGACAAGTCGCGAGAGGCCGTTGACCGCCACGCTCCCCGGCGAGCCTTGTGCATCGACCGGGCCGCCGTCGATATAGATCTTCCTCGATCCGCCACTGTCGAAGACCGACACGATGTGATGCCACGCGCCGTCGTCGACCGGGATCGGCGCGGTCAGTTCGCCGCCACAGGAGTTGGAGACATAGAACGTGGCTCGCCCGGGGTCTCCATAGCAGCCTCCACTGACCCCCGCGAAGCAGGCCCAGCCGTTGTTGCTCGTCACGGTGTGATTCGAGACGGGGTACTGGTCCACGCTGGTTCCGAGGGTGTACTTCACCCACATCGAAATGCTGAAATCGACACCGCCGCCGAAGTCATACAACGCGATATTGCCCATGTCGACACGATCGCCGGTGGCGCGATCAAAGCTCAATGCCGTTCCTTCAACCCCAGTCACGAATGTTGGCGTGCCGAGCGCGGTGCCATGACTGGTTCCGACGGAATCGTGGAGAACAGTGCCGCGCCCCTCGTTGAAGGTCCAATGGCCCACCGGGCCGGTGGAGGCCAACGAGGGGACCACAACCATGGCAGCGACTGTGACGGCGAGGAACCTGCCAACCAAATTGATACGGCGATCGAGTTGCATCATGGATTCTCCAACCGCGATGCTATCGATCGGTCTTGCACGAAACAACGCTGCGTCTCGGATTCACATCAGTCAGTCGGTTATGGGGTGTCCGTTCCACCGAAGCCGCCTTCAATCGTGGCAAGCGGCCCGTGACGCTGCCCGCATGACATCTTCGCGCGACCAGCGGGCCGCGTTCCCGTCGAGCAGACGGCTACCGGACGCTCGAGCGTGCAGTTCTGAAGGCGTCTTTCTTCGCTTCGTCGGCCACTGATGCAGCGCGATCGCAGCCGCCACGGCGACATTGAGCGAGCGTTCCTCGCCGTCCTCGTCGGGGCCAGCGTTTGGAATGGCATAGCGCTCGCGGCAGGCGGCGAGGATCGGCTCGGAGATGCCGTGGGTCTCGCCGCCAAAGACGAGCGCGACGCGGCCGTCGCGTTCGAGCCTTGCGATCGGTCGGGCATCCGGCGTGAGTTCGATCGCCACCGGCTCGATGTCGCGCTCGCGCAGTCGTTCGAGGTCGCCTCGCAGATCGCGGCTGAATCCCCAAGGCACATCGAAGACGCGGCCCATCGAGAAGCGAATGGCCTTTCGCAGCAGCGGATCGGCGCAGGGATCGTCGAAGAGAACGCCGGCCGCGCCGAAGCAGGCCGCTGCGCGAAGGATCGCGCCGACATTGTCGACCTGGACGACGCGCTCCGCGACGAGGAGCGTCAGCGGACCGTCAGGGGGCAGTCTCTCGATGAGCGCCGTCGCGCTCGGCGGCCAACGCGTGCGCTCGCCAAGCGCGAGCGCGCCGCCATGGAGTCGATAGCCGCTCAAGGTCGTCAACGCATCATGGGCGATGAGAAACACATCGATCGGCTCCGGGCGTGCCGCCGCAAGCGGCTCGATCGACGGCCACTCCTCGGGTGTCGCGACGAGCGACCGGCAGCGCCACGACGAGCGCAGGAAGCGTCGCACCACCCGCGGACTCTCGACGAGAAAGAGTCCGTCGTTGCCGCGAAGGTCGCGATCTCGCGCGCGGGTGAAGCGATCCAGCTCCGACCGAGCGGCGTCGTCGCGCACGGCGAGGTCTTCGACATGATGGAGGCATGCGACGGCCATCGGGGCAGCGCTCAGCGATCGGTGAGTCCACCGGCCGTGCGGTCGAGGCGAAGCCGGAAGAGTGCGTCCTCGAGCTGTGCGAGGCCGTCGAGGAAAGCGCCGAAGCGGTCCAGCTCGCCGGCGATGTCGCGAAGCTGCGCGCCTTCCTCGAGAAGCGAGCGGAGCGTGGATTCCGCACGCTTCGCCTCCTCCATGCCGGCGAGGACCGCCCGGGCAAGTTCATCCTCCGCTCTCGCTCGGCTGTCCTCACTCGTGGAGCCCGGAACGATTGCCCGCAGCGCCGATCCGAGCCCGCCGCCGGTCAGACGGGCGAACTGATCGGCTGCGATGGTCAGATCCGCGAAGGGCTCGGCGAAGCCGAGATGCTCGCCGAGCGAACGGACGCGATCGTTGAATGCGCTGGCCCGATCGAGCATGTGCGCCCATCGCGTTCGAATGCGCCCGACGATCTCGGTGAGTTCGCCCCATTCGGCGCCGAGCGATTCGCTGTCGGCACGGAACTGAGCGATGAGCGCACTCACGCGCGACCAGATGCTCCCTTCGCCCAGAAGCTCGCGCACGCGTTCGAACTCCTCGGTCGTCGACTGCCATGACGAGCGCACGCTCGCAAGCGGCTCGCTCAGCGCGGCGTAGCGGGCCCGCAGCGCCTCGAATCGCTCCGAATAGCGGTCGACATCGTCGCCGATCGTGTCGCGCAACGACGCGAACTCGTCGCGCACCTCGGCGAAGCGGGCTCGAGCGCCCTCCGGGCCGTCCGCGGCGATCGGTGCCCACGACGAGCGGGCACGCTCGATCGACGCCCAGATGTTGTCGTAGGATCGCTGCGCCGACGGCGTGAGAAAGAGCGACGCATCGCCGTCCTCGGTGTTCCGGATGACATCGTTTCCGGGAGCAAGACGCGTCTGTCCCTCGCCCGGCGCGCCCGCTCGCACGAAGTCGATCTGCGTGCGACCGGAGACGATGTCGCGCACGAATCGCACGCGGGCGTCGGAGTAGATCGGCGGATCGGGTTCGATCTCGATGGTGATGACGAAGGCGGTCGACTCGTCGGGCTGCGAGCGGTCCTCGACGCTCACCACCTCGCCGCGCACGAATCCCGCGATCGACACGGGCGTGCCCGGGGCGACGCCGGTGATGTCCTCGCCTGCGGGGACGCTGATCTGGTACTCGAGAAGCGGCGAGCGCAGCAGTCCGGGCAGCAAGATCCCGGTGACCGCAAGGACGCTGATCACGAGCAGCGTGACGACGCCGACGCCGAGGTTGTTGCGCTCGTCACTCCGTCGATTGCGCTGGGAGCGGAATCCGAACACGCCGGGTCGACTCCAGGGTTAGCGCTTCGGGGCCGGCTCGTCGACGAGCACGCCGTGCAGCCGTCGCTGCGTTTCCTCATAGCGGCCGAGTGCGTCGAGAAGCGACGATTGCAGTCGCGAGCGCAGCTCGTCGCCCTCGAGGAGGTCAGGCCGCACGCGAAGAAGCTCCTCGAGACCCTCGGCGGCGGTGCGCAGGTCGGCCGATGCCGCTGCGAACGCACGCGTCGCCTCGTAGAGCTGCTCGTTCTCGAGGACCTCGGTCGTCGGGCGATAGAGCAGGCGCCACGGGCTTCGCCGGACCTCGATCGTGGCGAGCTTGAGCTGCGACGCTGCGACGCGCACATCGCCCATGAAGGAGCGCAGGTCGGGCATGCGCGCTGCGACCTCGCCGTCAAGGCGATCGAGCATCGTCGAGAAGTTGTCGACCGACTCGAGGCCCGCGTTCAGGACCTCGGCGATTCTCGGGATCGTCTGCGTGCGCACGGTCGCGACGGCCTCGTTCGCCCCCTTCGCCGCGGACTCGAGCTCGGTCATCGCGCTGCCGAGCGTCGGTCGATTCTCCGCGAGCGTCTCCCGCGCCTCGGCGATGAGCACATTCGCGTTGGCGGTGCCCTCTTCGAGGTTCTTCGCGGCGTTCTCCGCACGGGTGAGCGCACTGTCGACGGTTGTCCGCCACTTTCCGTAGTCGTCGCGCAGCGTCTCGATCGTCACCCGCGCCGCCTCAAGCGCCGGGACGATCTGTTCCTCGTAGTCCTTCGGTGCGCGCTCGAGGATCTCGGTGAACTTCTCCGCGCGCGAGATGATCGTGACGATCTCCTCGGCGCTCTTGCTGCCGGCGATGTTGGCGAGGAGGCCCGGCGCCTCGATCGCGACGATCTCGCCGCCGATCGGCAGGATTCCCTCGTTCGACTGGATCTCGCCATCCTCGTTCTCGTCGAACTGGTTGCCGAGGCTCATGAAGTTGATCCACGCGGTGTTGCCCAAGAGCGGAGCGACCCGCACGGCCTTCGCGTTGCGATAGAGCATCAGCGATGCATCGATCTCGAAGCTCACCAGGATGTCGGAGAGAACCCCGTCCTTCGCGTCGGTCTTGATCGAGAGGATCCGACCCTTGCGGAGTCCGCCGACGCGAATCTCGCTGCCGGGGCTGAGACCGGTGATGCCGTTCTCGACCCGGAACCGCATCGAGTAGTTCGAGAGGGCGGACCAGGAGACCTTCTGTAGCGCGACGAAGGTGCCGATGCCCAGCGCCAGCGTCGCCGAGACGAAAAGTCCGGCGCGGAGATAATCCCGATTGCGATCCGTGCCTTCGGACATAGGCTCCGGATGATACCGGTGGCCGCCCCGGTGCGGAGGGCGTTACCCGGCGACGAGCCGCTCGTTGGTCGCGAAGCGTCCGAGTGCGTTCAGAAGCTGTTCGATCTGCACATGGGGCGGCACGGCGAGGAGCCGCCGGCGCAGGGCGGTGATCGTCTTCAGGGCCTGTTCGCTGAGCAGGAGGTGCTCCTTGCGGGTGCCGCTCGCGGCCAGGTTGATGGCGGGAAAGATCCGCTTCTCGGCGATGGTGCGGTCGAGGACCAGCTCCATGTTGCCGGTGCCCTTGAACTCCTCGAAAATGATCTGATCCGCACGCGAGCCGGTGTCGACGAGGCAGGTGGCGATGATCGTGAGCGAGCCGCCCTCCTCCAGCTTGCGGGCGGCACCGAAGAGCTGCTTCGGCACTTCGAGGGCCCGCGAGTCGAGGCCGCCGGACATCGTTCGTCCCGAGCCGCCGAAGGCACGGCTGTTGTTGAACGCGCGGCCGAGGCGCGTGATCGAGTCGAGGAGGACGACCACATCCTTGCCGGCCTCGGCCATGCGCTTCGCCCGCTCGATCGCGAACATGCCAAGCGCGAGATGACGCTCAAGATCCTCGTCGTTGCTCGATGCGAGCACCTGCGCCGGAACATGGCGGCGGAAGTCGGTGACTTCCTCGGGACGCTCGTCGATGAGGAGCGCGATGAGCTCGACGGCGGGATGGTTGCGCTTGATGCCGAAGGCGATGTTCTGAAGCAGAATCGTCTTGCCGGCCTTCGGCGGCGCGACGATGAGTCCGCGCGTGCCGAAGCCGATGGGGCAGAAGAGATCGATGAGCCGACACGCCGGCGGACAGTCGGGATACTCGAGCGTCAGCCGCGGCGCCGGATCGATCGGCGTGGCGTCGGCGAAGGAAAGTCGCCCGCGGGCCTCCTCGGGTGGGCGGCCTTCGATCGCGACGATGCGGGCGACGCGCGGGGCGGATCGCGCCGCGTCGCTCTCGAGTTCGGCCTCAAGACGCATGCACGATCGCAGCTCCCACTCGGTGACGAGGGCAGTCGGCAGAATCGCATCCGTCGGACGATCGCCGAGCGGATCGGCGAGCGATCGAAGGCGAGGCTCCGCGCCGGCGGGATTGCTCCGCGCGGTCGCGCTGCGCAGTCCTCCCGCGCCGCTCGGGAGCATCAGGATGCCTTCGACGCGCTGTCCGACGGCCGATGCGTCGCTCGAAGCGCCGGACCGAGGCTGATCATCGTGGGCGGATGCCATGCGCGGAAAGGTCGCGCGGTGTCGCGCGAGTCAACAGGACAAATGGGAGGGCGGACTCTGAAACGGGTTGGTTGGGCGGCAGCCGGAGCGTCGAAAGGGACCGATCGGGTCGGTCGCGGCGGGAGAGGGGGTTTCGAGATATCGAAACGGGGGGGCCGCGGGCTGCTCGGCGGAGTAGAGCCTCTTCGGCGAACCGTGTCAAGCTCGACGACCGCGTCAGGGTCGGTCACCACGCCCGAACGCGCTCGAGATGTCGGGTGAGTTCGGGCGAGGACTGCGATGCCTCCATCGCAGCGAGCCCAGCGTCGATCAGGCGTCGTCCCTCGTCGGCGCGGCCGAGTTCGACGAGCGCCTTGCCGTGGAGACAATCGCAGAAGCCGACGCGCCATGAGCTCGGCCCGAACTGGGCCTTGCCCGCTTCGGCCGCCGCGCGCACGGTGGGTGCGAGTTCGGCGATCTCCTGCCAGCGCGCGAGCTCGAGACTGGCCCGCAGCGCGCCGATGCCGGTGATGATCGTGCCGCGGGCGGTGTCGCCGAGAACGCGCCGATGGCGGGCATGCGTCGCGTGGGCAAGCGCGCGGGCCGCCTCGCGTTCCGCGTCGGTCGAGGCGACGGCGAGCGAGAGATTCGCGCAATTGGCCTCGACCGTGAGAGTATTCGGATGATCCTCGCCCTGCTCGCGGGTGCGAAGCGCGAGGAGTTCCCTGAGAATCGCGAGCGACTCGGCCGGGCGCCCGAGCCGCTGGAGGGCGATCGCGAGATTGTTGCGGGTCGCCGCCGAAGCGAGCGCGTTGGGACCGTAGATCGCATCGTCGATGGCGATCGACTCGCGATAGAGCTCGACCGCCTCCGCGTCGCGTCCCTGTCCGAAGCGCACGCGCCCGAGCTGTCCGAGCGTCGCCGCGGTGCGCTGGTGTGCGCGGCCGAGTCGACTGACCCGATCGGCAAGCACGCGCTCGAGGATCGGCGCAGCCTCGTCGCCGCGCTTGAGCGTGTGCAGCAGAAGCGCGTAATCGCTGCGGATCACCTCGCCCGGGTCGCCGTCGCGGGCGACGATCGCGGCGTGCTCGCTGATGATCGACTCGAAGCGGGCGATCGCCGCGTCGCTGTCGCCGCGATCGCGGGCGATGCGGGCAAGCGTGCCGAGCATCGCGACGGACTCCGCGTCATCGCCGGGCGAGACGCGCCGACGATCCTCGAGCGCGCCGACCACGAGCCGCTCGGCGTCGTCGAAGCGGCCGACGGCGAGCATCGCCTGGCCGATCGCGTAGCGCACCGTCGAGCGGGCGATCGGAAGGTCGGCGAGTTCGCGATCGGCGCGATCCGACCACTCGTCGAGCTCGCTCGCGATCGTGCGCGTCGCGATGCCCTCGTTGATGTCCTCGTTGGCGATGAGCGAGCGAAGGAAGTCGGAGACGCGGGTCAGCTCGTCGACCCGCGCTGCGGCCGCGGCTTGGGCCCGCTGCGATTCGAGAAGGCCGACGGCCATGCCGAAGCCGCCGACGACGATCGCCGTCGCGACGATGACCGCGCCGATCGCCGCTGCGCGATGACGGCGGGCGAGGAGAAGGGCGCGACGGGCGAGCGTCTGGGGGCGGGCCTCGATCGGCTCGTGGCGCAGCACATGAAGCACATCGCGACGGAACGCTTCGACCGATGGATAGCGATCGTCAGGCGACTTCGCCAGTGCGGTCATGAGCACGACGGCGAGATCGCGACCGGCCCGACGCGGCGCTTCAGGCGGGCGCTCCGCGATCGTTGCGAGTGCGTCGGCGAGCGGCAGGCGGGCGAGGTCGAGTGGCGGACGGCCCTCGATGAGTTCGTAGAGGAGCACGCCGAGGGCGTAGACATCGCAGCGTGCGTCGGCGGCGGCGCGCTGCGCACCGCGCTGGCACTGCTCCGGACTCATCGAGACGAGCGAGCCGACGAACTGTCCGTCGAGCGTGGCCCGCTCGGCGGCGTCGCTGAGGAGCGCCACGCCGAAGTCGATCACCTTGGGAACGCCGTCGCTGCCGACGAGGACATTCGCCGGCTTCAGGTCGCGGTGGATGACGCCGCGTCCGTGGGCGTGGGCGACAGCGTCGGCGATGTCGACGAAGAGCCGAAGGCGGGCGTTGCGATCGAGCCCGCGTGCGTCGGCTGCGGTGGTCACGGGCACGGCGCTCTCGATCCACTCCATCACGACGAAGGGCGTCGCGAGGTCGCTCGCTTCGCCTGCGCCGACGCTCGCCCCGTAGATCTGGGCGACATTCGGATGCCGAAGGCGTCCGAGTGCCTCGATTTCGTGCCGAAAACGAGCGAGCGCCGACGCTTCGGAGCGGGCGCTGCGCATCATTCCGCGCATGACCTTGAGCGCGACATCGCGCTGGGGTGAGCGCTGTCGTCCTCGGTAGACCTCGCCCATGCCGCCGGTTCCCGCGAGTTCCAGCAGGGTGATGTCGCCGATCGTGCGGCCCACCAGCGTGTCGGCCGGGTGGGGCGGTGTCCACGCGGGCGTCTCGAGAAATCGATCGCTTCGGTCGACCGCGGCAAGCAGGACGAGCGCCGCCTCGCGGAGCGCAGCGTCGCGTTCGGTCGCGTCGAGCACGAATCGCTCGCGTTCCTGCGGCTCGCGATCGAGCGCGTCGCGCAGGAGCGCGTGGGCGCGCGTGGCGATCGAGCGCTCGTCGCTCATGGCGCGAGCGCCTCGTCGTCGCGCAGCTCATTCCATAGCCACGCCCGCGCGCAGGCCCATTCGCGATCAGCGGTGCGCTTGGCGAAGCCGATCAGGGCGGCCGCTTCCTCGAGCGAGAGGCCGCCGAAGAAGCGGAGTTCGACGAGACGGGCCTGACGCGCGTCGATCGATTGCAGCCGACGAAGCGCCTCATCGAGGGCGAGGAGGTCGACGGCGGTCGGCCCCGTGCCGTCGGCAGCGGGGAGATGCTCAAGTCCGATGCGGTCGCGCGTGCCGCCGCGCTTCGCGGCATTTCTCGCCCGGGCGTGATCGACGAGAATGTGACGCATGGTCGTCGCGGCGACGGCAACGAACTCCTCGCGTGATGCGCCGCGCTCCGTGAGACTCGGGGCCAGCCTGCACCACGCCTCATGCACGAGCGCCGTCGGCTGGAGGGTGTGGTCAGGCCGTTCCTGGCGGAGATATCCGGCGGCGATCCTGCGGAGATCGCCGTACACGAGCGCGAGCAGCGCTCCTGCGTCGTCTTCCGGGATTCGATCTTGGCCGGCTGCGTCCATAACGCCGTAGCTTCCCAATCGGTATCCTCTTCCGCAACGGGGAATCTTCGATCCGACGCGTTCGCCGCGTCGATCGATCGACCGCGACGGAGGACGATGCCGCTCGCGTGAAAGGCTGCCCCGGGTCAGGAGTCATCCCATGCCGCGCGGACTGGTCGTCTTCGTCGTCTCGCTGGTCGGTTGCATGCTCGTCCTTGGGTCGGCTCTGCACGCGGTCGACGCCGCGCAGCAGGGGGTCGCACCGCCGACGCGACTGGTAGACGACTCGGGTCAGTCGACGGGGTATCCCATCGATGCGAGCGGTTTCGATTTTTACGGAAACTCGGCGGCCGACGGTCACCTGATGTTTTCAAAGGAACATGCGGGAAAGGTCTTCTTCGTGGCGGGCAAGCGGGATCTGGTGATGGATGCGATGGCTGAGGATCGCATGTGGGCGCGCCTCGACGCGATCGCTTGGGAGCGCAAGCAGGGGAAGCACGCCGATCGTCGCGACGCCCAGAAGCGTCCGCCCCAGCAAGGCAAGGGCGCGAAGAAGGATGCCGGACGGAAGTCGAATGCGAAGTCAGGATCGCCCTCCGACAAGGCCGCCGAGAACGAGTCGCGGGAGGGCGACGCTCGGAAGGGAACCGTTCCTGAACCGCCGGCCGGGCCGACAGCGCGGGAAGTTCGCGAGGAGGCGAAGCGGGACGCCCTCGAGCGCGAGGCGATCCATGCTCGTCATCTCCTCGCGAAGCAGGAGCTTGGCATCATCGAGCTGACGCTCTGGGATGGCGTCGCGAAGGAATGGCGCACCGCGGTGTGGAACGACGGCCTGCGCGCGGTGGTGCGCGATGTGCAACCCGGCGACTATGTGGTGTTCGATCGGTTCGGCCATATCGTCTGGTACTGGACGAGTGATTTCGATCAGAAGAAGGGATGGCGGCGTTGGCCGATCGGCGGTGGCGTCCGCAAGGTTGCCCGCCCCGCGGACTTCGCCGATCCCGATGTGCTCACCGCGCCATGGTGGGTTCGGCGCGACGAGGCGCCGAGCGCGATCGTCGCCGAGGAGGTCGCCGCCGACGAGCCGGTTCGTGCGGTGCGCATCTGGGGCTTTGACGAAGCGGTGGCGGCCGTCGAGATCACGGTGCTTCATGGTCCTGCCCAACGCGACCGCCAGGGGCGAGTCAAGGCGGATGTCCTGATCGACGGTCAGCTTCGGCCGCTGATCTTCCAGCGTCCGCGCGACTGGGTCTCGACGCACCTCCGGATCGAGGGCAGCTTCCCAAAGCCGATCAAGTATGAAATCGGCGCGAGGTTCGTCTACACCCGTGAGGCGCGTGGGGCGTTTGTGGCGCCGCGCATGCAGTTGGCGCCGGGCCTCCAGTTGCCGATCCTCGAGCTACCGAAATCAACGACGCCCATCTCGTAGGCAACGATCCGCTCGTCGCGCGACCACGCCGCCCGTCGTCCTACGGCACCAGCGCCACCGCGAGCCGGGCCGCGACATGGGCGTTGTGGAGGAGCGCCGCGACATTCGCGCCGACCGAGCGTCCTGCGGTGCGTTCGGCGACGCGCTGGAGAAGAAACGGGGTCACCGCCGCTGCGAGCACGCCGGTTGCCGCGGCCTCGCGCACGCTTTCGGCGATGATCGATTCGACCTCCTCGAAGGCGAGCGCGAAGCGCTCGGGCGGCGGATTCGCCAAGAGGATGCCGCTCGGCAGGCCAAAGTCATCCCAGTGCGCGAGACAGGCTTGGGCCGCGACGGCGACCGATGGCACCTCGCGCTGCACGCGAAGCGGTGGCGCTCCGGCGGTGAGAAATCGCGGGAACCATGGCGTGTCGAGGCCGAGGACGGGAATCCCGAGCGAATCGAGGGCCTCGACCGTCGCGGGCAGGTCGAGAATGCTCTTCGCGCCGGCACTCACCACGCAGGCTGGCGTCGAAGCGAGCGAAAGAAGGTCGGCCGACACATCGGGCGTCGCCGTCCAGCCGCGATGGACGCCGCCGATGCCGCCCGTGGCGAAGACGCGGAGCGGCACCTTCGCGATGCTCGTCATCGCCTGATTCGCGAGTCGCATCGCGGTCAGCGTGCCGGCGACGGTCGTGCCGCCACAGGCTCGCTCGGCGCGAGCGACGCCGAGATCGCGGGTCGAGAGCTTCACCACACTCGTCTCGGCGCCGAGACGGGCGAGTTCCTCGCCGTTCAGTCCGACGATCAGTTCGCCGTCGAGCATGCCGACCGTCGCGGGCGTCGCGCCGTGGGCCCGTACGACAGCAGCCATCGCGCGGGCAAGCTCGAGGTTCGCCGGAGCGTGCTCGATCCAGGGATGCCCGATCGAAGTCAGGAGGTCGTGTGCGCAGGGAGGCGCAGCCATCGGCGTGCGCGGCAACCCATGCGTCAGGACCGCCGTCTCGAGCGCCACGACCGGCTGTCCGAGGGCGAGCATCTCCCGCACCTCGTCACCGACGCGGAGCGCCGCCCGCTCCCGATGCACTATCGGCCGCCTCGCGCGGTGCGAATGCGGCCGCCCATCCGCTTGTCGGGCATCGCGATCGGCACCATGCCGTCGGGGAAGGCGTTGGCGTCAACCTTCTTCACCATTTCCTCGATCGGCGCCGGCTGGTGGCGGTTGCGCTGCGAGGCGAGATCTTCCTTTCGCTTCGCCTCCGCTTCGCGCCGCTCGAGCACCGAGCGCGGAATCGGTCCGGGGGTGAAGTCGGGATATTCCTTTTTCGGAATCTCGACATTCGCGAGTTGTTCGATATTCGAAAGAAGCTGACCCTGATCGGGGCAGACGAAGCTCCACGCGATGCCGTCGCGCCCGGCGCGGGCGGTGCGGCCGATGCGATGGATGTAGGCCTCGGGATCCTCGGGCATGTCGTAATTGATGACATGCGAGATGTCCTCGACATCGAGTCCGCGGCTGGCGAGATCGCTTGCGACGAGCACCTTGAGGTCGCCGTCGCGGAGCTTCTCCATGACCTTGTCGCGCTTCGTCTGATACATGTCGCCATGCATCGGGAAGGCGTCAATGCCCTTTTCCTTGAGATATTCGTAGACCTCGTCGACGGTCCGCTTCATGCGGCAGAAGACGACGGTGAGCCCCGGCTCCTCGTGCTTCAGGAGATGCAGGAGAAGCCGACGCTTGTCCCACGGCTCGACGGGCAGATAGCTCTGGTTGACGCGCTCGACGGTGAGGCTCTTCTGCACCGAGACGATCTTGACCGGGTCCTTCATGTAGGACCGGGCGAGCCGCTCGATCTCGGGCGAGATCGTCGCGCTGACGAAGATCGTCTGCGGACCCTTGCGCAGGGCGGTCAGGATCTTCTTGATGTCATCGCGGAAGCCGATGTCGAGCATCCGGTCGACTTCGTCGAGGATCGCGAAGCGGGTGTGCTCGTAGGGAAGCAGGCGTCGCTCGTGGAGATCCATGACGCGGCCGGGCGTGCCGACGACGATCGCCGGCTTGTGGCCGGTGGCCGGATCGAGCTTGAGCATCTGCTTGCGGATCGGCTGGCCGCCGTAGACCGCGAGCACGCCGACCTTCGCGAAGTTGCCGAGGTCGATGAGCTCCTCGGCGACCTGCACGGCAAGCTCGCGCGTCGGGACGAGCACGAGGGCCGAGAACGCGTCCTCGGGGTTGAGAAGCTGGAGGAGCGGAAGGCCGAAGGCAGCGGTCTTGCCGGACCCGGTCTTCGCCTGGCCAAGGACATCGCGGCCCTGCAGTGCCGCGGGGATCAGCGAGGACTGGATGTGCGTCGGATGGACGAAACCCTTCTTCGTGATTCCCTCCAAGAGCGCGTCCCGAAGGCCGAGGTCCGCAAAGGTCTTGGTGAGATCGAAGACGTCCTGCATAGGTGATCCTGTCGGGCTCGCCCCTTTCCGGTCGCCCCGCGTCGGCGGTGGCTCGGCCTCCCGAGACGGCCGGGCGAAAGGTCAATGGTACGGGCTGGAGGAAGTCGATACAAACGGGTCCGCGAGGGGCGAGCGTCGCGCGAGCATCGAAGGGTGTCGCCGACCTGCCGGTCCGTCACGGAATTTCCCTTCCATTTCCCCCGCTCCCAAACACGAGGCGACCGCCATAATGCGGCGGTCCGATGCTCATGCACGAGCCGAGCTGCGTCGAGGTCAACCTCACCGCCATCGATCACAACATGGCGGCTATTCGCCGTCTTGTCGGTTCGGAGTGCAAGCTCTGTCCGATCGTCAAGGCCGACGCCTACGGGCTCGGTGCCGCCCGCGTCGCCAGGCGCCTGGTTGCCGCCGGAGCCGACCTGCTCGCGGTCTATTCGCTCCCGCAGGCTGCGGAGTTGGCGGGGGTGGTCGGTTCGGGGCCAGGGCCAGGGACAGGGACAGGGCTGGGGCTGGGGCCGGGGGAAACCTCCCGCGGCGCGCCGGCGGTCCTCGTCCTCATGCCGGTCGCCGACATCCGTCCCGGCGATGAGACGAGCCGGATGCTGACCAGCGGGCGTCTGCACCTCACCGTCCACGATCTTGGTCAGCTTGAGGTGCTCGCCTCGCTCGCCGACCACTACCAGACGCGCATCCCGATCCATCTTGAGGTCGACTCCGGGCTGAGCCGGGGCGGTGCCCGTCCCGAAGAGGCCGGGCGACTCCTCGAGCGCATCGCCGCCGACGCCCAAGCCCGCCAGCGCTTCCATCTGCGCGGCGTCTTCACCCACTTCGCCAACTCCCGCGTCGATCGCGAGGCGACCGACGGCCAGCTCGCCCGCTTCGATGAACTGCTGAGCCGATACGCCCACACGCTCGCTCCCGACACCGAGATCCATGTCGCGAGCACCTACGCGCTCTTCCGCCATCGTCGCTACCACCGATCGATGGTTCGCTTCGGCCTCGCCTGGGCCGGCTACGGCCTCGAGGAACTCGACGGCGGCGAGATGGAGATTGGGAACGATGTCCTCCGGCCCTGCGTCCGCTGGCGAAGCCGCGTGGTGCAGGTGAAGCGGATTCCGCCCGGAACCGCGGTCGGCTACGGATCGCGCTGGGTCGCCAAGCGACCCTCGACGATCGGGCTGGTCCCGGTCGGGTACGCCGACGGCTTCCCCGTGTTCCGGCCGAGCGAGACGGATGGAGGGGGCGACGGCGAGTCTGGTCAGCAGAAGATCGCGGTGCTGCGCGAGGTCGCCCGCGGAAGCCGGACCGAGATGGTGCGTGAGTTCGCCCCGGTCATCGGCGCCGTCAACATGGATCAGATCACCGTTGACCTGACCGAGGTGGACTGCCTGACGCAGCGTGACGGCGGGGTCGGCATGACGGTTGAGATCATCAGCCCGGATGCCGGGGCTCCCAATCACCTGCCGCGCCTCGCAGGTCGCTCGGGCATGATCCCGCACGAGATGCTCTGCCGGATTCATCCCAAGATTCCACGGCTGTATGTGGTCGACGGGGAGATGGCCGAGGAGCCGACCGCCGCGCCGGTCTCGTCGGCCCAGTCGGCCCAGTCGGTTGGCCGCGTCGCCGTCGGCTGAGCGATTTTGTCATCGGGCCGCTCTCCGGGCGTCTACGCTTCGTCCCGGTGGAGGAACGCGAAGCGATCATCATCGGCGGTGGCCCGGCAGGGGCGGTTGCGGCCTGGCGTATGGCCGTCGCCGGCTGGCGGGTCCTGATGGTCGAGCGCAGGACGGATGGCGCTGCGAAGTGCTGCGGGCACTGTCTCCACCCGGACGCGTTTCGGGTGCTCGACGCGATGGGCGTGGGTGATGCGGTCCGTCGGGCGAGCCTCGGACGCACGCGCCGCGGTCGCGTCTGCCTGGCCGACGACCGCGAGGTGCTTGATGTGCGCTTCGCCCGCGATCTTGCCAGCGATGTTGCCAGCGATGTGGTTGGAGGCGGGCTGATCGTTCCGCGACGGACCTTCGACGCGATCCTGCGCACCGCCGCCGCCTGCGCTGGCGTCGATGTGCGCACCGATGTCGCAGCGAGCGTCGTCGCGATTGATGCCGGCGGCGCCGCCGTGCGGTTGCGGGGGCTCGGCGAGAGGCACGCCCCTGAGGAGACGCTTCGCACCTCGTTCCTGATCGGGGCCGATGGGTGCGGCAGTGCCGTCGCCCGCGCTGCGGGGCTGGTCGAGACCGCTGCGGTCGGACGGAAGTTCGGGATGGCGATGGATGTCGCGATCGATCCGGTCCACTGCGGCGATCGGTTCGACGATGCGATCACGATGTTCGTGGTCGAAGGCGGCTATCTCGGCGTGGTGCGCGAGGGCTCGGATCGCCTGCACTGCGGGGCCCTCGTCGCCGCCGACGCGCCGATGCCGACGAAGCCTCGCGAGGCGCTTGGTTGGTTCATCGAGCGTTCCGCCGATCTCGCAGCGGTCGTGGGCCCGGCATGGGGCGATCGCGTCTCGCATGTCGTCGCGAGCGGCCCGATGCCGTGGCGCACGCGGGCCCGCACGACCTATCGGGTTGCGCTCGTCGGCGATGCTGCCGGGTACATCGAGCCCTTCACCGGCGAGGGGATGCGCTGGGCGATCGAATCGGGCTGGCTGCTGGGCCAGGCGATCGGCGAGGGCGCCTGGGACGCGCGAGCCCGCGAACGCTACGAGCAGGCCTGGATGAACGAGATCGCCCCGATGCATCGGCGCTGCGAGCGCGTCGCGGCGATCGCCGGCGCATCGCGCATGTTGGCCGGAGTCGGCGCAGCGCGACGCTGGATGCCCTCCGCGCTCAGGCAGCTTGGCGATCGGGCGCTTGCACCGCTGGTTCGGGCGTTGGTGCCGCGATGAGCACGCTCGACACACCGACCGGCCCGGTCTCCCTGGACAGCCCGTCGGCGCATCCGATCGATCGGCCCGTCGCGACGCTTTGCGGCATCGGACTCGCCGTTCCGGCTGCGCGCACGCAGGTCGACCTCGCCGCGGTGCAGGCCGACGCGTGGGGCCTCTCGGGCGCGGAACGGGCCCGCTGGCAGCGAATCGTCGAGGGTTCCAGCATCGAGCGGCGTCATGTCGTCGCCGATCCGGAGCGATGGATGCGGGCGACCACCGCCGAGCGGATGTGCGGATTCGAGGAGTTCGCTCCCGAGCTTGCCCACCAAGCCGCGTCGCGGGCGCTGCAAGCCAGCGGCATCGAGCCGCATCGAGTGACCGATCTGGTCTTCGTCACCTGCACAGGATTCGCGGCGCCGGGCGTGGGCACGGCGATCGCGCCGAGGCTCGGGCTCTCCTCCGGCGTGCGCCAGACGCAGATCGGATTCATGGGTTGCTTCGGAGGAATCCTCGGACTGCGTGCCGCGATCGGCGCTGTGTCGGCGGAGCCGAACGGCGTGGCGCTCGTGGTCTGCGTCGAACTCTGCTCGCTTCACCTGCGTGCGGAGACCTCGCCGCAGAATCTCGTCGCATCGGCGCTCTTCGCCGACGGCGCTGCCGCCGCGGTCGTCGCGGGCGATGCGCACCGGCGCGACCCGATCGGCACGGGTGAGGCCGATCATCGCGGGCGCGTGACCCTCGGACCTCTTGCGCTCGGACCCCTGACGCTCGGACGCAGTCGCGTGCTGCACGAGGCACGCGATGCCATGAGCTGGCGCATCACCGACACGGGCTTCGCGATGACGCTGACGCGAGAGGTGCCCGCGGCGCTCGAACGAGAGATCGCGGCGTGCGTCTCCTCCGACGGCGTGCGCGGTCTCGTCATCCATCCCGGCGGACCGGGGATCATCGACGCGGTCGAGCGCGGATTGCATCGCTCCTTCGCGATGGATTCGATCGATCCCCGCTCCTTCGAGGCGAGTCGGGCGATTCTCCGCGAGTACGGCAACATGAGTTCGGGGTCCGTGCTGTTCGTGCTCGATCGCTACCTGCGCGACGGCGGCGAACGGCCGCTCGAGATGGTCGCCTTCGGCCCGGGCGTGAGCATCGAGACGCTGGGGATCGGAAGCGAAGGTGTATGGCGGTGAGCAGGAGCGAGAGTGAAGGCGCGTCTACCCATAGAACCGCAGGGCGATCCGGCACAGCGAGCACAGGATTCTGCACACTTTGACCAGACTCACGACGGAGGACGCAGGATTCTGCACAATTCGACCAGACTCACCACACAGGACACAGCTTTCTGCACTATTCCGCCAGAGAACCACAGAGGCTCAGAGGGCACAGAGGTAGCACAGAGAAGCCAACGGAACCGAGGGAATTCGTAGCGCAAAATCGTGAGCGCAGAGTGGACTTGACTTGGGTCGGGACTCCTCGCTGTTCCCAGCGACTGCGCTCCTCAAGT
>VYLE01000169.1_pt1 | contig 58575 bp, 49 predicted proteins | sample 5114391 | NCBI WGS metagenome assembly VYLE01 (sample SAMN12291771, study PRJNA351875) | freshwater metagenome | isolation source: freshwater lake | place: USA: Michigan, Kent Lake | collected 2013-08-15 | reverse complement strand
CGATGAAACCCGCGTCCACCGCCATCCGGCCCGCGTTCGTGACGATCGCGATACGCCCCTCTTCCTTGGGCCGGAGTGAGACGACACATACGACAATTCCGAATTTCGGTAAAGCGGAATATTTTGCGCCGATCGCATTGACCGGCATGTTGGGTGTTTTGCCCGACGGGCACCGCAAGATATTGTGGGCCTCGCCCCGTCGTTCGGGCGCACGCAAACCGGAATGATAGCGAGGAGCGGCGGATGACGCTTCGCTCAGCACTGCCCGCAGGGCCAGGAGGACGACCGCCTGCGCTAGACCGCCTCTGCGAGATGGCAGGCGACCCACTGCTCGCTGCCAGCCGCGCGCAGCGCCGGCTCCTCGCTGCGGCAGCGATCGAAGGCCAGCGGACAGCGGGTGTGGAAGCGGCATCCGCGCGGCGGGTTGATCGGACTGGGCACATCGCCGCTGAGGATGATCGGATTGCGCTGGGCGCCAGGCTCGGGCAAGGGCACCGCCGAAAGCAACGCCCTGGTGTAGGGATGCTTCGGCGCGGCAAAGATCTCCCGGCGCGGCGCCACCTCGACGATCTTGCCGAGATACATCACCGCGACTCGGTGCGTCATGTGCTCGACGATGGCGAGGTCGTGGCTGATGAAGAGGAGCGCGAGGCCGAACTTCTGCTGGAGGTCCTGCAACAGATTGACGATCTGCGCCTTGACGGAGACGTCGAGCGCGGACACCGCCTCGTCGCAGACGATGAGTTCCGGCTCGGCCGCCAGCGCCCGTGCGATGCCGATGCGCTGGCGCTGGCCGCCGGAGAATTCGTGCGGCCGCCGGTTCAGCGCCTCGCGCGGCAGCCGCACCGTGTCCATCAGCGCGGTGACGCGCACTTCGAGATCCTCGGCGGACTTGGCGAGACCGAAATTGCGGATCGGCTCGGCGAGGATGTCGCGCACGCGCATGCGCGGATTGAGGCTGGAGAACGGGTCCTGGAACACGACCTGCACGCGGCGGCGCATCTGCCGCATCGTGGCCGGAGCGGCGTCGTCGATACGCTGGCCGTCGAGGATCACCTGCCCTGACGTGATGTCGAACAGCCGCAGGATCGCGCGGCCGACCGTCGACTTGCCGCAACCGGACTCGCCGACCAGCGACAGGGTCTCGCCGCGCGCGATCTCGAAGGACACGCCGTCCACCGCGTAGACCCATTCGGATTTGCGCCCGAACAGTCCTTTGTTGACCGGAAAATGCTTCTTGAGGTCGTTGACCTGGAGCAGCGGCGGACTCATGCGGCGACCGCCCCCTTGGCCGAATAATGGCAGGCCGCGATATGGCGCGGCGCCTTTTCCTCCAGCCCCGGTGCGAATTGGCGACAGACATCGGTCGCGATCGCGCAGCGGCCGGCAAAGACGCAGCCGGTGATCGGCTTGCGCAAATCAGGCACCTGCCCCGGGATCTCGGCGAGCCGCCGCGCCGCACCGGTCAGCGACGAGCCGAGCCGCGGCACGGCTCCGAGCAGGCCCTGCGTATAGGGATGGCGCGGCGAGCGGAACAGGTCGGCGACCGGCGCCTCCTCGACCTTGCGGCCCGCATACATCACCATAACGCGCTCGGCGATCTCCGCGACCACGCCGAGATCATGGGTGATCAGGATGATCGCGGCGCCGACCCGGCGCTTGAGATCGAGCATCAGCTTGAGGATCTGGGCCTGGATGGTCACGTCGAGCGCGGTGGTCGGCTCGTCCGCGATCAGGAGCTTCGGATTGCAGGCGAGCGCGATGGCGATCATGACGCGCTGGCGCATGCCGCCGGAAAGCTGGTGCGGATATTCGCGCACACGGCGGGCCGGCTCGGGAATGCCGACCAGCGTGAGCATCTCCACCGCATGCGCTTCAGCCGCGGTCTTGTCGAGGCCCTGATGGATCATCAGCGTCTCGCGGATCTGGCGGCCGACGGTCAGCACCGGATTGAGGCTGGTCATCGGCTCCTGGAAGATCATCGAGATGTCGTTGCCGCGGATCGCACGCATCTCCCGATCGGACAATTGCAGGAGGTCGCGGCCCGCAAAGCGGATGGCGCCCGCGATCCTGCCGGGCGGCTCCGGGATGAGCCGCATCAGGGACATCGAGGTCACCGACTTGCCACAGCCGGATTCGCCGACGATGGCGAGGGTCTCGCCCTCCGCGACATGGAACGACACGCCGTCGACGGCACGGTTGATGCCGCCGGGCGTCCGGAAGTGGGTTTGCAGATTCTCGACTTCGAGCAGCGCCATCGTGATCAGGCCTTCGACATCACTGATACCTGCGCCATCACAGGGTCTTTCACAGGCTCTTTCACAGGCTTTTGGCCATGCGCGGATCGAGCGCATCGCGCAGGCCGTCGCCGAGCAGGTTCACCGCCAGCACCGTGACGGACAGGAAGGCGGCCGGGAAGAACACGATGTAGGGCTTGACCTGCCAGAGCGCCCGCCCCTCCGCCATGATGTTGCCCCAGGACGGGATGGTCGGCGGCGTACCGGCGCCGATGAAGGACAGGATCGCCTCGGTGATCATGGCGCTGGCGCAGATATAGGTCGCCTGCACCAGCATCGGCGCCAGCGTGTTCGGCAGGATGTGACGCAGGATGATCATGGGCGTGCGCGTGCCGCAGGCGACCGCGGCATCGACATAGGGCTGCTCCCGCAGCGACAGCACCACGCTGCGGACGAGGCGCGAGACGCGCGGGATCTCGGCGATGGTGATGGCGAGAATGACGTTGCCGACGCTCCCGCGGGTCAGCGCCATCAGCGCGATCGCGAGCAGGATCGGCGGGATCGACATCAGGCCGTCCATGAACCGCATCAGGATTCCGTCGGCCCAGCGGATGAAGCCGGACACGATGCCGATGAGGAGCCCGGCGGCCGAGGCGAGGAGCGCGACCGACAGGCCGACCGTGAGCGAGACCCGCGCGCCATAGAGAACGCGGGAATAGATGTCCCGGCCGAGCACGTCGGTGCCGAACCAGTAGAGCGCCGATGGCGCGCGGGTGCGTTTCGCCGGCGCCAGCGCGGTCGGATCGACCGTGCCCAGATAGGGCGCGAACACCGCGATCAGGACGAGAGCCAGCAGCAGCGCGCCGCCGATCGCGACCGTGGGATGGCCGCGCAGCAGGCCGACGATCCCGCGCCGGATCACGACGGGGCGGAGAATCTCGGGCAGTTGCGGCGCGACGACGAAGCCCGATGGCAGCGACGACGGATTGACGGAGGTGTCGGTCAATAGCGGATCCTCGGGTCAACGAGCGTATAGACGACGTCGATCATCAGATTGACGAGGACGTAGACGAAGCTGAACAGCAGGACGATGCCCTGGATGACGGGATAGTCGCGGCGCAGGATCGCATCGATCGTGAGCCGGCCGAGGCCGGGGATCGCGAACACGCTCTCGGTCACGACGGCGCCGCCGATCAGCAGCGCGATGCCGATCCCGATCACGGTGACGATCGGCACCGCCGCGTTCTTCAACGCGTGAATGAACAGGATGCCGCCCTGCCCGAGCCCCTTGGCGCGCGCGGTGCGGATATAGTCCTGCTGCAGGACTTCGAGCATGGTGGCGCGGGTGATGCGTGCGATCAGCGCGATGTAGACGCAGCCGAGCGCGACGGCCGGCAGGATCAGGTTCTGCAGCCATGGCCAGACGCCCTCGGTGAGCGGCGTGTAACCCTGCACCGGCAGCCATTCGAGCTCCAGCGCGAAGATGTAGGCGAGGACATAGCCGACGACGAAGACGGGCAGCGAGAATCCGAACACGGCAAACGCCATGATGGCGCGGTCGATGAAGCTGCCGGCCTTCCAGGCCGCCACCACGCCGAGCGGCACGGCGATGACGATGGTGAGCAGCAGCGTGACGGTCATCAGCGACAGCGTCGGGCCGAGACGCTGTCCGATCATCGCCGAGACCGGCAGATTGGTGAAGATTGAGGTGCCGAGATCGCCATGCAGGATGCGCCAGACCCAGCTCCCGAACTGGATCAGGAAGGGACGGTCGAGGCCGAGACTCTGGCGGATGCGCTCCACATCCTCCGGGCTGGCCTGGTCGCCCGCAATCACCACGGCGGGATCACCCGGCGCGATGTAGAGCAGGCTGAACACGAACAGCGCGACGATCGCCATGACAGGCAGGGTCGAGACGATGCGTCGGAGGATGTAGGAGAGCATGTCGTGTCAGCGCAGCATCATGCGGATTTGCCCACGCCCCAGAAGAACGGCAGCGGCCCCTTGGTGATGCCGGAGACGTTCTTGCGCCAGGCCGTGTAGCTGAGGAAGAAGCCGGTCGGGGCGTAGACGACGTCCTCGAGCGCGGCCTTGTTGAGGCGGCCGATGGCGGCCTTCTCCTCGTCGAGGTTCTTGGCCTCGAACCAGGAGGAGACTTCCTTCTCGGTACCGGGGCTGTTCGGCCAGCCGAACCAGGCCTTGTCGCCGTTGGCACGGATGGCGGTGTAGGGCGCCGGATTGATGCAATCCGCGCCGGCGTGCCAGGTGTGGAACATGTTCCAGCCGCCCTGTCCCGGCGGGGTCTTCGCCGCGCGGCGGGATCCGACCGTGCCCCAATCGGTGGCGACGAAATCGACGTTCATGCCGAGCTTCTTGAGCAGATCGGCGGTCACGTCGCCCTGCGCCTTGGTGATCGGCTGATCCTGGGCAACGAGACAGGTCACCGGCTGACCGGAATAGCCGCTCTCTGCGAGCAGCTTCTTGGCCGCGTCGAGGTCGCGCTTGCCCTTCAGGATTTCGCCGCCGGCTTCACTGTAGAGCGGCGTGTCCGGCGTGAAGAAGCCGGGCAGCGGCTTCCACAGCGCGGTGTCGTCGCCGACGATCGCGCGCATGTAGTCCTCCTGGCTCAGCGCCATCAGCACCGCACGGCGCGCCCGGACGTCGTTGAACGGGGCGAACAGATGGTTCATGCGGAACGAGCCGACATTGCCGAGGGGATCGCCGATGTCGACGCTGATGTTCTTGTTCTTCTTCAGGACCGGAACGAGGTCGGCGATCGGGCTCTCCCACCAGTCGACCTCGCCGTTCTGCAGGGCCGCCGCGGCCGTCGCCGGATCCGGCATCACGATCCATTCGATGCGATCGACCAGCATCTGCTTGCCGCCGGCCAGCCACGACGCCTTCTCCTGCCGCGGCGCATAGTCGGCGAACTTCTCGAACACGGCCTTGGCGCCGGGCACCCACTCGCCCTTGGCGAACTTCATCGGACCGGAGCCGACATAGTCGCCGATCTGCTTGAACGGATCGGTCTGCGCGATGCGTTCGGGCATGATGAAGGCGCAGGGCGAATTGTTCTTCGCCAGCGCATAGAGCATCTTCGGGAACGGCTGCTTCAGCACCCATTTGAAGGTGCGGTCGTCGACGGCGGTGAGTTCCTGCTGCAGCGCCTTGATCATCAGGCCCATCGGATCGCGCGCCGACCAGCGGGTCAGGCTGGCGACGACGTCCTTGCTCAGCACCGGTTCGCCGTCGTGAAACTTCAGTCCCGGACGCAGCTTGAAGGTCCAGGTCGTACCGTCGTCGCTGACCTGCTCGGACTCCACCATCTGCCGCTGCGGCTGCAGCGAAGAATCGATGCCGTAGAGCGTGTCCCACACCATCGCCGCCGCGTTGCGCACGACATATTGCGTGCCCCAGATCGGATCGAAATTGGCGAGGTTGGCCTGCGGCACGAAGCGCAGCGTGCGCGCCGATGCGCCTTGCGCGATCGCCGGCGCCGAAATGCCGGTCAGCGCGAGACCGCCCGCGCCGGCCAGTCCCTTCAATACGGTCCTGCGATCCATGAAATCCTCCCAGTGATGCCGTGGTGCTGGCCTGCGATGGGCCAAAGGCGGGTGAAACCGAAGCTCATTGGCCTGCAAATGGTATGCCAGCAACGGCGCTGTCGCCAGCCGGGTCCGCGCGCCGTCGCACGGAACAGGACCTCAAAGCGCGGCCGCCAGCAGCTTGGCGGTCTCGATATGCGGGATCGCCTCGACCAGCTTGCGGGTGTAGTCGGTCTTCGGATTGTCGAACAGCGCCCGGCTTTCGCCCTGCTCCACGATGCCGCCATTGCGCAGCACGATGGTGCGGTCGCAGAGCATCCGCACGACGTTGAGATCGTGGCTGACGAAGAGCAGCGCGATGTCGTTCTCCCGCCTGAGGCGATCGAGCAGCTGCAGCACCACCGCCTGGACCGAAACGTCGAGCGCGGCGGTCGGCTCGTCCAGCACCAGGAGCCGCGGCCGGCAGGCGATGGCGCGGGCAATGCCGACGCGGGCCTTCTGCCCGCCGGACAGCTGATGCGGAAAGCGCGGCAACAGATCGAGCGGCAGGCCGACGCGCTCGGCGCAGTCCTCGACGCGCTTGCGCAGCGCATCGCCCGCCGACATGCCGTCGAGCCGCAGCAGGGGATGGGCGATGCAGTCGAACGCGGTGAAGCGCGGATTGAGGCTCTCGTTCGGGTCCTGGAACACCATCTGGATGTCCTTGCGGAACGGCGAACGATGGAAGTCGCGCGAGGGGATGTGTCCGATAGACTGGCCATCGAACACGATGTCGCCTTCGCTGGCATCGATCAGGCGGCAGATCATGCGGGAGGTCGTGCTCTTGCCGGACCCGGACTCGCCGACGAGACCCACGCTCTCGCCCATCGCCATCGTCATCGAGAAATCGGCGACGGCCGCCGACCCCTGGTCGAAGCGCTTGGCGAGCTTGCGCACCTCCAGCAAAGGCGGCGTGCCATGCGCCGGCGCAGCCGCCAGCCTCGGCTTGCTGACCAGGGCAGCGTGGCGCTCCCGCTCCTCCTCCGTCACGAGATCCTCGATGCGGGAGGTCGCGGTCGGCGAGGCCGCGACGAGGCGCCTCGTGTAGGGATGCGAGGGGCGGCTGAACAGCGTCCCGGGATCGGCCTCCTCGACGATGCGCCCCTTCTCCATCACGGCGATGCGGCGGCAATAGCGCGCCGCGAGCCCGAGATCGTGCGTGATCAGGATCGTCGCCATGCCGCGCGCCGCCGCGATGTCGGCGAGCAGGTCCATCACCACCTTCTGCGTGGTGACGTCGAGGCCGGTGGTCGGCTCGTCCGCGATCAGCAGCGACGGATTGCAGGAGATCGCGATCGCGATCATCACGCGCTGGCACATGCCGCCCGAGAGTTCGTGCGGATAGGCACTCATCCGCGCCTCGGGATCGCGGATCTGCACCGCGCGCAGGAGTTCGAGCGCCTCCGCGCGCGCGGCGTCCTTCGAGATCCGCTTGTGGGTCAGGATGGCATCGGCGATCTGCAGGCCGATGGCGCGGATCGGATTGAGCGCCGCCCGCGGATTCTGGAAGATCATCGACATCGCCGCGCCCTGCAGCTGGCGGAGATCGTCGCCGCGCAGCTTGGTCACGTCCTGGCCGCGGAACAGGATCCTGCCGCCGGTGACGCGGCCGGCGGCATCCAGCAGCCGCGTCGTCGCAAAGCCGGTGACGGACTTGCCCGAGCCGCTCTCGCCGACGAGGCCGAGCATTTCGCCGGGCTCGACATTGAGCGTGACGCCGCGCACCGCCTCGACCATGCCGCGGCGCGTCGAGAAGGCGACGTGGAGGTCCTCGATCCTGAGCAGGGCCTCGCTCATGTGCGCATCCGGGGATCGAGGATGTCGCGCATTCCGTCGCCGAGCAGGTTGAAGCAGAGCACCGCCATCATCAGCGCCAGTCCCGGAAATGCGACCAGCCACCAGCGGCCGGTCGAGATGAAGCGCGCGCCTTCGGCGACCATGATGCCCCATTCCGGCGTCGGCGGCTTGACGCCGAGACCGATGAAGGACAGGCCCGCGGCGTTGAGGATGGCCCAGCCGAGATTGAGCGACATCTGCACCGCCATGGCCGGCAGGATGTTCGGCAAGAGGAAGCGCAGCACCACGGAGAAATGGCTCTCGCCGCAGGCGCGCGCGGCCTCGACCCAGCCGACATTGCGGCGGACGTTCACTTCGGCGCGCGCGAAGCGGATGTAGAAGGGCAGATTGATGATCGCGGTCGCGATCACGATGTTCTCGATGCGGTTGCCCAAAGCGGCGACCATCGCCATCGCCAGCACGAACAGCGGAAACGCCATCATCACGTCGACGAAGCGCCCCACCGCCCGGTCGAGCCGGCCGCCGGCATAGCCGCAGAAGGCGCCGACCACGGCGCCGATCACGAAGGAAATGCCGACCGCGGAGACCGCGATGGTCAGATCGAGCCGGGCTGCGATGATGAGCCGGCTGAACACGTCGCGGCCGAGCTGGTCGGTGCCGGCAAGGTGCGTCGCGCTCGGCGGCTGCAGCGCCTCCGAGACGTTGGAGACGATGGGATCGTAGGGCACGATCCAGGGCCCGAAGATCGCGACGAGGACGAACAGCAGCACGCCGGTCGCGGCGATGCCGGTGAGCGGATTGCCGCGCAGGATCCAGATCGAGTGGCGGAGGGTTGCACTGGTCATTCGATCGATACCCTGGGGTCGGCGATGCCGTAGCAGATGTCGACCACCAGATTGACCAGCACGAACAGGCTGGCCATCAGCAGCACGAAACCCTGCACCGGCGCATAGTCGGAGGAGAGCAGCGCATCGAGCGCGTAGGAGGCGACGCCCGGCCAGGAGAACACCTTCTCGACCAGCACATTGGCTCCCAGCATGGTCGAGAACACGATGCCGGCGATGGTGATGACGGGCAGGATCGCATTCCTCAAGGCGTAGGTGACCACCACCTTGCGCCAGGACAGGCCGACCGACCGCGCGGTGCGGACGAAGTCGCTGCCGAGCGACACCAGCATCGAGGCGCGCGTGATCCGCGCCAGCGGCGCGATCACGAACAGCGCCATGCTCACTGCCGGCAGGATCAATTGCTTGAAGGCGGCCCACCAGCCTTCGACGTCGCCGGCGAGCAGGAAGTCGATCGAGAGGAAGCCGGTGCGCTGCGGCGGCAGCGACGTGAACACGTCGATCCGCCCCGTGGGATCGGGCGCGAGTCCCAGCAGGTAGTAGAAGACATAGATCAGCAGCAGGCCCGACACGAAGGTCGGGACGCAGACGCCGAGCGCGCAGAACAGCCGCACGCCGTGATCGACGAACGACCCCGGCCGCAGCGCCGCGAAGACACCGAGCGGCACCGCCGCGATCAACGCAATCAGGAGCGCCGTGAAGGTCAGTTCGAGCGAGGCCGGCAACCGTTCGCGCAGATCCTTCAGCACCGGCTGTCCGGTCATCATGGAGCGGCCGAGATTGCCGTGGCCGATGTCGGAGAGATAGAACACCAGCTGCTCCGGCACCGACTTGTTGAGCCCCATCTGTTTGCGGATCTGCTCGATCTCCTCCTTGCCGGCATTCGGCCCCGAGGCGAAGAACACCGCGGGGTCGCCGGGAAGGACGCGCATCAGCAGGAAGGTGAAGACCAGCACCCCGAACAGCGCGGGGAGAGACGACAGCAGCCGCCTGCCCGCCCGCACCAATGTCGCAGCAAGACCGGTCTTCACCTTTCGGAGTCCTTCTCGTTCACTTCGTCTGCCGCCATCACTTGCGGCTGAGGTCGCGATAGTCGACCAGCCGATGGAACTGGTAGGTGTAGCCCTCGATGGTCGACGCCATGACCGCGTCCTGGCTCGGCTGCCACAACGGAATCTGCGGCATCTCGCTGAAATGGATCGCGTTGAGCTTGCGGCCGTCTTCCTCGTATTTGGCCTTGTCCGGCTCGAAGCGGGCCTTCTGCGCGATTGCCTCCAGTTCGGAATTATTGATCGAGCTGTAGTTCCAGCGCTGGTTGCCGGTATAGAAATTGCGGTAGAAATAGTCAGTCGAGGGCAGCCAGGCGGTAATACCCTCGATAAAGAACGGAACCTTCTTCTCGTTGATCAGCGTCGACATCTGCGCGTCCGGCAGCTTCTGGATGTCGACCTTGATCCCGATCTTGCCGAGCGATTCCTTCACCAGCGCCGCCATCGGCTCCGCGGTCGCGGCCTGGCCGACGTTGAAGCTGAACGTGGTCGAGAAGCCTTCTGGCAGACCTGCAGCTTTGAGATATTCCCGGGCCTTGTCGAGATCGAGCTTCACCGGCTGCTGGAACGGATAGGTGCCGTTCAGCGGCTTGCCGTCCGGCCAGCTCGCGCCGAACAGCGGCGCGCCGCGGCCGAACAAAGCGGCCTTGAACATGTCCTCATAGGGCAGCGCGTAGGCGATGGCGCGGCGGACATTGACGTTGTCGAACGGCGGCATCTGGTTGTTCATCGAGACGTAGGTGATCGCATTGTATTGCGGGGTCGAGATCACCTTGAGCTTGCCCTTGGCCTCCAGCGACTGCACGTCGCTGGCCTGGAGATCGACGACGAGGTCGGCATCTCCGCGCTCGACGAGGTTGGCGCGGGTTGCCGCCTCCGGCACCGACTGCACGATCACACGCTTGAAGAACGCAGGCTTGTTGGCTGAGCCGCGATTCCAGCTCTCATCGCGCTTGAGGATAGCCTGCTCGCCGGGCTTGAAGCTCTCGACCACATAGGCGCCGCTGCCGGCGGTGTGCTCCTTCAACCAGGCCGTCGCCCATGGATCATCCGCGGTCGCGTGCTGTTTGGCCAACTTCGAATTGATGATGATGGGATAGACGGTGGCGAGATTGGGCAGCGCGAGCTTGTCAGGCTTCGGCAGCGTCACCTCGATGGTGAGGGGATCGATCACCTTGAACTGGTCGGCCGAAGTCAGCGACCCCGTCAGGAGCTGCGCCTTGCCGAGGATCGGTGCGGTGACGCAGCGATCGAGCGACCATTTGACGTCCTCGGCCGTGACCGGCGATCCGTCCTGGAATTTCGCGTCCTTGCGCAGGCGGAAGGTGATCTTCAGACCGTCGGGGCTGACGTCGTAGGATTCGGCGAGTTCGCCAGTGATCGTATCGAGATCGAACACCCATTTGCCATTGAGCTGCTTGCGGCCAAACGCGACCAATCGGTCATACGTGCTCATGCTCAGAGCGAAGGATTCACGGGTCGAGCCGGGGATGTTGGGCTCAAGCGTGTTGACGGACGCACCGGTCACGTAGCGGAGCGTCTCCGCCCTGGTTTGCGCCTGCGAAGGCGCGGTCGCGACGAGCAACAGCGCAGTGGTGGCGAGAACTGAGGTCGCGGACCTGAAAGATACAAAACGCATTCGTTTTCCCTTGAATTTTCGAGCAGGAAGGTCGGCAGGCTGATCAAGAAAGAAGCAAGTTGCGCGCCAGTCTCATGAGAAACTGCCGCGGACACATCGCCACGGCGGCGAATGGATCATCATCGCGATTCCTCCATTTTTCGCGCTGGCCGCGTAACCACGGCCTGCGGCACGTCATAGGCGCTGAGCGAGGTCCAGTGCCGCTCGACATCCGCACGAAACAGACCGCGCGTCAGGCCATGCACCAGCTTCGGCACCGCGGTCGTCATCGCGTTGATCGACGATCCGGACGGGCCGAAGCTCATGGTGGAGGCGATGGCGAAGAGATGGATGTCGGCGATCCACGGTGTCCGGCCGGCGACGCGCTCGGTGAAGGCGTAGTCGTCGGCGAGATAGGGAAAGCGGCCGAGACGCTCGTTGCGCTCGTTGTCCGGCGGCTGGTAGCGATCTGCCCAGGTCGCGACATTGCCCGCGAAGCCGGCGAGTTCGGGCCGCGCGGCAAAGTCCATCGCGATGCCGGTGCCGCAGATAACGAAATCCGCCGCGACCCCGCCGCGCGGCGTCTGCAGCACGATGCCGTCCCCGGTCAGCCGGGCCGCATCGACCGGAGCGCCCTCATGCAGGGTGAAATTGGCGTGGCGCGCGCAGCGGTCATAGGTCGGCTGCGGGAAACCCTCGCGCATCTCGAGGATGGTGCGCATGAAGCGCCAGCGCCAGGCATCGTCGAGCTCGCTGAGATGACGCAGGAAGCCACGGAACGTCAGCCAGCGATAGGGCTGGATCACCTGGATCTCCGCGCGGCGGCAGAGCAGATGCACCTCGGCGGCGCCGGCTTCGAGGGCGGTCGCGGCATTGTCGAAGGCGGAGGCGCCGGCGCCAATGACGGCAACGCGCTTGCCGCGCAGGCCCTCGAAGTCGATGTCCTCGGCGACCCTCGCGACCGAATGGGCCGGCAGACCGCGCAGCACCTCGGGGATCATCCAGTAGCCCATGCCCTCCTGCCCCGTCGCCAGCACGATCTTGCGGGCGTACAGCGTCTCGACGGCGTCGCCCTGCTTCACGCGCGCGGCGAGCAGACCGCCCGGCGCAGGTGCAATCTCCAGCAGCTCGCAGCCGTTGCGCACCGGCAAACCGATCGTGCGGCGCAGCCAGAGCAGATACTCAGCCCAATGCTCCCTGAGGATCAGGTCCAGCTTCCGCCAGCTCTCCATGCCGAAGCGCGCCTCGTGCCAGGACTGATAGGTCAGGCTGGGAATATCGAGGTCAGGGCCGGTGTAGTCCTTGGGGCTGCGAAGCGTCGGCATGCGGGCATAGGTCAGCCAGGGGCCCTCCTTGCCCTCCTCGGCCTTGTCGAGCAGCAGGATGTTGTCGACGCGGGAGCGCAGCAGGCCGAAACCGATGGCGATGCCGGATTGGCCGGCGCCGACGATCAGCACATCGCGCGCGGGCTTGCCGTCCGGCCCCGTCTTCGGTTCGAGCCAGGCCGCGTGGGGATGCGCGATTCTCGCGAGATCGGCGCGCACCTGCGCTTCCAGCTTGGTCAGTCCGTCACTCATGCCGCGAGCCATCCTCCGTCAACCACCATCACCGTCCCCGTCGTGAACGAGGACGCATCGCTTGCCAGATGCAGCGCCGCCTGCGCGATCTCCTCGGCCCGGCCGAACCGCTTCATGGCATGGCGGTTGCGCGAGGCATCGCGCACCTCATCCGAATTGGCATGGCGGGCGAAGCTGCGGCGCAGCATCGGCGTATCGATCGCGCCCGGCGCGATTGCGTTGACGCGAATGCCGTCGGCGGCGAAATCCACCGCCATCGTTCGCGTCAGGCTGATGATGGCGCCCTTGGCGGCGATGTAGGCGCTGTTGCCCTTGCCGCCGGCCAGCGCAAGCTGCGAGGCCAGCGTGATGATCGAGCCGCCCTGCTGCTTCTGCATCTGCGGCACCGCCGCCCGCGCCCACAGCCAGGTGCCGCCGACATTGGCGCGGAACACCGCGTCCCAATCCTCAAGGCTCGTGGTCAGGACCGTCCCGCCGCAGGAGAAGCCCGCCGCGGTCATCAGAACATCGAGCCGGCCGTGCAGGGCGACGACCGCGCCGACGACAGTCGCCGCGAACTCGATGTCGCCGACGTCGCCGACATGCGTGGTCGCCTCGCGCACGAGACTCAGCGTCTCCTCGAGTCCCGCCGCATCGCGATCGACCAGCGCCAGACGCGCGCCCTCCTCGGCGAACAGTTTTGCGCTGGCGCGGCCGATGCCGGAGCCCGCGCCGGTGATGATGGCGGTCCGTCCCTCCAGCCGCATCAGAAGCCCTCCTTGTGCTGCATCCACCAGCCGCTCAGATGCGCGGCCGACTCGGCGCAGCCGAACCGCGCGCGCCAGCCGAATTCGTCAGCCATCCGCGAGACCGACAGCGGCGCACGATCGCCGCCATACATTCTGATCGGCGTCGTGTCTCCGGGGGCCGCGAGCCGGCATTGCTGTCCGGGATGCAGGGCCGCGAACGCTTCGCCCCATTGCAGCGCCGACCATGCCGCGCCGCTCGAAATGTTGTAGAGCCGGTGGCGTGGCCGCTCGGCCTCGAGCAGCGCCGCGACGGCTTCGGCGGCATCCGGCGCGTAGATCCAGTCCTTCAGGCCCGGGCCCGGCAACACGGCCACATCGCCGCGCGCGAAGGCAGCAAGGATCTGGAACTGCACGCTCGGCGTATCACGGACTGCGCCGGCCCGCTCCCACGGACCGAATACGGCGCTGAGGCGGACGCTGAGGAAATCCCCGCCGAACAATTCGGCATGGCGCGCCACCGAGCGTTCGGACGTGAACTTGCTGATCGCGTAGAACGAGACGGGATCGCAGGGCGTCTCCTCGTCCAGCACGGCATGACGTCCGCCCGCCGCGCCATAGGCCGCCGCCGAGGAGAGATTGACGACCCGGCGCACGCCGTGACGGAGCGCCGCCTGCAGCACCGGAATCTGCGCCATCACGTTGATCTCGAGCACGCGCGCGGGCGAGGCCCGTTCGAGATCGTCGCCCGCGGTGATCGCTGCCCCGAGCACGATGGCATCGCATCCCCGGCCGATCAGCGCGTCGATCGCGCCCGCATCGGTGATGTCGCCCTGAACGGCCTCGAGCCGTGCATCGTGATCGGCCAGAGCGCGTCGCGCCGCTGCCGGCAGCGTCGCGCGGTCATACAGCGTCACCGCATGGCCGCGCGCCAGCAGCACCTCCGCGATGTTGAGGCCGACGAAACCAGTGCCGCCGAAGATGACGATCTTCATCGCGCGCGATCCACGATCACAGCAGCTTCGCCCCGAAATTGCGTTCCGGATCCATGTCGGCAACCAACCGTCCCGTCGGCCTCGCTGCCTCGCCGCCGCTGCGTGCGAGGAACTTGCCGCTGCCGGCACTGGCGAGGCACTTGTCGCCGTCGATGACGACACGGCCACGCGACAGCACCGACACCGGCCAGCCCTTCAGCTTCCGTCCCGCGAACGGCGTGTAGCCCGTGAGATCGTGCATCATCTCGTCGGTGATCGTGACCTCGCGATCGGGATCCCAGATCGCGATGTCGGCGTCGGCGCCGACCGCGATCGAACCCTTGCGCGGATGCAGATTGTAGATCTTCGCCGGCGCCGTGGAGGTCAGCTCGACGAACTTCTCGAGGCCCAGCCTGCCCTTCGACACCATCGCGTCGAACAGCAGCGGCAGGCGCAGCTCAAGGCCCGGCAGTCCGTTGGCGACCTGCTTGAAATTCGGGTTGGGGCCGGCGCGCAGCTTGCCGGTCTCATCGAAGCGGTACGGCGCATGGTCCGACGAGATGGTCTGGAGATCGCCGAGCGACAGCGACTGCCACAGCGCCTCCTGGTCGGCATGGGTGCGCGGGGGCGGGCTGCACATCCATTTGGCGCCGTCCGCGCCCGGCTTGTCGAGATCGTGGGCCGTCAGGAACAGATATTGCGGGCAGGTCTCGGCGAAGACCTTGAGGCCCTGACCGCGGGCATCGCGGATCACCTTCGCGCCTTCGGCGGTCGAGACATGGAAGATCATGATCGGCTGGTCGATCAGCGCCGCCATGCCGATCAGCCGGGTGAAGGCCTCTGCCTCCGAGACGCGGGCGTGGCTGACGGCATGGTATTTCGGCAGCGTGTAGCCGCGCGCGAGCAGCCGCTTCACCATCCAGGCGATGATGCCGTGATTTTCGGCATGGGCGCACAGCATCGCGCCGGACTGGCGTGCGGCCAGCAAGATGTCGAGCAGCGGCTCGTCGTCGACTTTGAGCCGGTCATAGGTCATGAAGATCTTGATCGAGGCATGGCCCTGCTTCACCAGCGCCGGTATGTGCTCCTCGATCGTCTCCTTGGTCGCATCCGCGATGATCATATGGAAGGCATAGTCGATCACGGCACCCTTCTTCGCCAGCGCGTGATAGTCCTCCACCACCTGCGGCAGCTTCATGCCGACATGCTGGGCCGCGAACGGAATCACCGTCGTGGTGCCGCCGAAGGCAGCGGAGACGGTGGCGCTCTCGAACGTGTCGGCGTTCATGATGCCCGCCGCCGACAATTGCTCGATATGGGCGTGGCTGTCGACGCCGCCCGGCAGCACCAGCTTGCCGCGCGCGTCGACCTCGCGTTTTGCCGCCGGCAGCCCGCGGCCCACCGCCGCGATGGTCTCGCCGGAGATGGCGACATCGGCCTCGAACACGTCGGTCGTGGTGGCGACGCGGCCACCGCGAATGATCAGATCGTAAACGGGTTCAGTCATGCCGCACTCCGTGATATGCAAAGCCGAGTTGTTGTCCATCTTGCAGGAAGACCGTCATGTCCCGCCCACGCATTCTCGTCATCAACCCGAACTCCAACCAGGTCGTCACGCAGGGGCTGGAGGAGGCACTGAAGCCGCTCGGTTTCGAGAACGGGCCGGAGGTGGTTTGCCACACGCTGAGCGAAGGGCCGTACGGCATCGAAAGCCAGGCCGACGCCGACGGCGTCGCGATGCCGCTGCGAAAGCTGGTCGAGGGCGACAACAGTTCCGCGGCCTTCGTCATCGCCTGCTACAGCGATCCCGGCCTCCAGGTTTGCCGCGAAGGCACCAACCGGCCCGTGTTCGGCATCGCCGAGTGCGGCGTGCTGACGGCGCTGGCCCGCGCCGACACGTTCGGCGTCATCGCGGTCGCCCAGCGCTCGATCCCCCGGCACATGCGCTATCTCCGGCAGATGGGACTGACCGATCGGCTCGCCGGCGAGCGTCCGCTCAACATGAGCGTCGCCGAAACCGCCTCGGGCGAAGGCACGCTGGCCAGGATGGTCGATGTCGGCCGCGCGCTGCGCGACGAGGACGGCGCCCGCGCCATCGTGATGGGCTGCGCCGGCATGGCGCGCCACCGCCGTCCGCTGGAAGAGGCGCTCGGCATTCCCGTGATCGACCCGACACAGGCGGCCGTCACCATGGCGCTGGGCACGGTGCAGTTCTCGGCTCACTAGGCGCCCCTCAGTTCTTTGCCCGACTCTCGCGAGAGCCATTGCGCATGGCTCTCGCGCTTCAGCTCGAACCTGTCCCGCTGCGTCGTGTAGAGATTGCCGAACATCCGGCCGACCGGGTGATAGGCGTCGAGGTCGATATACATGCTGGCGCCGTCCAGCAGTCCCTCGCGCGCATGCACCCGCAGCACTTCCCCGACCAGCAGTTCGCGATCCGGGGAGAAGGTGAGCACGAGATGGCGCCGGCATTCCAGGGCAAAGGGCGCCGCCGCGAGGCGCGGCACCTTCACGTCGACCGAAGGCAGAGTCTGGAGCCCGGTCGCCGCAACCTCGCTGTCTCCCGCCGGGAAGTCGATGGCGCAATCGTTCATCGCGGATGCCAGCGCCTCGTCGACCATGTGCACGACGAATTCGCCGTCGCGGTGGATGTTGCGGGTGGTGTCCTTCGGGCTGTGATCCGGTCTGTGCTGGAGGCCAAGCACGACCAGCGCCGGGCTCTCCGAGAACACGTTGAAGAAGCTGAACGGCGCGGCGTTGACCGCCCCGTTCTCGTCCAGCGTCGTCACCAGCGCAATCGGACGCGGCACCACCATGCCGCAGAGCAGCTTGTAGCGGTCGCGCGGCTCCAGATCGCGAAAGGATATGCCGTTCTCCGCCATGCGCCTCATGCCTCCGGCGGCGGCACCGCGCCGGTGCGGCTGGTGATCAGGCCGTAGTGTTCGATGCGGCGATGCCGGGCAAAATCGAAGATCGTGGTCTTGCCGAAGGTCGTGGCGTCGAGGTCGCAGGGATGAACCAGGACCTCGTCCCCTTCCGTCTTTGCCTCGGCCACGATCTCGCCGTTGGGATCGACGATCAGGCTGCCGCCGAACAGCGGATGCCCGTCCTCGACGCCGGCCTTCGCGACCGCGACGACCCAGGTCGCGTTCTGATAGGCGCCGGCCTGCACCGAGAGACGGTTGTGGAACAGGCGCTTCTCGACCCCTTCCTCGCTCTTCTCGGCATTCACCGACGGCGTGTTGTAGCCGATCAGCACCATCTCGACGCCCTGCAGGCCCATCACCCGATAGGTCTCGGGCCAGCGCCGGTCGTTGCAGATGGCCATGCCGATGATACCGCCGAGCGCGCGCCAGACGTTGAAGCCGAGATCGCCCGGCTCGAAATAGCGCTTCTCCAGATGCTGGTGCGAGCGCTTCGTGTCGTACTCGACGTGGCCCGGCAAGTGGACCTTGCGGTATTTGCCAATGATCTCGCCGGACCGGCCGGTGAGGATCGCGGTGTTGTAGTGATGCCCGTCCGGGGTCAGCTCGGCATAGCCGAAATTCATTGCCATCTGGTGCTGCGCCGCACGCTCGAACAGCGGCCGCGTTGCCGCGCTCGGCATCTCCCGCTCGAACCAGATGTCGAACTCGGCCCGGTCTTCCACATACCAGCGCGGGAAGAACGTGGTCAGCGCCAACTCCGGATAGACGATCAGGTCGGCGCCCTTCGCCTTCGCCTCATCCATCAGCGCGATCATCCGCTTGACGACAGCCTCACGGCTGTCGGCTTTCTGGATCGGGCCCATCTGGGCGGCGGCGACGTTGACGATACGCATCAGCGAATTCCTGATTTGACGGGGAAGCCGGAGGTGGCAGCTTCAGGGGGATGTCGGTGCGCGCAGCCAAAGCTTGCCCCACACCAGCGCTTCCGCCAAGCAGCTTTCATGCCGACCGCCCCCATTCGGCATCCTGAAGCAGCCGCCAGTTGACCTTGTTGCTGGCGGTCCGCGGAAGGGACTCGACGAACACGACCTTGCGCGGCGCCTTGTAGCTCGCCATCGCGCCGCGAGCCCAGCCGATGATGTCATCCGGTGACGTCGCGGCGCGCGCCGCCTCGTCAAGCACCACCAGGGCCTTCACCGTCTCGCCGCGATAATCGTCGGGCGCCGAGACGATGCAGCATTCCCGGATGGCGCGGTGCTGATACATCGCAGCCTCCACCTCGGCCGGCCAGACCTTGAAGCCGCTCACATTGATCATCCGCTTCAGGCGGTCGACGGCGAAGAAATAGCCCCTCGCATCACGATAGCCGAGGTCGCCGGTGCGCAGGAAACGCTTGCCCGCGAGCTCGACGAAGGACTCGGCATTCGCCTGCGGCCTGTTCCAGTAGCCCTGCAGCACCTGCGGCCCGTGCACGACGATCTCGCCGACGACGTTGTCGTCGAGTTCGGCGAAGTTTTCCGGATCGATCACCCGCGCATCGGTCTCGTGCACGGCAATGCCCAGACATTGCCGCTGCGGCGCCGCCATCGGGTTGAGATGCGTCGGCGACATCGTTTCGGTCATGCCGTAGCCCTCGATGAAGTCGAGGCCGAAGCGTCCCTTGAGCCGCTCGGCCACCGCGGTCGGCATCGCCGCGCCGCCGCCGGTGAGAACCTTGAGCCTGGCAAAGCAGCGGTCGCGGAACCCGGCACTCGCGAGCACGTCGACGATCATGGTCGGCGCCGCGTTCCAGAACGTCACGCCATAGGTCTCGAACAGATCCGGCAGCAGATCCTTGTCCCAGCGGGCCATCAGGAGCAGCGTGGCGCCGCTGACGATGGCGGAGTTCATCGACCCCTGCATGCCGGCGACGTGGAACAGCGGCATGAAGCCGGTCATCACGTCGCTGCCTCCCATCCCGTACCAGCGCGCCTGGAGCACGGCCGTGAACAGCGCGCTGCGATGGGTGTGCATGCACGCCTTGGGCTTGCCCGTCGTTCCGGACGTGTAGGGCAGGATCATGAGATCGTCGGGCCCCGCCCGAAACTCGGCGGGCGCGAGATTCTTCGCGAGCGCCGACGCCCAGCCATGCCAGCCCGGCGACGACGGCACGTCCCTGGGCGACTCGGTCACGCAGGACGGCAGGGTGTAGGGTGTCGCAGCGGGCAATTCGTCGCGATATTGCGCGACGAGCGCGTGGCTGATGGCGTGACCTACGAGCGGCGCGAACATCTCGATCAGCTCGCTGCCGATGATCGCGACCTTCGCGCCGCTGTCGGCGGCGAGATAGTCGATCTCGGCCGTCTTGTTCATGGGATTGACGGGCACGATCACGGCGTCGGCCCGCATCACCGCATAATAGGCCATGACATAATGCGGCGAGTTCTGCAGCGCGATCAGGACGCGATCGCCACGCCCGACACCGCATTCCGCCTGCAGATACCCGGCCAGCGCATCGACGCGCTGGAGCAGCTCGGCATAGGTCAGGCTCGCGCCGTAGAACAATGTGGCCGGATGCGAGGGCCGGTCGCGCGCCGCCCGCGCCAACGCGTCATAGAGCGTGCCCTCCGGCAGCGGCAGATGCCAGGGTTCATCCGCCGGCCAGGCCGGCGAGCGTGTCGGCGTTGCCTGATCCGCGCTCACGCGTGCTCCGCATCGGCAAGGTCGAGCCCGTGGTCGAGGGCATCGAGCAACATCCCGGCCTCCTGTTCGGAGATCACCAGCGGCGGCGCCAGGAACAGCGAGACCTGCTCGCCGCTGGTGCCGATGACCGCGCCGGCGTCCAGCGCGCGCGCCGCCACGCGCGAGGCGATCGGCACTTCGGTGGTGTCGGCCCGCCAGTTGCGCCAGTCCGGACCGTGCAGCTCGACGGTCCAGTGCAGGCCCTGCCCCGCGACGCGACAGACGCTGGGATGTTTCTGGGCGATCGCGAGCAGGCGACGGATGAAGAATTGCTCGAGGGTCTTCACATGCTCCAGGATCTTCTCTTCGCGAACCACCTTGAGATAGGCGCTCACGGCGGCCATGCTGATCGGATGGCCGCGCAGCGTGCCGTAATTCTGCCAGCTGGAGCCCTTGAGCCTGGCGACGATGTCCTTCGACACGACGACGGCCGCCACCGCCGCCGCACCGCCGCCCAGCGACTTGCCGAGCGTGACGATGTCGGGACGGCTTGTCGCGCCCTGGAACGCGAACCAGCGGCCGGCCCGGCCGGCACCGGTGACGACCTCGTCGGCGATCCAGTAGGAGCCGGCCTGCCGCGCACAGCGCGCCACCTCGTCCTGATAGGCGCCGTCGTAGTAGAAGCCGCCTTGCGTGTAGTCGATGATGGTGGCCGCCGTGTCCGACAGCAAACGCGGCGCATCGGCGAGATATTCGCTGGGCGGCGTGGTGTGCAACGGCGGGCCATAGATCGCACCATCGGGCGCGGGCAGGATCCGCACCGGCGCCACAGGCGCGGGCAGCTGCGAGCCGCCGGCATGAACGGCAAGGCCACCATGCCATTGCGGCTGCACGGTCATGCTGCGCGACAGCCCGGTGATGCCGTGATAGGCGCGCTCGCGCGTCGCCAGCGCGGACCGCTGCGTCAGCGCCTGGCAGAGCGACAATGCCATGTCATTGGCCTCGCTGCCGCTGATACAGAAACGCACCGCGCCGACCCAATCCTCCTCGCCCGCGAAGGCCGTCGCCATCAGATCGTCGGCGGCCTGCTCGCGGCCGACCCAGGTCCAGCCTTCGTTCACCACCGGCGTGTCCGCGGCCTTGCGGATCGCCTCCACCATCGCGGGATGGCGATGTCCGAGGCCACCGCCGGTGTTGCTGCCGTCGATCAGCCTGCGGCCGTCCGACAGATGGAAATACACGCCCTCGCCACCGACCACGGCCATCGGCGCGCTGTCGCCCGCATTGAGTCCGGTTCGCAACAATCTGCTCATCGCCATCTCCTCACCCGGCAGCCGCGGCGCCGTAGCCGCCGCCGCCGCACATCTCGATCGTGACGAGATCGCCTTGCTGCAACACCAGATTGGACTTTCCGTCGATCGCGACGCTGGCGCCCTGCCGGTCGAGCGAAATCCGGCAGGCCTTGCCGGATTCGCCGCCCTGCATGCCCCAGGGCGCGATCACCATGCGCTCGATGCAGGTGGTCAGATGCATCGAGGGCGCGAGGATGCGATAGGAGCGAACCGATCCGTCCCCGCCGCGATGGGCGCCTGCGCCGCCGGACCCGCGGCGAATGGCCTGCTGTTCGAGGCGGATCGCGTAGCTCGCCTCGATCACCTCGACCGGCGTATTGGAGGTGTTGGACAGATGCACGCGCGTCGCCGAAGTGCCGGCGCGATCGTGCCGGGCGCCTTCGCCGCCGCCGTGAACCTCGTACAGCATCTTCCACGAACCGTTCGGCCGCGGCTCGGCGAAGAACAGCACGCCCGCGGTGGTCGCCCCGCCGGCCGACAGCCGCTCGGGAATGGTGTGCTGCATGGCGCGGAAGATCGCATCGACGATGCGCATCGAGGTCTCGTGGTTGCCGGCGGCGACCGAGGCGGTCCAGCCCGGCTCCAGGATCGAACCCGGACGCGTGACGATGGTGAGAGGCCGCAGCGCGCCCGCGTTCTGGTGCATGTCGCGCCCGCTCATGATGCGCGCGGCATAGGCCACGGCCGAGCGCGCCATGAACGGCGTCGTGTTGCAGAAATTGGAGACGCGGTCGCAGCTGCCGGAGAGATCGAAAATCGCCTCGTCGCCGCTGATGCTGATCCTGACGTGGATGCGCGCCGGCGCGTTGCCGACGCTGCCGTCGTCGAGAAAATCCTCGCCCTCGTAGACGCCGTCGGGCAAAGCGCGCAGCGCCTCCCGCATCTCGATCTCGGAGAGATCGAGCAGGCGCGCCTGCGCCGCCGTGAACACCGGCTTGCCGTGCTCGCGGCAGAGCTCGACGATGCGCTTCTCGCCGGCCTTGGTCGCGGCGATCTGCGCGAGAAGATCGCCCTCGCCGGATTCGGCATCGCGGACATTGGCCTTGAGCAATTGCACGATCGGCGTGTTGATGCCGGCCGATGTCGCGATCAGCACCGGCGGGATGCGCATCGCCTCCTGGAAGGTGTCGATCGCCTTGGCGAAATAGCTGCCGGGCCAGCTGCCGCCGATGTCGGGCCAGTGCGCGAGGCTGATCGCGAAGGCGACGATCTCGCCATCGACGAAGACCGGCCGTACCACCTTGACGTCGTTGAGGTGATTGCCGCCCAGCGCGCCGACATTGTAGATCAGGACGTCGCCGTCCTTCAGGCTGTCGCGCGGCACGATTTTGAGCAGTTCCGGGATCGTGTAGGCCATCGCGCCGAGATGGATCGGGATGTCGCGGCCCTGGCCGACGAGATTGCCATGGCCATCGGTGATGGCGGAGGACAGATCGCCCGCCTCGCGCAGCAGCGGCGAGCGCGCCGAGCGCGTCATCACCAGACTCATCTCCTCGGCCGCGGCCGACAGACCGTGGCGGATGACCTCGACGACGAATGGATCGAGCTTCATGCCGGCCTCCGGGTCAGGAACAGATGTCCGGCCGCGTCGGGCCTTGCCTGCCAGCCGGGCGGCACCACCACGGTGGACCAGGCGTCTTCGATGATGGCGGGGCCGCTGACGACGTCGGTCAGCGCGGTGCGGTCGAGGATCGCGGTCGGGATGTCGTGCAGGCCGTCGAAGGAGCACAGGCGCCTGCTTTCGGCGACGGCGCGTGCCGTCGTCGTGGGTCGGCTCACCACGGTCGTCGAGGGCCGGCGCGCCTGCACCCGCACGGACTCGATCACGCAGCTCTCGCCCGTCGCGTAGCCGAACAGCTCGTGATGGCGCGTCAGGAAGTCCTGCCTGAGCCTGGCGACATCCAGCGGAAGGGCAAAGGCCACCGGAATGGCGTCATTCTGCGCGGCGTAGCGCATCAGGGCCACCAGTTCGACCTGGATCTCGTCCTTTGCGACGCCATTGGCGATCAGCGGCGCCGAGGCGTCGTCGATCAAGACTGCGATCCGCTCCGACACGCGCGCCAGGTCGATGCCCTCGAGCGCGGCGCGCAGCGTCTGCTGCTGCAGGAAGCTGAAATCGGCGGTGAGACAGCCGAGCGCGGAGAATGCGCTCGAGGCGCTCGGCACGATCACCTGCGCGATGCCGTAGAGATCGGCGAGCCCCGCCGCATGCATCGGTCCGCCGCCACCGAAGGCGAGCAGCGCGCAGTCGCGGCCGTCGATGCCGCGCTCGACCGTGACGCGGCGGAGCGCGCGCGCCATCGTCGCGTTGGCGACCTTGATGATGCCGAGCGCGGTTTCGGTGAGGCTGAGCCCGAGCGCGCGGGCAATGGGTTCGATCACGCGCGCAGCCGCCGCGACGTCGATGCCGATCCGGTCGCCGAGCCGCGTTTCCGGATTGAGATAGCCAAGGACGGCATTGGCATCGGTGATGGTCGGCTCAAGGCCGCCGCGGCCATAGCAGGCCGGGCCCGGCTCGGAGCCGGCGCTTTCCGGTCCCACCGTGAGGCCGCCGGGACCGTTGCGCACGATCGATCCGCCGCCGGCGCCGATCGAATGCACCGCCAGCATCGGCTGGCGTAGCGGCTTGTCGCCGAGCATGCGGCCGTCGGTCATCTCCGCCTGGCCGTCGACGATCAGGCAGACGTCGGTCGTGGTGCCGCCCATGTCGAAGGTCAGCATGCGCGGCGTGCCGAGCTGGCGCGCGATGCTGACCGACGCGGAAACACCGGCGGCCGGGCCGGACATCGCCATCACCAGCGGTCGCCGCTTGACCGCGGCAATCGGGATCATCGCGCCGGCCGAGTGAAACACCTGCAGGCCCGGTCCGATCGGCAGCCGCTGCTCCAGTTCGCTGAGATATTCGACGGCGATGGGCATGGCGGCGGCGTTGAACACGGTCGCCGAGGTGCGCTCATATTCACGGGCCTCGGGATTGATCTCGTGCGACAGCGAGACATGAGCGACCACGTCCTTGAGACGCTCGCCCAGCATCTTCTCGTGCACGGGATTGGCATAGGCGTGCAGCAGGGCCACCGCGACGCTCTGCACGCCGGTCTCTTTCAGCCATGCCACCAGGCGCGCGATCTCGGCGTCCTCCAGCGGCTTCACCACGCGGCCTTCGTGATCGAGGCGTTCGGCAAGGCCGAAGCATCGTTCCGGCGGCACCAGCGGCGGCGATTTCGGTGGTACGTCGAGACGATAGAGATCGCGGCGCCGGTAACGCGCGATCTCGAGCACGTCGGCGAAGCCCTCCGTCGCGACCAGCGCGACCTTCGGCAGCCGGTTCTCGACGATGGCGTTGGTGACGCGCGTGGTACCGTGGACGAAGCGCTTGACCTCGCTCTTGCGCAGGCCGACCGCCTCGATGGCCTCGAGCATCGCCTGAACCGGCGCGCCGGGACGCGACGGCACCTTGGCGATGCGCGCCTCCGCAGAGCCACGCCGGATCGCAATGATGTCGGTGAAGGTGCCACCGATATCGGTGCCAACCTCCCAATCGCTGCCGGAATTACTCATGTCTGCCGTCAGATGCGTTGTCCGTTCCGGACGGTGCGCGGGCGCCCGTCCATCCGATACGCGATGCCGACCCGTGAATGCTCATCATGCATTCCTCCTCTTGCCATCGACCGCGATGGTGCGACAGCCCTGCCGCGTCGCAACAGAGCCAGAGTTGCCGCAAACCAGTGGACCAGCGCGCAGCCGGCGGCGCGCGCTGCGCCACATGCTGCACGTTATCGTGCAGTCATGCTCACGCTTAGTGCAAGTCGAGGAAGCATGACGCGGTGCAAGGAAAGCGCATTGAGATCAGGATTTCGCTGCACAAAATCTCCGATATCGCTCGGGCACATCCGCAACGTCGCGAACAACGTGATTAATTTGAAGGCGAATGAGCCAGCCGACGGAATAGTCGTCTGCTCAGGAGCTATGCAGCCTCGTCGGCTCAGCTTCGCTTTATTGTACGATCAGTACGCGAGGATGTGGACAGTCCGGATGCTGCATTGCGGGGTGCACTGCCGATGCAATTCGCGATTCTGGCCAACACGGGAACGGCATCCTCGACGGCGAGCCGCCCGTAGCCGAGCACCAGTCCCTGGCGCGTCGGAGTCTCCAGGAAATTCTGCGACAGCGGCTGCACGTGGATACCGGCCTGCTTCAGCATGGCGACCGCCTCGCGGTCGCTCATCCGTGCCTGCATCGCCGGAGTGAACAGCGCCACCAGATGCAGTCCGGTGACGGCCGAGGACACGGTGAGATCATCGGGCATCAGGGCTTCGATCGCATCGATCAGCGCCTTGCGGCGTGCGGCATAGACTCGCCGCATCCCGCGCAGATGCCGCAGCAGATGCCCCTCGCGCATGAACTCGGCGAGTGCGGATTGTCCGACGCCGGAGGTGTGGACCTCGATCCGCGCGCGGCCCCTGGAAAAGCTGTCGACGAACCGCCTGTTGGCGACCATGTAGCCGAGCCGGATGTTCGGCATCATGATCTTCGAGAAGGTTCCGAAATAGATCACCCGCCCCTCGCGGTCGAGCGAGCGGAGTGAGGCGATCATGCTGTCCTGGTGCCTGAACTCGGAATTGTAGTCGTCCTCGATCACCCAGACGTCGTTGCGGTTGGCCCAGTCCAGCAGTTCGAGCCGCCGCTCCAGCCCCATGCTGACGCCGAGCGGATATTGATGCGAGGGCGTGACGACGATCAGCCTGGCCGAAGGCGCGCGACGGATGCCTTCAGACACCACGAGCCCCTTGCCGTCGACGGGGATTGGGACGAGCTTCGCGCCCGCCGCGGTCAGCGCCCACCGCGCCTCGACGAAGCCGGGCTCCTCGACCCAGACCTCGTCGCCGGGGTCGAGGATCATACGGCTGACGACATCCAGCGCGCCCGATGTGCCCGAGGTGACGACGACCTCCTCCGGCGTGCAGACCAGCCCGCGCACCGCGCCGAGGAAGTTCGCGATCTCGCTGCGCAGCCGCGGATGGCCTTCGGCCGGGAGATCGAGGCACTCCTGCTCTTTGGGATTCTGCCAGGCCTGGCGCAGCAGGCGCGACCAGTCCTTGAACGGAAAGGTCGAGATGTCGGGGGCGCCCGGACTGAATACCGACGGCCAGTTGGTCTCGTAATGCGAGGCCAGCAACGCTTGCCAGCGCTGCGAGACATTGACGGGGGCCTCGGACGTCGATGCGGCCTCGGACGGCTGCACGTGCGGCGTCGTCACCGACGCGACCATGACGCTGCCGCGCGGCGTCGATTCCAGATAGCCCTCCGCGTAGAGCAGGTCCCAGGCGGTCAGCACCACCGTGCGCGAACAGCCCAGTTCCCGGGCGATCTCGCGCGAGCCCAGGAACTGCGTTCCCGCCGGAAAAGCGCCGCGCAAGATGCCGTCGCGGATATGCGCGGCGATCTGCAGGTGCAGCGGCACCGCCGAGGTCCGGTCGATATGCATCCCGGCCAGCGAGACGCGCCTGCCGGGGTGGCGATTGCTATCCATGTCCTGCCCGTGAGGCAACGCTGGCCGGTCCACCGTCATTCCGGGCGCGGTGCGTGGCGCGAGCCCGGATTCCAACTGTCCGCGGAACGTGCTGTACCATGGATTCCGGGGGCGCGCTTCGCCCGCCCCCGGAATGACATCGCGTCGGTTTTTACGCGCTCGCCTGCGTGACAAACTTGGTGTTGAGATAGCCTTCGATCGCCTCGAGGCCGCCTTCGGAGCCGTATCCGGAATCCTTGATGCCGCCGAACGGCACTTCCGGCAGCGCGAGGCCGTGATGGTTGATCGACACCATCCCGCTCTCGATGTCGGCGCCAATCGCCTGCATCGTCTTGGTCGAGGTGGTGTAGGCATAGGCAGCAAGACCGTAAGGCAGGCGGTTGGCCTCGGTGACGACCTCGTCATAGCTGCGGAACGCGGTGATCGGCGCCAGCGGGCCGAACGGCTCCTCGTTCATGATGCGGGCATCGCCCGGCACATCGGTCAGCACTGTCGGCTCGAAGAAGAAGCCTTCATTGCCGATGCGCTTGCCGCCGGCCCGCACCTTGGCGCCGCGCTGCACGGCGTCGGCGACGAAGCCTTCCATGGCATCGACGCGGCGCGGATTGGCGAGCGGTCCCATTCGCGTGTCCTTGTCGAGGCCGTTGCCGACCTTCAGGCTCTTGGCCGCCGCGACGAACTTGTCGACGAAGGGCTCGTAGACGCTCTCATGCACCAGGAAGCGCGTCGGCGAGACGCAGACCTGGCCGGCATTGCGGAACTTGTTGGCCGAGAGGATCTTCGCGGCGTTGTCGAGATCGGCATCCGCGAACACGATCGCCGGCGCGTGACCGCCGAGCTCCATGGTGACGCGCTTCATGTGCTGGCCGGCCAGCGCGGCGAGATGCTTGCCGACCGCGGTCGAGCCGGTGAAGCTGATCTTGCGGATCACCGGATGCGGAATGAGGTATTCCGACACTTCGGCCGGCACGCCGAACACCAGTTGGACGACGCCGGCCGGAATGCCGGCATCGGCATAGGCCCGCACCAGCTCCATGCAGCTCGCGGGCGTCTCCTCGGGTCCCTTGACGATGATCGAGCAGCCGGCGGCGAGCGCGGCCGAGATCTTGCGCACCGCCTGGTTGATCGGGAAATTCCACGGCGTGAAGGCGGCGACAGGGCCGACCGGCTCCTTGATCACGAGTTGGGAAACATTGCCCATCCGCGGCGGCACGATGCGGCCATAGGCGCGGCGGGCTTCCTCGGCGAACCAGTCGATGAGGTCGCCGGCCAGCATGGTCTCGCCCTGCGCTTCCACCACCGGCTTGCCCTGCTCCATGGTCATCACGGGCGCGATCTCGGCGGCGCGGGAACGGATGATGTCGGCCGCTTTCCGCATCAGCTTGTAGCGGTCGAACGGCGAGGTCTTGCGCCAGACGTCGAAGCCGGTCTTGGCGGCCGCAAGGGCGCGGTCGAGATCGGCGCGCGAGGCATGCGGGGTCTTGCCGATCGCCTGGCCGGTCGCGGGATTGAGGATGTCCTCGGACTTGCCGGAGGTGCCGTCGGTCCATTCGCCGGCGATGAACATCTGAACTTTGGGGTACATCCTTGGCTCTCCTGACATGGGTCCGGCGGCCCCGACGGCCGCGGATCAAGTGGGCGCACTGCTACACCGAAAGCCCTCCGGCGAAAAGACACCATGGGTCTGCCTTACGGCCGCAACTGCTCGTTAGCGCCAATCCGCCTTCCCGCAAAAGAGCGTCGATAACCGCGGAGCCGGTCCGATTAGAACCCATCGAGATTGGGGCCGCTTGCGTTGAAACCCGCAGCTGCCGGCCAGATATCACAGGGACCCGCCCCAAGACCTGATCATCCAGGAGCCAAGCCTTGAGCCAGTCCGGCCAACTACCGCCCTCAGAGTCATCTCAGCCACCTCAAGGGCGCGTCACGCGCATGTTGTTGCGATGGCTGATGCACCCTGCGCGCGTCGCCGCCGTCGAAGCTCTCACGCCACACTTCCGGCTCATCGAGCTGGAAGGCGAGGCCCTCAAGAACATCGACTGGACCGTGGGCCAGAAGATCCAGGTCGCCATGGGCTCGGGACTCAGCGCGCGCACCTACACACCGATGTCGTGGGATACAGGCCGCGGCCGGACGCGCCTCCTCGCCTTTGCGCATGGCGACGGGCCCGGCAGCCGATGGGCGAGCAGCTTGCGAGAGGGCGACCATTGCCAGTTCTTCGGTCCACGTCACTCGCTCGATGTTGCCGGCCTCGCAGGGCCTGTGGTCGTGTTTGGCGACGAGACCTCGTTCGGCCTCGCTGCCGCTCTGCGCAACGCGCTCACGGCCGGCGACGTGCTTCCTGTGTTTGAAGCCATCGACCTTGCGGAGGCTCAGCAGGTACTGAACGCTATCGACCTCGGCCAGGCGCGATTGATCGCGCGAAGCGCTGACGAAGCCCATCTTGCGGGCGCGGAAGCGGACATGCTGCGCCTCGCCCCGAGTGGAGCCCAATTCGTCCTGACCGGAAGAGCATCGTCGATCCAGCGCATCAGCCGCGCGTTGAAGGCTGCCGGTATTGTGTCTTCGCGGATCAAGGCCAAGGCCTATTGGGCACCGGGCAAGACCGGACTGGATTAAGCCTCGTCCCGGCCTGACAAGACGACTCTTCCAGCGGGAGCGCCAAATTAGCTGGCATCACCAGGACCATCGGTAGGCCGCGAATGTGATCCGCCACAACGGGCGACGCAAGGACTACACCAGACTCGATTTGCCCCGGCTCAGCAGCTCACCGGCTCCCTTCTCGCCGACGATCCTGCCCTGCTCGTACACTACGCGCCCCCGCGCGATCGTGGTAACCGGCCAGCCGATGATCTCAAAACCCTCCCAGGGCGTGTAGTCCGAACCGTGGTGCAGATCGGCCTGCCGGATCGGCTTCTTGAGCTTTGGGTCCCACAGCACGATGTCGGCATCGAAGCCGACACCGATCGAGCCCTTGCGCGGATAGAGGCCGTAGATGCGGGCATGGTTGGTCGCGGTCAGCTCGACGAATTTCTGCAAGGTGATCCGCCCCTTCGACACGCCTTCCGAGAACAGGATTGGCAGCCGGGTCTCGACGCCTGGAATGCCGTTCGGCACCCAGCGGAACGAGGTGCGCGCATTCGGCGTCAGCTTGCCCTTGGGATCGTCGTAGCGGAACGGGCAGTGATCGGACGAGAAGGTCTGGAACACGCCGGTCGTGATGCCTTCCCAGATCGCCTGCTGGCTTTCGGCATCGCGCGGCGGCGGGGAACAGACATATTTGGCGCCCGTGATGTCCATGTTCAGGCCCTTCATGTCGTCGGCCGTCAGCGTGATGTATTGCGGACATGTCTCCGCATGCACCGGCAGGCCGCGCTGCTGCGCCCAGCGCACCTGCTCCATCGCCTCGCGCCCGGAGACATGGACGATCATGATGGGCACGCCGATCACCTCGGCATGGCTGATGGCGCGATGCGTCGCTTCGCGCTCGACGGCCTGCGGGCGCGAGATGCCGTGGTAATAGGGCGCGATATGGCCTTCCCGCTCCAGCTTGCTGGTGAGGAATCGGATCGCGTCATAGCCCTCGCAATGGACCATGACCAGCGCCTCCTCGCGGCGCGCGACTTCGAACACTTCGAGCAGCTGCTTGTCGCTGAGCACGAGGTCGTCATAGGTCATGAACACCTTGAACGAGGTGTAGCCGTCCTTGACCAGCGCCGGCAGTTCCTGCCCGAGCACGACCGCGGTGGGATCGGAGATGATGAGATGGAAGGCGGTGTCGATGTAGCACTCGCCCTCGGCGAGCTTGCGATAGTTCTCGACGCAGGTCCGCAGCGAGGTGCCCTTCTCCTGAAGCGCGAAGGGCAGCACCATGGTGTTGCCGCCGGCAGCGGCCGCACGCGTCGCCGAGGCGAAATCGTCGGCCATGACGACGTCGGGACCGGAGGGCTGGGAGATATGGACGTGGCTGTCGATCCCGCCCGGCAGCGCCAGCAATCCCGTCGCGTCGATCTCGCGCGCCGCGCCGGTGATGCGATCGGCAATGCTGACGATGCGCCCGTCGCGAATGCCGATGTCGGCGCGAAACTCGTCGCTGGCCGTTACGATAGTGCCGCCGCGAATGGCGAGATCGAACTGCGTCACTGGCGCCTCCGTTACGTCTTGGATGGTGCTGTCTGAAAGATCCGTCCCCACCGCGCCAGGGCGCCGACGTCGCCGCCGGCGAACACCAGCGTCCGCCACAACGTCACCGCGACCGAATCGAGCACGGCGATGCCGAGCTCCCGTTCGAGCGGGGCGGCCAGCGCAGCGCCATCGAGATTGGTGCAGAGGATGACGACGGCGTCGGCGCCTTCCGCCGCGACCGCACGGATCATGTCCGCGATGGTTGCTGGCGTGACTTCACCAAAGGAGAAATTGTCCCGCAGCCCGAGATGGCGCTCGGCATGCGGCGCGATCCCTTCGCTGGCCCAGACCTCGGCGATCCGCCGCTGCACATCGTCCGTATAGGGCGAGACCAGCGCGACATTTTTGGCGCCGAGCGCACGGGCGGCGTCGATGCAGGCCAGCGTCGAGGTGGTCGCCGGAACACCCGTGCGCGCGGTGATCGCTTCGCAGAGGCTGCGGTCGCGGCCGATGCCGAGCCAGCTCGCCGAAGTGCCGTTCCAGGCGATGGCGTCGACCTTGGCGTCGGCCAGAAGATCCGCCGCCGGCAGCATCACCGACGGGTCGAACTGGTTCAGCGCCGCCTGATCGAGCGCGATCTCGGTGACCCGAAACCGCGAGAAATGCGCGGAGATACCGGTCACGCCATGCAGCATGGCGCAGGTGACGGGCTCCAGCACGGAATTCGAGGACGGCGTGATCATGCCGAGGCGTTTGCGCATGCGCCTACTCTACGACGCCTGGGCGAGCCGCGTCGACTCCTCGCGGATCAGGGCAAGGATGTGGCGCTTGGCGTCGTTGAATTCGGGGCCGGTGATGTCGCGCGGCCGCGGCAGGTCAAAGTTGACCGCCTCGCGGATCCGGCCCGGCCGTTTCGTCATCACCACGATCCTGTTGCCGAGCACCAAGGCCTCGTCGACGCTGTGCGTCACGAACACGATGGTGCAGCGACGCTTCTGCCAGATCGCGACCAGTTCCTCCTGCATTTCGAGCTTGGTCTGGGCGTCCAGCGCCGCGAACGGCTCGTCCATCAGGATCACGCTCGGGTTCATCAGCAGCGCCCGGGCAATGCCGACACGCTGATTCATGCCGCCCGACATTTCCGAGGGATGGTGGTTCTCGAAACCGCGCAGACCGACGAGATCGATGAACTCCATGGCGCGGTCATGACGTTCCGCCTTCGCAACGCCCTTGAGCTTGAGGTGGAAGGCGATGTTGTCGATCGCGGTCAGCCAGGGCATGAGGGTCGGCTGCTGGAACACCACGCCGCGATCGGAGCCCGGCCGCTCCACCTGCTTGCCGTCGACCAGCGTGCGCCCGGAGGTCGCCTGCTCGAATCCGGCGATGATGTTGAGCAGGGTCGACTTGCCGCAGCCCGAGGGACCGAGCAGGCAGACGAAATCGTTGGCCTCGATATCGAGATTGATGTTGTCCAGCGTCAGGAGATCGCGGCCGCGCCGCTTGTCGGAGAACACCTTGACGATGTTGCGAAGTTCGATGGCCGCCATCAGCCCGCCCTGCCCTGAACCGTGGTGGTCTGCTGCCAGCGCAGCGTGCGCGCCATGATCGCCTTGAGGCCGAGATCGGAGAGATAGCCGAGCAAGCCGATCGAGATCATCGCCGCGAGCACGATGTCGTAGCGCAGGAAGTAATAGGAATCCCAGAGCACGTAGCCGAGGCCGCTCTTCACCGCGACCATCTCGGCCGTCACCGTCAGCATCCAGGCCGAGCCGACCGCGATGCGCAGGCCGGCGAAGATCGAGGGCAATGCCGCCGGCAGCACGATGTCGGTCAGCATCTGCCGTTCGTTCGCGCCCATCATGGCACCCGCGCGCACCAGATTGTGGTCGACCGTCTTGACGCCATGGATGGTGTTCATCAGCACGGGGAAGAACGCGCCGAGGAAGACCAGGAAGATCGCCGGCTTGTCGGCGATGCCGAACCAGATGATGGCCAGCGGAATCCACGACACCGGCGGGATCGGCCGCAGCATCTGGAGCGTAGGCTCCAGCGTCTTCTCGAACAGGCGCGACCAGCCGATGGCGACGCCCGCGAGAATGCCGAGCAGGCTCGCCAGCGCAAAGCCGCCGAACACGCGAAGCGCGCTGGCAAGCGCGTCGCGCAGCCAGTGACCGGAATAAGTCTGCGTGGTCTCGTCGAAGCCGAACACCCAGTCGCCGAGCGCATGCAGCACCGCGCTCGGCGCCGGCAACAAGGCCGGCGGCAGCATGCCGCTGCGGGCGAACGCCTCCCAGCCGGCGATCAGCAGCACGGGAACGACGACGCGCTCCAGCCCGTGCAACGCCCGGGTGAGCCGAAACGGCGGCCGCGCGGGAGCCGTGTCAGTAACCGAGGTCATTCTTGGATTTTCCCGTGGCCTTCTCCAGGAACGAATAGTCCATGTTCTTCTCGGCTTCCGCCGAAACGTCCTTCTGGATGTATTTGAGGTCGCGCATCATCGCGGCGATCGCCAGCGTCTGCGACCGATGGATCGCCGGATCGGGCGAGGCGTTGTTCAGCGCTTCCGTCGCCACGTTCTTGTCGAGGCCGGTCAGCTTGTTGATGACTTCGATCCACGGCGCCTTGTCGGCAATCAGCTTGTTGTCGAGCTCGACCACGGCGGCGACGACGCCCTGCACGCCGGCCCGCTGGCTCGCGATCACGTCGGACCGGGTCACGATCAGGTTGGTCAGATTGCCGGCGGCCTGGTCGTAGGGCAGCACGAAGTGCTTGCCGGCCCCTGAGAGCCGGATCTGCGAGGCGAATGGCTCGACCGAGCAGATCATGTCGACCTCGCCACGCTGCAGCGCCGCCAGATGGTCGGACGGATTGGGGATGTTGATGAACTGGATGTCCTTGTTGGGATCGACGCCCTGCTTGAGGAACGCGCCGCGCATGTGGATGTCCTGCGCATTGCCGCGGGACGCCGCGACCTTGAGCGGCTGGCCGTCGCTCTTCGCCTTCGCAACACTGGCCTTGAACGCGGCCCAATCCTCCGGCGGCAGGTTCAGCTTCGCGGAGGACAGACATTCCGAGCCGCCGTTGATCTGGCCGGAGACCGCGACGACGTCGAAGCCTTTGTCGAGCGCGGTGATGTAGTGGAGATATGTCACCTGCGCGACGTCGATGCTCTTCGACACCAGCGCGGTCAGCACGTCGTTGCCGGAATTGAAGCCGGTGGCCTCGACCTCGACGCCCTTGGCGAGGCCGGGGATCAGCGACATCGGCAGGCAGTGCGCGCATTTGGCATAGCCAAGCTTGATCTTCGCCACCTGCGCAGAGGCGAGCGAGCTCGTCCCCAGCAGCGCCGCCATCACCACGAGACCCAGCCGCACACTCGTCCGCATCGCCCACTCCGTTTCGCCAAAACGCCAAGACGGCGCGCGATCCGCGCCCCGCGCCGGATCATCGGTCGCAGCTCGCGGCAGCGCAACGGGGAATCTGCACACTGCATACAATTTCTAAGTTGTGCCATTGTTTTCAGCGAGATGCGTCGGTATTTTGGGCAGGTCAACACGGCAGAAATCGCTAAGATGAGCCAAGGCAGCGAGGCAGGCGTGCAGCAGAAATCGGACGCACCGAAGGGACGAAAGGCGCCCAAACTCAAGAGGATGGGCCTGCACGAGCGTGCCGCCGCGCGGATGCGCACCATGATCATTCGCGGCGAACTGCCCCCGGGATCTCAGACGCAGGAGACGAGACTCTCGAAGTCGCTCGGCGTGTCCCGCACGCCGCTTCGCGAGGCCATGAAGGTGCTGGCGGCCGAAGGATTGATCGAACTCCGCCCCAACCGCAGCCCGCGCATCGCCGACATCGCGATCGACGGCATCTCGGAATTGTTCGAGGCGCTGGCCGGAATCGAACGGCTGGCCGCCGAGCTCGCCGCGCTACGCGCGACGGAGCGCGACCTCGCTCGCCTGCGCACGCTGCAGACGCGGATGGAAGGCTATCATCGCGACGGCAAGCTCGACGACTACTTCGCCATCAATGGCGAGATCCACAACACCATCGTCCGCATGGCCCGCAATACGCCGCTGCGCGAGGCGCACGAGACGCTGATCTCCCGCGCCGAGCGCGCGCGCTATCTGGCGCTCGGCGCCGACCGCCGCTGGAGCAATTCGGTCGAGGAACACGCCGATATCCTGGCCGCGCTCGAGGCGCGCAACAGCGAGGCCGCCGGCCGCCTGCTCGGCGCGCATGTGGCGCGCACCGGGACCGCGCTTCTTGAGGTGCTGGGTCCCGCCAAATCCGACCGAACGGCGGCGTAATCATGAAGCTGCTGCTGCTCAACCCGAACACCAGCATCGAAGTCACGCACCTGATGACGGGCGTGGGACAGCGCGCCGCCTCTCCCGGCACGGAGCTGATCCCCTGCACCGCGACGCGGGGCGTGCCCTATATCGCCACGCGGACCGAGGCGCAGATCGGCGGCGCGATCGCGCTGGAAATGCTGGCCGAGCAGCACAGGAAGGTGGATGCCGCGATCATCGCAGCCTTCGGCGATCCCGGCCTGTTCGCCGCCCGAGAGACCTTCGACATCCCGGTGGTCGGCATGGCGGAAGCCGCGATGCTGACGGCCTGCATGGCCGGCCGCCGCTTTGCCATCGTCACCTTCGCCCAGGCGCTGGGGCCCTGGTATGAAGAATGCGTGCGTGCCCATGGTCTGTGGGAACGCTGCGCCGGCATCCGCATGCTGGACACGCCGTTCCGCGCGATCTCCGAAGTCGGCACCGAGAAGGAAGACGTACTCGTCGCGCTGGCCCAGCGCGCGATCGTCGAGAACGACGCCGACGTGCTGATCTTCGCCGGCGCGCCCCTCTCCGGACTCGCCGAGCGCGTGGCCGATCGGATCCCGGTCCCGGTCATCGACCAGGTCGTGGCCGCCGTGAAGCAGGCCGAAGCGCTGGTGGCGCTGCGGCTGCGCAAGGCGACGGCCGGCACGTTCAAACGGCCAGCCGCCAAGCCGACCACCGGACTCGCCGGTGCGCTGGCGGCCCGGCTCGAACATCGCGACCGTTGATCAGGCAGGCGGCGGGCGATGCGAAAAACCCAATTCGTTCTCGAGGATCCGCCCAAATGCAAACAGACGGGATTCGCACCCCGGCGGCGCAATGATCTGGAGGCCGAATGGCAATTCGCCCTGTCCGCACGGCACCGGCACGGTCAGGACGGGGAAGCCGACCAGCGAGACGATGAAGGTCACCGCGAGATAGTCGATCGGCGTCTCCAAGACCGCACCGTCGATCGTCGTGACGTCGCTGATCTCGTTCGGCCAGGGGAAGACAGAAGCAGCGGGCGCGACCAGGAGATCGGCACGCGTGAACAGGTCGCGAAAGCTGCGATAGATGATCGTGCGGCGGCGCTCGGCATCGAGATAGTCCTGCGCGGAGAGATCGGCCCCGGCCTCGATGTTCCAGATCACGGTCGGCGTCAGCTCGTTGCGGCGCGCCTTGAGCAGATCGCCATAGCTGTTGGCGATGTGAGCCGCACGAAGCGTCCGGAACGTCTCGATCGAACCGCTGCAATCCGGCGCGACGGACGCGACGTCCGCGACGCGCGCCAGAGCCTCGCAGGCCCCGGCGAAGCGCCGACGGACGTCGCGCGCAACCGGCGCGACGCCGAAATCGGGCGTGACGGCGATCCGTGGACGTTCCGCCGGCGACTGGTCGTCACCGACGACAGTCGAGAGAGGGTCGCGTGGATCACCGCCGACACAGGCCGACAGGGCCAGTGCGAGATCATCGACGTCGCGGGCGAGGAAACCGTGGGTGGCCAGCATGTCCCAGCCGAGCGGACGGCGCGGCGACGGAACGCGGCCGGGCGTCGGCCGGATCGAGGCGACGCCGCAGAAGCTTGCGGGCGTGCGGACCGAGCCGCCGAAATCGGTGCCGTGCGCCACGGGGACCATCCCGGTTGCGGCCGCGACGGCCGAGCCGCCGGACGAGCCGCCCGAGGTCAGCGCGGCATCGAACGGATTGCGGGTCGGCCCGCAGAGCCTGTTGCTGCAGACCGCGCCGAAGCCGAATTCCGGCGTGTTGGTCTTGCCGATGATCACAGCGCCGGCGCCGCGCAACCGCTCCACCACGAAATCGTCCTCAGCCGGAACATGTTCGCGAAACAACGCCGATCCGTAAGTGGTCCTCAGCCCCGCGGTATCGGTGAGATCCTTGATCGCGACCGGCACGCCATGCAGTGCGCCGAGCGGCGCAGGCGCGGCATCGCAGATATCCGCCGCGCGCCGCGCGCCGTCGGCATCGACCGTGACGAAGGCGGCGAGGTCAGCATCGCGTTCCACGATCCGCGCCAGATGCGCCTCGACCGCCTCGCGCGCGGAGACCTCGCCGGCCGCAATGGCGCGCGCAAGGGTTGTGGCGCTGAGATCACAAATCGATGGCTTCGAATTCATCGTACCAGATTGCCTGAACTATCCGCGAAAAGCGACTGGCGCAGGCACGAGACTTGCTTTCTTTCTGAGCAGAACGGGAGGCAACATCATGGCTGAGGCGCAAGGCGGACGCTCGCTCGTCGTCGACGCGGTCACCCACCGCTATCCAAGCGGCGCGCTCGCTGTCGAGAACATCAATCTCGACATCAAGGGCGGCGAGATCATCGCCCTGCTCGGCCCCTCCGGCTGCGGCAAGACCACGCTGCTGCGGATCATCGCGGGCTTCATCGCGCAGACGCAAGGCCGCATCATCATCGGTGACGACATCGTCGATGCACTGCCGCCGAACCGCCGCGCGGTCGGCATCGTGTTCCAGAACTATGCGCTGTTTCCGCATCTGTCGATCAGCGAGAACGTCGCCTACGGGCTTGCCGCCCGCGGCATCGACAAGGCGACGCGCCAGCGCGAGGCGCAGCGCCTGCTCGACCTCGTGCAATTGCCCACCATGGCCGAGCGATTGCCGCGGCAACTCTCCGGCGGCCAGCAGCAGCGCGTCGCGCTGGCCCGCGCGCTCGCGATCAAGCCCTCCATCCTGCTGCTCGACGAGCCGTTCGCGGCGCTGGACAAGAATCTGCGGCTCGACATGCAGATCGAGGTGAAGCGGCTGCAGCGCGTCTCCGGCATCACCACGCTGATCGTGACGCACGACCAGGAAGAGGCGCTGTCGATGGCCGACCGCGTCGCCGTGCTCAGCCATGGCAAGCTCGAACAGTTCGGCACGCCCTCGGACGTCTACGACCGCCCGCAGACGCTGTTCGTCAACACTTTCGTCGGTTCGACCAACCGCATGCCGGGCGTCGTGGTGGCGGCGGACCGCAGCGAGGCCAAGGTCCGGCTCGATGCCGGCGCGGAGATCATCGCGCGCCCCGCCGCCGGTCCGCTCACGGAAGGCGGCCGCGTCACGGTCTGCATCCGCCCCGAACATCTGCAATTCGTCGGCGACGAGAGCGGCTTTGCCGGCGTGGTCGGCATGTCGCTGCCGCTGGGCGCCACCGTCGTGCACGAGGTCACGACCGCAGACGGCTCCGGCGTCAAGATCTCGCAGGCGCGCATCGGCGAGACGCGCGCATTCGAGAGCGGTGCGGCCGTGCGCCTCGCTCCGCTCGCCCCGTCGCTCGCCAACGCATTTCCCGCAACCCTCTAGCCCAGTCATCCTCCACGGAGTTCGCCATGATCCTCAATCGCCGCAGCCTGATGACGACCGCCCTCACCCTCGGCGCCATGAAGGCGTTTCCGGGCTTGAGCTACGCCCAGGCACGCCCGCTGGTGTTTGCGACCTTCACCGGAAGCTGGGAGGAAGCCCACAAGGCCGTGCTGGTGCCGGCGTTCCGCAAGGCCAATGCCGATGCGGCCATCGTGCTTGACCCCATGCTCTCGGTCGACCAGATCGCCAAGGTCAACGCCGCAAAGGCGAACCCGCCGATCGATGTCATGCTGCACGATCCCGGCCCCGCGCTGGTCGCAATCGGCCAGGATCTGGTCGAGCCCTATCCGGTCGAGAAGAGCGCCTACTACAAGGACCTGATCTCCGAAGCGCAGGAGCCGACCGGCCCCGCGCCGTTCTTCCAGGTCGTCGGCCTCACCTACAATCCGGAAGCCGTGAAGACGCCGCCGACATCCTGGGCCGATCTGTGGAAGCCCGAGTTCAAGGGCCGCGTCGGCATCACCAACCTCAATTCGACGCTCGGCACCGGCTGGCTGGTCGAGATCGCCAAGATGCGCGGCGGCTCGGAAGCCAATGTCGACCCCGGCTTCAAGGCACTGGAGGAGCTGAAGCCGAATCTCGCCGCGGTCGCCGCCAATCCCGGCGCGCTCGCGACCCTGTTCCAGCAGGGCCAGATCGACATCTCGCCGGGCAATTTCAATGCCATCCAGATCCTGAAAGCGCGCGGCGTGCCGGTGGAATTCGTGGCGCCGAAGGAAGGCGCGATCGCCTTCAAGACCACGATCCACATCGTCAAGAACTCGCCGAACCGCGAGCTCGCCTTCAAGCTGATCGAGGCGGCGCTGACGCCGGAGGTGCAGACCACGCTGATGAACCCGCCCTATCTGATCGTGCCGACCAATTCCAAGGTGACGATGGGCGGCGAGATCGCGCGGGTGCTGGCCAAGGACACCGCCGAGCTGAAGAAGAAATTCGTGTTCCAGGACTGGAAGAAGATCAACGAGCAGCGCTCGGCCTGGATCGAACGCTTCAACCGCGAGATCAAGATCTAAAATGGAACGCCGCCTGGTTGGAGCGCAAGCGCAGCCACGGGCTCGCTCCGCCTCTCCCGCTTGCGGGAGATGCCACTACGCTCGCAGAGCGTGGCGGGTGAGGGTTCTTTCCTCTCAGGGATTATCCCGATGCGGAGGCACCCTCTTCCCAACCCTCTCCCGCGAGCGGAAGCGCACCGCCGTCGTCGCCGCGATCAAGCTTCATCCTTTCATCCTCTAGGACCTCGAAGGCACAAGCCATGGGCGCAGCACCGGCCTCACGCGACGTCACCTCCTACGGGATGGGCCTGGCAGTGCCGCTGGCGCTGTTCTTCCTCGTCTTCTTCGTGGCGCCGCTGCTGCAGCTGCTCTGGCTGTCGCTGCACAACGATACGGCCGCGCTCCATTGGGGGCTCGGCCAGTATCTGCACTTCCTCACCGATCCCTTCAGCCTCGGCGTGCTCGGCTCGACGCTGCTGTTGGGCGCCGAGGTCACCGCCGTCTGCCTCGTGCTCGGCTTTCCGATCGCCTGGCTCTACCAGCGCGTCGGGCCGAAGCTGCAAACCATCATCATCCTGATCGTGCTCCTGCCGCTCCTGACCAGCGTCGTGGTGCGAACCTTCGCCTGGATCGTCATCCTGGGCCGCCAGGGCATCATCAATGCGACGCTGCAATCGCTCGGCATCATCAACACGCCGATCAAGTTGCTCTATACCCAGTTCGGCGTCGTGATCGCGCTGGCGCAAGTGCAGATGCCGCTGATGACGCTGCCGCTGATCACCGCGCTCGGTCGCATCGATCCAAATCTCGACGATGCCTCCTGCTCGCTCGGCGCGGGCAGCTGGCGCACCTTCTTCAGGGTCGTGCTGCCGCTGTCGCTGCCGGGCGTCATCGCCGGCTGCACGCTGACCTATGCGGCGGCGATCACCGCCTTCATCACCCAGTCCCTGATCGGCGGCGGGCAGATGCTGTTCATGCCGATGTATCTCTACCAGCAGGCCTCCACGCTGCAGAACTGGCCGTTCGCCTCGGCGATCTCGATCATTTTCCTGCTGGCGGTGCTCGCCGTCATCTCGGTCTTCACCACGCTCGGCCGCCTGTCGCGCGGCTATGGAGGAGCGTCATGAGCGGACGCAAGCGCACCCTCGAGGCGATCAGTTTCGAAGTCGTGATGACTGCGATCGCCGTGATCGCGCTGATCCTGATCATCGCGCCGTCGCTGGTGGTGCTGATCGTCTCCTTCACCAGCGGCTTCTCGCTGAAATTTCCGCCGCCCGGCTATTCGCTGCGCTGGTACGCCGAACTCTGGGACGCCTGGCAGCTGCACTTCGCGGCCAAGAACAGCCTGATCGTCGCGCTCTGGTCGACGGGGCTCTCGATCGTGCTCGGCGTCGCCGCCGCGCTGGCGATCTCGCGGTCGCGGACCTTGTCGGCGCGGCTGCTCGATTCGCTGTTCATGTCGCCGCTGGTGCTGCCGGCGCTGGCCTTCGGCCTCGCCGCGCTCATGCTGTTCTCGCTGGTCGGCCTTCCGGTGTCGCCGCTGACGCTGGTGATCGGCCATACCGTGGTCTGCGTGCCCTATGTGGTGCGCAACACCGTGGCGGCGCTGGCCCAGCTCGAACCGACGCTGCTGGAAAGTTCCGCGGTGCTCGGCGCCAGCCGCCTCTACACGTTCCGCCGCATCGTGCTGCCGCTGATCCGGCCGGGCATCATCGCCGGCGCCTTCATCGCCTTCATGTCGTCCTTCGACAACGTTCCGGTCTCGCTGTTCCTGCGCGATGCCGCCACCGACATGCTGCCGATCCGGATGTGGCAGGACCTCGAAGGCAAGCTGGACGTCACCATCGCCGCGCTCTCCGGCGTGCTGATCATCGCGACCGTGGCGCTGGTCGCGGTGATGGAGCGCGTCACCGGCCTGTCGCGGCGGCTGACCAGCTGATCAGGCGCCCCGAAACAGCGAATAGCCCCACCGCGTGAACTTCAACGGCAGGTGAAAATGCTCGTCGACCTGCTTGATGCGAAAGCGGAACGGGGTCACGGTGAGAAAGCCGCCCTCCTCGGCAAAGAATTCGCCGAGATGAAACAGCACCTCGTACTCGCCCGCGATGACACCGGCGCCCTGCGCGACCGGATGATCGAGCACGCCGTTCGCGCCGAGACGTCCGTCCGCGATGCGCAAGGACTCGGGATCAATCCGCCAGATCTCGACGCGCAGGCCCTGCGCGGGGCGACCGCCGGCCACGTCGACCGCGTGAATGGAAATGCCGCCTGCCATGGTGCCGTCCCTCCGCTGAGCTCGACGCCATGGTAGACGATAACGCGCCGCTTCGGCCAGCGCTGCTGCCGGCACTGGGAGCAATGACCTTCCTGCAGGCGCTGGTGGCCCTCGCGCTGTTCGCGCCGGGCGTCGTCGCCCCACGCGCGCATCTGGAGGTCTGGCAGCTCTCGTTGTTCTCAGGCGCGGTGTTCGCGGTCGGCATCCCCGCCTCGTTCTGGGGCGGCGGCCTGATCGTTCGCCTGGGCTCGCTGCGGATCGCGAGCCTGTGCGCGGCGGCGATCGCCGTCAGCATGGCGCTGGCCGCGCAGGGGTCGACCGTGGCACTGCTCGCCGCGGGGCTCTGCCTCGGGCTGGCGTTCGGGCCGGAGACGCCGGCCAGCGCGGCGCTGCTGGCACGGCTGGTCTCGCCCGAGCGGCGGGCTTTGGTGTTCTCGGTGCGACAGACCGGCAACCAGATCGGCGCCGTCTGCGGCTCGCTGGCGCTGCCCGCGATCGCGATCGCATTCGGGCCGACATGGTGCTATGCCGCGGTCGGGACCTGCGCTCTGCTCGCGATCCTGGCGTTCGAGGGGCTGCGGCCAGCCTATGCCGGCAAGATCGTCCCGCCGCCGACGCTCGACCTGCGGGCGCGTCTGGCGCTGGTGACGGGTGACCGTCGCCTCGCCGCGCTGGCGCTGGCCTCGATGCCGTTCAGCGCGATGCAATTGACGCTCAACACCGTCTTCGTCACGCTCGGTACGCGCGAGCTCGGCCTCAGCCATATCGAGGCCGGCATGGCCCTGGCCTGCGCGCAGGGCGGCGGTCTGATCGGTCGGCTCGGCTGGGGGTTGGTCGCGATGCGGCTCGCCGGCTCGCGCATGGTGCTCGTCATGATCGGCTTCGGCATGGCCGCCTGCGCCGCGCTGTTCGGCCTTGCCGGTGCCTCGCTCGGGACGTCAGGCACGTTTGCCGTGGCGGCGGTGTTTGGCCTCACCGCATCGGGATGGAACGGCGTGTTCGTCGCCGAGATCGCCCGGCTTGCGCCGCAGGACAGGATCGGCGAGACCACTGGCGCAGTGCTGACGGCCTCCTATGCCGGACTGCTGGCGGCGCCAGCGCTGGTCTCCATGCTCGATGCCATCGCCGGTCTCGGCACGGCCTTCGTCGCCCTCGCCTGCCTTGCCCTCGCAGGCACCGGAGCACTCATTTGGGGAAGCCATGACAGCACCAAGGCCTAGCGCTCGCCAGATGGCCGTCGACATGTCGACGGGTCGAACGACGGCTGTCGACACCGCCAGGGCCGCGCTGACGCGCATCGACGCCGCAAGCGCGCTGAACGCGGTGGTGACGATCGATCCCGCGCGCACCCTGGCCGATGCCGCCGCCATCGACGCAAGGCTGCGCGCCGGCGAGACGATGCCGCTCGCCGGGGTGCCCGTCGTCGTCAAGGACAACATCTGGGTCGGGGGCTGGCGCATCACCCAGGGCTCGCGCCTGTTCGCCGATTTCGTCGCGCCGGAAGATGCGATCGCGATCGCGCGGCTGCGCCAGGCGGGCGCCGTCGTCGTCGGCATCGGCGCGACATCGGAATTCGCCAGCAAGGGCGTCACGACCTCACCCCTGTTCGGACCGACGCGGCATCCGCTCGATCCCGCACTGACGCCGGGCGGCTCGTCGGGCGGACCAGCGACTGCCGTTGCAGCCGGGCTTGTCCCGCTCGCGATCGGAACCGATGCCGGGGGCTCCAGCCGGCGTCCGCCGGCCCATGTCGGCGTCGCCGGCTTCAAGCCGTCCTATGGCGCGATCCCCTATGGACCCGGCTTCGCCGAGCCATTCTTCGGCCTCTCCGTGATCGCGCCGATCGCCGCTGACGTCGCCGACATCGCGCTCGCCTTCGCCGTCATGGCAGGCCTCGATGCGCGCGATCCGGACTCGGCCATCATTGCTGATGAGGCCGATGACGTCGCGGGACTACGCATCGCGTTCTCGCCAAGGCTCGGACTCGATGTCGCGGTCGACGATGTCGTCGCCAACGGACTGGCCGCCGCCGTCGCACGGTTGGCGACGGCGGGACTGCGGATCTCCGCACGCGACCCGGTCTGGCCGGCGGGCGCGACCGAAGATGCCATCATGCCACTTCAACACGTAGGTCTCGCCGCGCTTCATGGCGATGCCTTCCGCAAGGACCCGATCGTGTTCGATCCTGACATTGCGCGGCAGATCGAGCGCGGCCTCGCCTGGACGGGGGCGGAGGCCGGCGGCGCGTTGCTCGCCAGCACGACGATCGCCCAGGCCTTTGCGGCGTTCTTCACCGACATCGACCTGCTGCTCGCACCGACGGTGCCCTGCGTGGCCTGGCCGCTCACGCAGCTCGGTCCCGCCACGATCGGCGGAGTCGCGGTGAGCCCGCGCGCGCACGCCGTGTTCACGCCCTTCGTCAATCACGCCCGGCTGCCCGCGATCTCGATCCCCTGTGGCACCGATCCGCGTGGCCTGCCGTTCGGACTGCAGATCATCGCCCGCCGCGGTCAGGACCGGACATTGCTGCGCGCGGCGCAGCAGATCGAAACGCTCTTGCACGGATGATGTCCGGCAAGGTCACGGAGATCCGACCGCTCCTGGCTAGAATTGCACGCCGCGGGTGAGAGCGCCGTCGACGACGAGATTCGTCCCCGTGATGAAGCTCGCCGCGCGGCTGGCGAGGAATACCGCGGCGTTGGCCATCTCCTGCGGCGTTCCCATCCGTCCCGTCGGGTTGAGCGCCAGCGCGGTCTTGTAGAGTTCCGGGTTGTTGTCCTTGATCATGTTCCAGACGCCGCCCTCGAAATAGGTGTTGCCCGGCGAAACCGAGTTGGCGCGAATGCCCTTGCCGGCGAGCTGGTTGGCGAGGCCCTGCGTGTAGTGGATGATCGCCGCCTTGAAGGTGCCGTAGGGACCAGCCGCGAAATCGACCTCGCGCCCGGAGACGCTCGAGATCGTGACGATTGCGCCGGCATCGCTCTTCTCGAGATAGGGCATGGCCGCGTTCACGAGGCGGACCGTGCCCATCATGTCGGTCGCGAACTCCTTCTCCCAGCTTTCGTCGTCCTGCCCGATGGCGAGCGCGCTGACATTGGCGACCACGACGTCGATGCCGCCGAGCTTCTCCGCCATGTCGACGACCCAGGCCTTGAGCGCAGGGCCATCGGCCACATCGACCGCCCCGCCAAAGGCCGCCACGCCCTTGCTCTTGAGTGCGGCCACCGTGTCCTCGACGTCGGCGCCCTTGCGCGAGCAGACGCCGACATTGGCTCCCTCGGCCGCGAAGGTTTCGGCGATGGCACGGCCGATGCCCTTGGTGCTGCCGGTCACGAGAACTCTGGCGCCCTTCAATCCGAGATCCATGGTGGGTTTCCTTTCTTCCGTTCGCTCGTCACGACAGCAGCCGCGACGTCAATGATTGCTCGCAAGCGCCTTGACCAGCCCGCGATAGCTGTGGGGCATGCGCATCGACACCAGGTCCTTCCGTCGCACCACGTTGGTGGGATAGACGCTGTCGAGATTGCTGGTGTCGATCTCCGCCACTGCAAGGCCCGTGCCGTCCGTCACGATCGCCTCCCGCCGCGGAAAGGCGAACGTGTCCGGGCCGAACAGGCCGCTCAATCCGGGATAGCCAGCCGCGGGATCAACGACATTGGCGAACGCCAGGAAGACGTTGTTTTCGCCGGCCCGCACGCGGAAATGATGCCAGTGCAGGGGATCGGGTCCGGTCGGAATGGGAGCCGGCTGCGTCACCGCGGTGCCGGCATGCGGCGAACTGAAGCGCCCCTTGATCGCCGCCGGGCAGACGATGAGGTCGCAGCCGCGCAGCGCCAGGACCCGGCCCGCTTCAGGGAACGTCGCATCGTGACCGATCAGGACACCGATGCGGCCGAGGGGCGTGTCGACGACGGTCCATCCCTCGCCTGCGCTTGCCCAGCCGGAATCGTCCGTCGTCAGATGCGTCTTGCGATAGACCGAGATCTTTCCGTCGGGCGCGACGATAACGGCACTGTTGTAGAGCACATCGCCGGCCCGCTCGGCGAGCCCGCAGACGATGTAGATGCCGAGCTCGCTTGCGAGCGCGCAGAGGCGATCGGTTGCGGGCCCCGGAATGGACTGGGCCGACGTTCCGGGATCCGACAGACCCGTGAGCGCGAGTTCGGGGAAGACCACCATTTCGGCGCCGTCCGCACCGGACTGACGCATCAGGGCCTCGATGGACTTCAGATTGGCCCCGATGTCGCCAGTCGTCGCGAACTGCGCCACGGCAACCCGCGACGTCTTGCCGGCGGGCCAGGGTTCGTGGCCGTAGAGACAGAAGAAGTCGCGCGGATTCCAGCTGAACGTATCGGTGAGAAGTTCGGGATAGAGCTCCGGCCGGCGCTGCACGAACACGGCCTCGCCGAGCACGCGTCGTGCGCGGGCCGCGTCGAGGTCGATCTCGGACAGCAGGACGCCGTCGCCCTTGTCGAGCACGGCGACGACCTGCCCATCCGGCGCGATGACGCAGCTGCCGCCGCTGAACTGGACGGTGCGCTCCAGACCCCATCGGTTGCTCTCGATGACGTAGCAGGAGTTCTCGAAGGCCCGGCTGATCCAGTATGGCGCCGGCGTGCGTTCCGCGAGCCAGTTCGAGATGTGGCAGATGACGTCGGCGCCGCCGAGCGCCATCAGCCGCGCCGTCTCCACGAAGTGGATATCCATGCAGATCAGCAGCCCGATGCGCCCGATCGGCGTCTCGAACACCTGGTTGTGCAGGTCGCCGGCGGCAGCCCATTTCGGTTCGGAAATATAGGGGTGCGTCTTGCGATGGCGGCCGACGATTCCGTCGGGACCGATCAGGACCGCCGTGTTGAAATAGATGCCGTCCTCGTCGACCTCGGGCATGCCGACGACGATGTAGCAATCGTGCTTGCGGGCCAGCGCCACGAAACGGTCGGTCGTCGGGCCCGGGACCGTCTCCACGAAGGGTTCGACCTCAGCACGATCGAACCAGCAATAGCCCGTCGTCCCCATCTCCGGCGTGACGATCAGCCTCGCGCCGGCCGCCGCCGCCTGTTCGCACAGCGCGAGAAGCTGCGCGACATTGCGCTCCTTCTCGAACATCGAGGGCTCGAACTGGACGGTGGCGACCTTGTGTATCTGCGACATGATCCGGCCGGTCCTCACACCAGATAGGATTTCTTGATCGAGGCGCCGAGCGTGTATTTGGGGTCGACCATGTTGCCGAGCCGGACGCGCCCGGCCTGGGTCAGCAGCATGTAGGCATCGATCTCGTCGAAGCCGTAATCGGCCGCCATCCAGCGGCAGAGTTCGCGATAGGCGATACGCGCGGCATCCTCCATCGGCCGCGCCGATCCGATCGTCATGATGAAGTCCTTGGTCTCGAGCCGCGGCCAGCCGATGGTCCAGCCCTTGATCAGGTCGATCTGCACGGTCGTCACCGTCGGATGCTCGATGGCGACGCCGCACAGCTCGCCATCGCCCTGAGCGGCGTGGCAATCGCCGAGATAGAGCAGCGCACCCTTGGTGTTGACGGGCAGATAGACGACCGCGCCGACCCCGACGTCGGGCAGGTCCATGTTGCCGCCATAATAGTCCGGGACGAGCGAGGAGATCGCCTCGATCTCCGGCGAGGTCCCGATGGTCCCGATGAAGGGTTCATAGGGCAGCGTGATCTTGTCGTTCCACCTGGTGCCGGTCTCGGCATGGATCTCGAGCTTCTTCACCCGCTCCGGCAGCGCCGGGTTGAGCAGCGCGGTGTTCCCGGTGCTGACCAGTCCGCCGAAATCCGGCATGATCACCGTCGTGCCGCGCGGCTGCGGCCCGCGGGGAACGATGCTCTGGATATAGACGGCGAGGACGTCGCCCTTCTCTGCGCCGTTGACGTGGATGGGGCCGTTCTGCGGATTGAGGAACGGGAAGTTGAGGATCTTCGACGGGCTGTCCGTCTCGTGCTTGATCGCGCCCTCGAACGCATCATGCGTTTCGGCGGACACGACGGCCCCCGGATCGACCGTCAGCACCGGGTCGACATAGGGGCCGTAGACGTAGTGGTACTTGCCCTGCTCGCTTTCCGTGATGGTGTGTCGGGTGCCCTGTACGCCCTTGGCGACGCCTTTGCGCGCCATGATCGACTCGGTCTGCCATGTCATTTGTCGTTCTCCTTCAGCTTAAGGGCGCCGGTCTCAGACTGCGAGGTGCCGGCGCATCTCCCCTTCGTCATCGAGCGCAGCGCGGTCGAGGCTCGCGACGATACGACCCTTGTCCATGACGTAGCAGCGCTGCGCCATGGCGCGGATCATGTCGAGATTCTGCTCGACCAGGATGATGGTCACGCCGGTCCTGCGGTTGAGCTCGACCATGTTGCGCGCGATGTCCTGGACGATGTTGGGCTGGATCCCCTCCGACGGCTCGTCGAGCAGGATGAGTGCGGGGTCGGCGATCAGCACCCGTCCGATCGCGAGCTGCTGCTGCTGGCCGCCGGACATGGTGCCCGCGCGCTGATGCCACCGCTCTTCCAGGATCGGAAACGCCTCGATGATCGTGCGCTTTCCCGCCTCGGGTATCCCGCCGCCCTTGATCGCAGCGCCGACCGCGATGTTCTCTCCGACCGTCAGGCGCGGGAACACGTCGCGCCCCTGCGGCACGTACCCCATGCCGAGCCGGGCGCGCTTGTGGGCCGGCAGGGATTCCACCGCCTCGCCGCGATAGACGATCGAGCCGCTCATCGCTGGCACCAGCCCGATCAGGCTTTTCATCAGCGTCGATTTGCCGACGCCGTTGCGTCCGATCACCGCGACGATCTCGCCTTCCCGCACCTCGATCTCGAGGCCCTGCAACACCGGCTTGCCACCATAGCCGGCGCGCAAGGCCAGCGTCGACAGGATCACTTCCTTGCGCGGCATATCAAGCATGGGCCTGCCCCAGATAAATCGCAGCCACGCGCTCGTCCGCGACAATCTCGTCGATCGAGCCTTGCGCGAAAACCTGACCGAGATGCAGGACGGTGACGCGCTGGGCGACCTGCCGCACGAACGCCATGTCGTGTTCGATCGCCAGAACCGTCATGCCGTCGGCATTGAGCCGCTGCACCATTTCGCCGGTGAGATGGGTCTCTTCCGGCGACATGCCAGCGGTCGGCTCGTCAAGCAGCAGGAGGCGCGGCTTGAGGCTGATGGCCATGCCGATCTCCAGCCACTGCTTCTGGCCGTGACTGAGATTGCCGGCCGTCTGCGCCTGCTCCGATTGCAGTCCGAGGAAGTCGAGCAGCCGGTCGATCTCGGCTTCGAGCTCGGCGCCGCGATGGCGGATCTGCAGGGCGATCTCCAGATTCTGGCGCACCGACAATCCCTTGAATACGCCCGGCACCTGGAACTTGACCGAGAGGCCGCGGTGGATGCGGGCAAAGGATGCGAGGCTCGTGATGTTCTCGCCGGCGAACAGGATGTCGCCGCTGCCGGGATGGTGCTCCCCGAGGATCAGCCGGAACAGCGTGCTCTTGCCGGCCCCGTTCGGCCCGATCAGGCAATGGATCTCGCCGGCCTCGAGCGTGAGGTCCACCGCATTGGTGACGTGCAGGCCGCCGAAATGCTTGTTCAGCTTGCGCAGCTCGAGCAGGGACATCAGCGCGCCCTCTGCTTGAAGCGGGTGGCGAGTCGGCCGAGCCAGTTCATGGCGCCGAGCACGAGGCCGTTGGGCGCGATCAGGACCGTGAGCACGAGCAGCACCCCCATGAACACCAGCGCGTACTGGCTACCGTAGATCGTCAGCGCCTGGAACGCCGCGAGCACCACCAGCGTGCCCACCACGGTGGAGGTGAGATCGCTGCGTCCGCCGACGGCCACCCAGATCAGCGGCAGCGACGCCGCCGTCATGCCCATGCTCGAGGGCGTGATGTACTGACCCCAGGCGGTATAAAGCACCCCCGACAGCCCGGCGAGCGCGGCGCCGATCACGAAGGTGATGAGCTGATATTTCCGGATGTCGTAGCCGAGCATCTCGGCCCGCTCCGGATTCTCGCGGATCGCGACGATGACATTGCCGAAGGACGAGTTCATCAGGATGCGCAAGCCCAGATAGACCAGGATCAGAAGAGCGAGCACGAAGTAATAGAGGCCGACATCGGCGAACAGCACGATCGGCTGCCCCGGCCAGGGAATGGTCAGGGGCGGCATCGCGCTCATGCCGTTGAAGCCGTTGAGCCGTGCGCTGCCGATGTGCCATTCCGGCCCCGCCGTCTGCGCCATGAAGCGCTCCAGCATCAAGGTCACGGCCAGCGTGACGATGCCGAGGAACACGCCCGCGATGCGGCCGAAGAACATGAAATAGCCGAGCAGGACCGCGAACAGCGCGGCGATCGCAACGGCGGCCACCAGCGCCAGCAGCGTGAAGCCATAGGCCGCGCCGAAATTGAGCGTGAGCACGCCATAGCCGTAGCCAGCAATGCCGAAGAAGGCTGTCTGGCCAAAGGAGAGCGAGCCGCCATAGCCCCAGATCAGGCACAGGCTGAGCGCAATGAAGACCCAGACGAAGAAATACACGGTGTTGCCCACCGTGTAGCCGTCGCTGAAGAGCGGATAGGCCAGCGCCACCGCGAGCACCGCGGCGAACAGGCTCCAGAACACCGGACCACGACCGACGGTCTGCGGACCTTCCAGGCGACGAAACAACGCGAGAAAACCGTTCACGACACCATCTCTCCCTTCAGGTGCGTTCGCGGAGCACGAAGCCGGAGATGCCCTTCGGCAGCACCCGGACGACGATGATGACGGCGATCAGAAGTCCGATCTGCCCGAACAGCTGACCCTGCCAGGACGTCATGGCCGACTTGACGACCGCCAGCACGGCGCCGGCCGGCGCAGTTCCGAGGAAGACGTCGGCGCCGCCGATCACGACGGTGACGAACGCCTCCATGATGAAGGTGGCACCCATGGTCGGGACCAGCGTCATGGTCGGCGCGTAGAGACCGCCGGCAAGGCCCGCAAGTCCCGCCCCGCAGGCGAAGGTGAGGCTGTAGACGAGCCGCGTGTCGACGCCGAGCGCGGCCGCCATGTGCGGGACCTGGATGGTAGCGCGGGCGAGGACGCCGAACCGGGTCCAGTTGAACAGCGCATAGAGCGCGGCCAGTACGCCGAGTGCGGCGCAGAACAGCACGATGCGATAGATCGAGTAGGAGTAGGCGCCGACCTGGAAACTGCCGAATGGCGTGCCGACGCCCGCCATGGTCGAGCCGACCATGATCAGCGTCCCCTGCGTCGCGATCAGGCTGAGACCCCAGGTCGCGACGATGGTGTCGAGCGGCCGGTCGTAGAGATGCCGGATCACGGCGAGTTCCACCAGCACGCCGACCAGCGCGGACACCAGCGTTCCCGCCAGGATCCCCAGCGGCAGGGGCAGACCGGCATGGACGGTCGCCGCGGTGACATAGGCCCCGCACATGATGAATTCGCCATGGGCGAGATTGATCACGCCCATCATGCCGAAGATGACCGCGAGCCCGCAGGCCGAGAGCACCAGGAATGCGAATGCGTCGCCGAACTGGTAGAGCGCCGAAAACAGGAGAGTCGCGATGTCCATGAAACTGCCAGGATGGAGGAAGACGCGGCGTTGCCGCCGCAGATGTCGGTGATCGCCCCGGCGAGCCGGGAAACGCCGGGGCGATCCGCCGCCGTCAGGGTTTCGGCGGGGGATTCGACGGCGTGTACTGGGCCATCGGATCCTTCTTCGTCAGGTCGCAGCCGGCCTCACCCAGCCAGTACGGCTTGATGTCCTCCCAGACCTTCGGGAAGGAGATCGTGTGATCCGCGCCGACCTTGGCCAGGTAGATGGTGTGCGACATGTGCTGGCTCTTGGGGTCGATGCAGACCTTGCCTTCCGGAGCGTCCATGCAGACGTCGCCCATCGCGATCACCTTGCGGATTTCCTCGCGCTTGGTCGACTTCGCCCGTTCCACCATCTGCTTGTAGAGGTAGACCGCGAGATAGGAGTTCTCCGCCTCCTGGTTCACGTAGGGCTCGCTCGGGAACTTGGCCTTGAACTTGGCGTAGAATTCCTTGCTCTTGGGCGAGTCGATTTCCTCGATGTAGTTGGTCGTGACGTACATGTCCTTCAGGCTCGGCGGCTTGAAGCGCTTGTGCTCGTAGCCCTGTCCGACGTTGACGGAGGACGCCATCGGCAGGTTGACGTTGGCCGAGGCGGCCTGCTCGTAGTAGGACGCCTGCGCGGTGCCGACCAGCAGCGTCACGACGAAGTCCGGCTTGGCCTTCTGGATGTTCTGGATGCTCTGGGAGAACTGCGACACGCCGAGCGGAATGAACTCCTCGCCGGCCATCTTGCCGCCATTCTCCTTGACGATCTTGCGCACCCATTCCGCGGAGATCTGGCCGAAATTGTAGTCGGCCGCGAGCGTGTAGACGTTCTTGCCGTACTTCTCCATCATGTAGGGGATCAGCGTGGAGAACTGCTGCTCGGGCACCGCGCCGGTGACGATCATGTGCCCGTCGCAGACGCCGCCTTCATACTGGTTGTTGTAGAAGGCAAAGCCGTTGAACTGGTCGACGATCGGGCGATAGGCTTCGCGCGAGGCCGAGGAGAAGCCCGCGAACACCACGTCGACCTTGTCGCGCTGGAGCACGCGCCGCATGAACTCCTGGTAGCGCGTATTGTCGGACTGCGTGTCGTAGGTCACGAGTTCGAGCGGCCGCCCCATGATGCCGCCGGCCTTGTTGATCTCCTCGGCGGCGAGCTGGATGGCGTGTACCTTGCCGATCGTGGCCGCGGCGAAGTCGCCGGACTGGTCTTCCAGCACGCCGAGCTTGATCGGCTCTTCGGCAGCGTGCGCCATGGACGAGCCGAGGGTCGGTCCGAGGACAAGCGTCCCCGTGAGGGCTGCGGCTCGCAGCCCCCGCAATACAGACTTGCTCATTTGTCTTCTCCTAGATGGCTTGCTTGTTGCCGCCTTGCAGCTTCATGCCGGTCGTGCGGCCTGTCTTATCGGGCGGTTTCGCCCGCCTCTCCAGAAACTCCTCGCAATAGAGTTCCATGTTCTGCCGCGCACGCATGCTGTCGCGGCGGAGCTGGGAATAGGCACCATCCTCGTCGAGGCCGTCCTGCTGCATCAGCAGAAGGACCGCGCGGATCAGGGCGCGCCGACCGCGACGACGCTCCTCGAGATCCAGCACGCGGTCGTACATCTCCGTGCGCAGCAGGAACTGGTTGATGCCCATGAACAGTGAGGTGTAGACCGCGCCGCCATGGACGGGCTTGCGCAGGAACGACGTGGCGCCGAGATTGACGAGCGCCTTGAGCCGGCTCGGCGCCTCGACGCCGACGAGGCCGATGACGGGGACCGGCGGCAATCGCGACGCCGGATTCACCTCGATCGCGACGGCGCCCTCGAGATCGCCGTCGACGAACAGAATGTCGCGATCCGGCTGCAGCGCGGCGACGTCGATGCGCGCGCGTCCGTCGACGATCTCGGGATATTCCGTGGAGACGCCGAGCTTGGCGAGCGTGGTCTCGAGCGTGCTCTCCCAGCCGCCGCGACGGGTGACGACGAGGGCACGCCCACCTTTGAAGTTCTGCAGCAGTCGGGAGTTCATGATTGCACCACTTTCAGAAGCGGAGAACGCATCGCGCTGGCAAAGCGCGGCGACGACTGGACCAGATAGGGATCGGGCGCGACCGGCTCGCGGGATTCCAGCAGCACGTCGAACTGGCCGGTCGCCGAGGAACGCCCGATCCGCGGCGTCAGCCAGGCGTGGAAGGTCTGCCGGTCGATCCTAACTTCGCCCTGCGGCGCCTGCAGGCGCTGATCGGCGACGGCGGCGCGCACCTTGCGGGCGTCGTCGGTTCCGGCCTGGGTCAATGCAGCCGCCAGCAGCTTGACCGAGACATAGGAGGATTCCGCGTCCGCCGACGACACCGGTCCGTCCGGAAAACATTCGGTATAGGCGCGGATGAAGGATGCATTCTCCTGGGAATTGAGCGAGGAGAAGTAGACGCTCGACGACAGGTGGCCGTCGACTGCGTCGGGCCCGATCTCCGGCAGCTCCGGCTCGGAGAGCGTGCAGCTGGCGACCGGAATCTCGACGGCCTGGTCTATGCCCCGCGCGCGGCAGGCGGCGCGAAAGGCGCGAAAGAACGCATAGGCGCTGGTGCCGATCAGATTGTTGAAGACGAAATCGGGCCGCTGGTCGATGATCGCCGCGATCACCTGATCGACCTCGGTATCGCCGACCGAGAGATAGCGCTCGGCGACCACGGTGCCGCCGCGCGCGGTCAGAGCCTCACGGAAGATGCGGTTGTTCTCCCAGGCCCAGATGTAGTTGGACCCCACGCAGAAGGCGCGCGAGCCGACCCGGGAGGCGAGATAATCGACCAGCGGCAGAACGTGCTGGTTCGGCGCCGCGCCGGTATAGATCACGTTGTCGGAGCTCTCGAAGCCCTCGTAATGAGAGGGATACCACAACATCCCGTCGAACTTCTCGAAGCAGGGGATCACCTCCTTGCGGCTCGACGATGTGTAGCAGCCGACGACGTGGCGAATGCCGGAGCTGAGCATGTCGAGGCTGAGCGCACGATAGCGCGCGAGGTCGCCGGACGGGTTGACCACCACCGGTTCCAGCGCGATCGCATCGCTGGTGGCGTTGATTTCACGGAACGCGAGCAAGGCGCCGTTGAGCATCGAGCGCGCGACGACGCTGTAGGAGCCGGTCGTCGAGAACATCACGCCGATGCGATACTGTTTCCGCGTCATCACTCGATCCAAAAACAAAAAAGCGCCCGCCGGCTGTGAAGCCGAGGGCGCCCTCGCCGCCAACCGAACACGCGAGCATCGCGTGATGTTGGAAATGGTTGAAACTTATCGCGTTGATGGGCCGTCTTGCCCTACGCTTGCCTGTTACGGTCGTTGAGAACCGATACGATGTCAAGCGCGTTGTTACAGCGAAGATTGCCGCATTTCGTGCCTTCCTGTAGCAAAACTGTGCAGCAGAACCAGGCGGGTTCAGGCCGAGTGATACGCTCGCAATCTGCGCCATCCGATGACGATGCCGGTGATCGAGAACATCAGGCCGAGCGTACAGAGCCCGACGATCACGACGTCGTTCAAACGCGGAGCTGCGAGCATGACCGGCACATCCAGCGTGTGCATCGCGCTGTACAGCCAGCGATAGGCGCGGCGCGACGCATTCCACCTCTGCAGCACACGGCCGTCCGCGCCGTCGACATCGAACCAGAGTTCGCCACATCGGGTCCGAAACACCGGCGCGCCAGGAATTGTGGATCGTCCGGGATAGAAATCGTCGTCGGCGAGCACGGCGGGAATGCCGCACCCGGCTGAGAGGCGGATCATCAAGGCCCGAATCTCATTCGCGCTCAGCACTCCGTCGGGAGCGTCACGGCCCTGCGGCGCGGCACCTGTCAGGAGCTGGCGATCGGGCGCCACGCGCTCACGGCGCCGGACCTCGCCGTTGAAGGCGAACCATTCGACCTCGCGGGCCGCGGGCGCGATCGGCTGCTGAGCGAGCGCGGGCGGAGCGTTCCAGTCAGGGACCGCATTCACCACAGCAGCCTCAGCCGGCGTGAGCTCGCCGCGCGAGAACAGGCGGCCGTGGTCCATGGAAAGCCAGCCGCTGAAGATCCAGCTCAGCACGAACACGGTCGCCACCAGGCCAACCACGTGATGCAAGGCGTGCCAGCCGCGATAGGGCGAGACGATGCGGCCCTCCCGGCGCCGGATCCGTACGATGCCGAGGACCGCACCCAGCACGGCCGCGATGAGAGCGAGGAGCGACAATGTCCAGACCGCGCGATCCCACAGCACCCAATGGCTGCGCAGAAGCGTCGGGTAGATCCAGTGCAGCACGCTGCCGGCATAATTCCAGCCGCGTTCCCGGCGCGTGGTCTCGAGCACGACCTCTCCGGTCACCGACGAGACGTAGAGCTCGGTTCCGGCCTCATCGCCAAGTGCGACCCGAAACAGCGGCCGGTGGCGATCGAAGCCGTTCGGCACGGTCCATTGATCATGGTCGGACCGCGCAGCGATGGCGGCCCGCCCGGCATCGAGCCCGCGGCCCCGCGCGTGATCCCGCGCGATCGTTAGTGCAACATCGGCGGATGCCACCGACGCATCCCGTCCGTCGAGCGCGCCGACCGCGCGCGATTGCGACGGTCCCGACACGACAAGGACCGGCCCGTCGCTGCGCTGAATCAGGCGCACGCGCGTGGCGTCCACGACGCCGCTCCGCGCGACCGCATCGGCGACCGCGATCCTCGCCTCGCCCTGCCCCAAAGGCGCGAGGCCCGCAAAGCGTTCCGCCTCCGTCAGGGCCGGAAACGGAACGAAGTGCATGACGATCCCGGTCGCGAACCACATCGCGAACAACAGGCAGAACGCGATCCCGAGCCAGCGGTGGAGCAGGACGATCGCGCCCATCATGGTGTCAGCGCCTCACCATTTGAACGCCGCCGAGAGCTCGTAGGTGCGCGGCGCGCCGAGCAGGATCTGATCGGGATAGAACGGATCGCCCCAGACGGCATAACGCTTGTCGGCGATGTTGCGCACGCGGAAGGTCAGGCGCGCCTGGTCGACCGCGTTCAACACCGTCCTGGGGATGTCGACGAACGCATAGACGTCCGCCACCGTGTAGGCCTTCAGCGTCACCACATTGGCATCCGTGTTGAAGCGGTCGCCGACATGGCGGCCGGTGACGCCGAGTTCGACCGGCCATGGCGTGAAGAACCGGTAGGATGCGCCGGCATTGGCGACGATCCGCGGCACGTTCGGTGGCCGGTTGCCCGAGAACGATCCGCCCGCGAAATCGTAGTCCGCATAGCGCGCATCGACATAGGCGATGTTGCCCCACAGCCGCAGCGGCTCGATCGGCCGCACCGCGGCGGCAAGCTCGACACCCCTGGACTCCTGTCGCCCGGCGATGTTGAGCGTCATGCCGCCGGCCGCGGCATAGACGTTCTTGCGCAGGATGTCATAGGCCGAGAACGACCATTCCGCCCTGTTGTCCCAGAACAGCTGCTTGACGCCGGTCTCATAGGTGCGCGCCGTCGTCAGGTCGAGCCGCTGGGTCGGGCCCAGCAGGAAGATGTTGTTGGCGGAAACATCGGCGCCGGTCGCGTACTGGCTGAAGAAGGTGAGGCCCGGCACGGCCTCCCAGGTGTAGCCGATACGTCCCGTCACCGGCGCCCAGTCCTTGCTGAACGGGAAGCCCGCCCTCTCCACGCCGCTGACATTGGTCGAGTTGCGATCGAGCCCGATATGCTCGATGCGCAGGCCACCGACCAGGGCAAAACTTCGCGTCAGCTTGAGCCGGTCCTCGAACGAGATCGCTTCATTGTCGATCCGGGCAGTCTGCTGCTGCGTCGTGAGCAGGCCATAGAAACCGCGGTTGGGATCGATCAGTGAAACCGAGTCGCCCGGGAAGTTCGCCGCGCCCGGCCTGACGAAATCGAGATAGCTCGACGACAGCGTCGTGACCAGGCGATTGTCGAAACCGGCAACGTTCGCGTCCCAGATTAGGTCGGTGATGTTGCCGACCAGCCGCTGGCTGTGCGCCACGTAGAAGCGCTCGCGATTGACGAGGCCTGACGTGGAGTTGAAGGCCTCCACCTCGTTGTTGAACCAGCTACGCTCGGCACCGTAGCCATAGGCCTGGCTTTTCAGGGTCAGGTCCGGCGCGAGCTTCAGCTCGAAGCCGCCGCGCAGCCACACCTCCTGGGCCACGTTGCGATTGTCGAGGACGTTGTAGTTTGTGTTGAAGGTGCGGTCGTCGATGGTGACCGCGCCGAGATTGGTGCCGTTGTAGTTGGAAACGTAGCTGCCCGAGACAATGCCGCTCGTCGCATGCGAGCCGCTATAGGCGACCGGCACCAGCGGCGCGCCCCAATAGGCCTTGCCACGATCCTCCCGATACTCGATCGCACCCCAGATCTTGAGACTGTCGGAGATCCGGTAGTTGAGCTGGCCCGAGACGTCGAGCGTCTTGGTGTTGGTATCGTCGACGAAGCCGTTGAGCGCGGACCGGCTGACGTCGAAGCGGTAGTCGAGCCCCTGCACATTGGTGCTGCCGCCCGAACCGTAATGCGCCCGGAACGAGTTCAGCGAATCCCAGGAAAAATCCGCCTCGTTGCGGATCGGTCCGGTATGCGGCTGTTTGGTGACGAAGTTGATCGCCCCGCCAGCCGCGCCCTCGCCCGAGATCAGCGATGCCGGACCTTTCAGGAATTCCACGGCCTCGAGATTGGCCGTATCCATGATCCGCGACGTCATGTTCTGCGGGCCGATCTTGATGCCGTTATAGAGCGTGTTGATCTGGCTGTTGGTGAATCCGCGCATGGAGAAGGCCGACGGCTCGGCCGGGTTGTCGCCGGAGGTGACACCGACCGCGCCCTGCGCGACTTCGGACACGGTGCGATAGCCCTGCTCGCGCATGGTCTCGGCCGAGATCACTTCGACGGTCGCGGGCGTCTGCCGCACCGTCAGGCCGAGCCGCGAGGCGCTTTCCGCGACCGCATTGCTGTTGAGGGGCGTTGGCGCGGGCGTAGCCGGCACGATTGGTTTCGGCGCAGCCGCCGCAACGGCCGGCCCGCGCGCGGCC
>VYLE01000168.1_pt1 | contig 58843 bp, 48 predicted proteins | sample 5114391 | NCBI WGS metagenome assembly VYLE01 (sample SAMN12291771, study PRJNA351875) | freshwater metagenome | isolation source: freshwater lake | place: USA: Michigan, Kent Lake | collected 2013-08-15 | reverse complement strand
CCGCCTGCCGCCCCCAGACGCCCAGCGCAGCGGCGGCACGACCGGAGCCCCGACCCCGACGGCGGTACAGACCCCGACCCGGGCCCAAACCCCGACTGGAGGAAGACCCCGACCGTGGTGGCCGTACCCCGACCGTGGTGGCCGTACCCCGACCGTGGTGGCCGTGCCCCGACCAAGACCCCGACCCTGCTTGGGCACACCCGAGCAGTCCGCTATGTTGAAAGGCTATCCCGTTTCGGCATTCCCAGAGGAAGGCTCCGTTGCATCTCAGCCACATCCGCAACTTCTGCATTGTTGCCCACATCGATCACGGCAAGTCCACGCTCGCCGACCGCCTGATCGAGAAGACCGGCACGCTGCAGAAGCGCGAAATGAAGTCGCAGGTGCTCGACACGCTCGACCTCGAGCGCGAACGCGGCATCACCATCAAGTTGAACGCCGTCCGCATGAGCTACACCGCGGGCGACGGACAGCACTACGAGCTCAACCTCATCGACACCCCCGGCCACGTGGACTTCACGTACGAGGTGTCGCGGTCGCTGGCCGCCTGTGAGGGCGCCATTCTCGTGGTGGATGCGTCGCAGGGCATTCAGGCGCAGACGCTGTCCAATCTCTTCCTGGCCATGGACGCGGGGCTCGAAATCATCCCCGTGCTCAACAAGATCGATCTCCCCGGCGCCGAGCCGGAGCGCCGTCGGCAGGAAGTGGTGGACCTCATCGGCTGCCTGCCCGAAGACGTGCTGTGCGTGAGCGGCAAGGAGGGCACGGGCGTGCCCGAGCTGCTCGAGGAAATTGTGCGTCGCGTCCCACCCCCCACGGGTGAGCTGGATGGCCCGCTGCGCGCCCTCATCTTCGACTCGTACTACGACAAGTACCGCGGCGCCATTCCCAGCATCCGCGTGGTGGATGGCGAGATCCGCAAGGGCATGAAGATCACCTTCGGCGTCTCCGACAACGTCTACGAAGTCGCCGAAGTGGGGTACCTGCAGCTGCGCCAGGTACCCACCGACGCGCTGCGCGCCGGGGAAGTGGGGTACGTGCTCGCCGCCGTGCGCTCGGTGCGCGAAACGCGGGCCGGCGACACGATCTTCGACAAGGACAACCGCGCGGCCGAAGCGCTGCCCGGCTATCAGGAAGTCAAGTCGTTCGTGTTCGCGGGTATCTATCCCACCGACACCACGCAGTACGAAACATTGCGCGACGCGCTCGAGAAGATGAAGCTCAACGACGCGTCGCTGCAGTACGAGCCCGAAACGTCCACCGCACTTGGCTTCGGCTTCCGGTGCGGGTTCCTGGGGCTCCTGCACATGGAGATCGTGCAGGAACGTCTCGAGCGCGAATACGATCTCGACCTCGTCACCACGGTGCCGAGCGTGGAGTACCACGTCACCAAGACGGACGGCACGGAGTTGCTGGTCGAGAATCCGGCGCTGATGCCCGCTGCCGTGTTGATCGACGACGTCCAGGAGCCGTATGTGCGCGCGCGCATCATGTGCCCGGCCGAATACATCGGGCCCATCATGACGCTCGGCATGGAACGGCGGGGTATCTACAAGAACACGCGCTTCCTCGACACCGTACGCGTGGAGCTGGACTGGGAGTTTCCCCTCGGCGAAATCATCCTCGACTTCTTCGACAAGATGAAGACGGTGAGCCGCGGGTATGCGTCCCTCGATTACGAGATGCTCGAGTACCGCTCCAGTGACCTCGTGCGCCTCGACATGCTCATCAACGGCGACGCCATCGATGCGTTCTCGGTGATCGTGCACAAGGACAAGGCCTACGAGTGGGGGCGCAAGGTGGCGGAGAAGCTCAAGGAGCTCATTCCGCGCCAGCTCTTCGAAGTGGCCATTCAGGCCACCATCGGCCAGAAGGTCATTGCGCGCGAGACCGTGAAGCCGCTCCGCAAGGACGTGCTGGCCAAGTGCTACGGCGGCGACATCTCCCGCAAGCGCAAGCTTCTGGAGAAGCAGAAGGAGGGCAAGAAGCGCATGAAGCAGGTGGGCAGCGTGGAAATTCCGCAGGAAGCCTTCCTGGCGGTGCTTCAGGTCGACTAAGGGGTGATCTCCGCCGTCCTCCAGACCTCGTTTCTCGGCGACATGGTCCTCACCACCCCGCTCCTCGAGCGGCTGGCCGGTGAGGGCCTTGTGCATGTGGTGGCCACCCCGGCGAGTGCGGCGCTGCTGGCCAACCACCCCGCCGTGGCGAGCGTCATCGTGTTCGACAAGCGCGGCGCCGACCGCGGGGTGAGCGGGCTGCGTCGGGTGGCCAGGCGCCTGCGGGCGGTGGGGGCGCAACGTGCCTTTCTGGCGCAGGGCTCAAACCGCACCGCCGCGCTGGCCTTTCTGGCGCGCATCCCGAAACGGATCGGGTTCGACACCAGCGGTGGGCGTCTGTTCACGACACGGCGGGTACCATACGAGGCATCGCTGCATCACGCCGCGCGCCTGTGGCAGCTTGCCAATGCCCCCGGAGAGGTTACGGTACCTCCGCCACTCCGCCCGTCGCTGTTTCCCGGGGAGCGCGAGCAGGCCGCGGTGGCGGCCCTGCTGGCCGCGCACCACGTTCACGACGGCGACACGCTGGTCGCCCTCGCCCCCGGCAGCGTGTGGGCGACCAAGCGCTGGCCCTCTTTCGATGCCCTCGGTGCGGAGCTGGTGCGCTCCGCCGCGCTGCCCAACGCGCGCCTCGTCGTGTTGGGCGCCGCGGGCGATGCGCCGCTCGCCGCCGCCATTGCCGCCGCCGCACGCAAGGTGGATGCGCCTCCGGTAATCGACGCCACGGGGCGCCTGTCGCTGCTCGGATCAGCGGCGCTGCTGGCCCGCTGCCGCGTGCTCGTCACCAACGATTCGGCGCCTCTCCACCTCGCCAGCGCCATGAACACCCCCACGGTGGCGCTCTTCGGCCCTACGGTCCCCGCACTCGGATTCGGGCCACTGGCCGAGCGGCAGGTCGTGGTGCAGCACGACACCCTGCCCTGCCGCCCCTGTCATGCGCACGGCCCCATGCAGTGCCCCCTGGGGCACTGGCGCTGCATGCGCGATCTCTCGCCAGCGGCCGTGCGCGCGGCGGCGGAGCGCGCGGCAACCGCTCAGTAGCGGATCGCCAGGCGCAATCGCTGCCAGAACTGCTCGTCGAAGGTACTCATTGCCAGCGGGTTGCCGCCGCTCACATCGGCCTCGTCGCCGTGTCGTACCACCACGAGGTCGAGGCTCGGGATCACATAGATCTTCTTGTCCCCCTTCCCGAGGGCCGCCACCAGGTCACGGGGCGCCGACGGCATCAGCGGGCCCGTGAGTGTTGGAAGAAGAGAGGGCCCGGGAATGCGGTGCCGCTCGGTGCCGTTGAGCCACCAGAGCATGCCGTACGCCGGATTGTCATGCGGCGCCGGGCGCCACATCTGCGTCACCCACGACGTGTCGGCCACGATGCGCGTGGGGCCCCACGCCCCGCGCGACAGCGTGAGCAGGCCGAAGCGTGCCATGTCCCGGGCGCCGCAGCTGAGGATGAAGCCCGGCTCGCCGGTGTCCACGTTGAATCGCCAGCTGCACGTCATGCCAATGCGATCGAACAGGCGCGTGCGCGAGGCCGTGGTGATGTCCTGTCCCGCGGCGCGCGTGACCACCCCAAAGAGCTGGTAGTAGGCCGGATTGTTGTAGTAGAACCGCGTCCCCGGTGCGGCGACCGTGCGCAGGGAGTCATCGAGCCCGGAGGACATCTGCAGCAGGTGACGCACGGTAATGCGCCCCTCGGTGCTGGGGCTGCGCGACCATCCCGCCCCCAGGTATTGGCTGGCCGGGGCATCGAGGGAGAGGCGCCCTTCCGCCTGCAACTGCCCGATGAGCGTGGCAAGCACGCTCTTGCCGGCGGAGGCGATGATGCTGTCGGTCTCGCCGGTCCATCCGCGCCAGTACCGCTCCGCCACCAGACGCCCCCGCCAGGTGATGACCACCGCGGTGGAGCGTTGCGTACCGGCCCAGTCGAGGGCGGCGCGTAGCGCCGTGGTGTCCCAGCCCAGGGCACCGGCACTCACGGTGGGCCACTCCGCCCCCGGAGCGGGGTGCACGAAGGGCAAGGCACGCACATCGGCTGGCGGTGCCGGCACCGGTGCCGGTGACGATGTCGTCGGCGCGGGCGCCGGCGCCGTGGGGGCACCGCCGCAGGCCATGAGCATTCCCGGCACGAGAAGCCGGAGGAGACGAGAGATCGAAGGCATACCCTACAGACGCGCCGGCGCCCGGCGTGTTAACCACGCCCGGTGGGACGTTATGTTTCCGGCCATGTCTTCACAGTCCCTCTCTCCCGCGTCGCAGTTCATCGTTGGTGTCGACCTTGGCGGCACCAACATTGTCGTCTCGTCCATGTCGCTCGATGGATCGCGGCTCTTCGGCGCCCAGAGCGAGCCGACCCACGCGCAGGCGGGGGCGGACGCCGTGGTGGCGCGCATGGCGCGCATGGTGAACACCACCATCGACATCACGACGCACGAGGCGGGGGTACCGCGGAGTGCCGTGCTCGGCGTGGGCATCGGCGCCCCCGGCACCGTGGACCGAAAGCGTGGTCTGGTCCTCGCCGCCCCCAACCTCAAGTGGTACGACTTCCCCCTCATCGAGCGCATGGCTGCGCTCACGGGGTTGCCGGTGCGCATCGACAACGATGCGAACTGCGCCACCTACGGAGAGTGGTGGCTGGGCGCGGCGCGCGGGGGGACCAACGTGGTGGGCGTCACGATCGGAACGGGCGTGGGCGGGGGCATCATCGTGGACCGGCATGTGTACCACGGCTCGAGCGACGCGGCCGGCGAGATCGGGCACATCACCATCGACCTCAACGGACGTCGCTGCGGCTGCGGCAACTACGGCTGCCTCGAGGCGTACGCCTCCGGCAGCGCCATCGCCGAGCGGGCGCGCGAAGCGCTGCACAACGATGAATCGTCGGTGCTGCCATCGCTCGTCGACGGCGATGTCAGTCGCATCACGGCGGCCGTCGTCTATCAGGCCGCGGGTCAGGGTGATGCGCTGGCGCTGGAAATCGTACGGGACACGGCGAAGTATCTGGGCGCCGGCATCGCGAATCTGCTCAACGTCTTCAATCCCGACGTGGTCGTGATCGCCGGTGGGGTCACGCAGGCCGGGGAAGCGCTCTTCGGCCCGTTGCGCACGGAAGTCCGCCGCCGCGCCTTCAAGAGTGTCTCCGACAGCTGCCGTATCGTGCCCGGCACATTGCCCGGAACCGCCGGCGTGGTCGGTGCCGTGGCCTCGTTCATCTCGCAGACCACTGGCCAGCCGCCGGCGTGATGATGTCGGCCGCTCCCGGACCCGGTGCGCCACGCAAGCGCGTGGGGGTGATCGGCTCCTTCGTGTGGGATGTGCTGCATGGCCGCGACCGGCGCAGCGTGCCCATGGAGGAGTGGGGGGGCATTACCTACTCGCTGTCGGCGCTCGACGCGACACTGACCGAGGACTGGGAGATCGTGCCGCTCGCCATGGTGGGCGACGATCTGGTGGAACGGGCGCAGCTGTACATCCGGGGGCTGCGGCGCATGGCCCCCGACGCCGCGCTCATCGGTGTGCCCTACCCCAACAATCGCGTCGAGCTGCGCTACCTCGACGATGAACGGCGCACCGAACATCTCACCGGTGGCGTCCCCGGATGGACATGGCTGGGGCTTAAGCCGGTGCTGGAAGCGGCGCGCCTCGACGCGCTCTACATCAACCTGCTCAGCGGGTGGGAGCTCGACCTCGAAACGGCGCAGCTCATTCGCGCTCACTTCACCGGCCCCATCTACTGCGACCTGCACATGCTCGTCATGGCGGTCCAGGCCGACGGCCTGCGCACGCCGCGCCCGCTTCCCAATGTCGCGGAGTGGTGCAGCTGCTTCGACGTGCTGCAGGTGAACGAGGACGAGATGCGCCTCATGGCCCCCGATTCCATGGCGCTCGCGGCGACCGCGATAGCGGCGGGGGTCTCCATACTCGGCGTCACCCTCGGCAAGCGCGGCGCGGCGTACTTCGCGGCCCCGGGCATTGAGCGCCTGCAGGATCTGCCGCCGCGACGAGGTCACAACGCTGCGCTGTCCACATCGCCCCGAGGTGGCGCTGGGGCGCTTGGCGCCGTGCGCACGGCGCTCGTTCCCGGCGTCGCGCCGCGCGTCGACGGCCCCGGGGATCCCACGGGATGCGGCGATGTGTGGGGCGCCACCCATTTCTCACGGCTCCTCGCCGGTGATAAGTTGACCGAAGCCATCGCGGCGGCGAATCGGGCTGCGTCGCGCAACGTCGAACATCGTGGGGCCAACGGTCTCGCGAATCATCTCCGCGGAGAGCTCAGCACCACGTGACGATCGTCATCAGCGTGCCGCCCTCGCTCGACGAGCACTCGTTCGAGCAGGTCATCGAGCGGCTCGCCGCCGCCCCCGACGGATCGAAGATCCTGCTCGACGCGCGGCACGCGCGCTGGGCGTCGCCGTATGGGCTCACCGCACTGCTGTGCGTGCCGCAGGCACGCCCCGAGCCCATCGGCTTCGCGGTGCCCGAGCACCCCGACACGGTGAGCTACTGGTCGCGCGCCGGCTTCTTTCGTCATGCGGCCGAGTTGTACGAACTGCACGGCACCGTGCCACGAGCCCGCGAGGCGCACGAGAGCGAGGTGCTGCTGGAAATCACGCCCATCGCGAAGAGCGACGATGTGCACGGCGTGGTGGGACGCATCCAGCAGAAGGCCGCCGACATCCTGCACGGCCAGCTCAACCTCGATACCGCGGTAACGGGCGCGTTCGGCATGACGCTCAGCGAGTCGTGCCAGAACATCGTCGAACACGCCGGCCTGGGCGGGTGGGTGGCGGTGCAGACCTACAACTACAAGCAGCGACTGGGCCGTCGGGTGGTGCAGATTGCCGTCTGCGATGCCGGCGTGGGCTTCCGCACGTCGCTCGAGAGTTCGCCCGGTCATCGCCACAAGGATCGCTGGGATGACGCCATGGCCCTCGAAGATGCGGTGCTGCGTGCCGTCTCCCGCTTTCGTCATGGCGATGCCGGTCGTGGCCAGGGACTCGCGGGGATCCGCCGTTTTGTCGGGCGCTGGCACGGCAAGCTCACGGTGCGCAGCGGGACGGCGCGCCTGGGGATCATTCCCGAGTGGGACGAGGATGTGCCCATGACCGAAGGGTTGCCGTTCTTTCCGGGAGCCCAGATGCAGATCATCATCCCGGAGCGCTCGGCCGATGCGCCGGCACGCCCACGCACTGCCGCGGCCGCAACCCGCGGCCGGAGCCGGTTCTGATGCATATCGACGTGGGCACGGTGCTGCGCGGCACGGTGTGCGACCTGTATTCCAATCTCGTCACCCGCCCCACCGGGGCGGCGGTGCGGTCGGCGATCGAACGCCAGGTCACCGAGATCGGGGCGCCGGTGGTCACCACCATCGACTTCTCGCAGGTCAACCTGCTCGATTTCTCCTGCGCTGACGAAATCGTGGCGAAGCTGCTGCTGCGCTATGCCAGTGAGGACGGACCGTCGGGGTATCTCACCTTCCGCGGCATTCACGAAGGCCATATCGATCCCATCGAAACCGTCCTCGAACGGCACGCCCTGGCGCTGGTCTCCTGGCACGAGGGCGAGGCGGAGCTGTTCGGCTACGTGGACGACGACGAGCGCGATCACTGGCTTACGGTGCGGGACCACGGGCCGGTGGTTTCTGCCACCGTTGCCACGTTGCTGGGGGTGGCACTGGAGTTCGCCGAGGGGCAGCTGGAGCGTCTGGCCCGCCGTCGCCTCGTCATGCGTCACGAGCTGGGGTATTCGGTACCGGGCGTGGTCCACGGCGCGTCCGGCACGCTGCCGGGCCAGGGACAGGGCGTACAGTGAGCGACGACAAGAAGCGTCTCGGGGGCTCCGTTGGCGGGGGGCGCACGCTGGGGCAGTTCAGCGGGTTCTCCCCCCCGCTGCAGGTGATGGGGTTCATCGGCACCCGCAAGGGTGATCCCGATCGCGGACCCATGGTGCGCATGCGCCCCGATGACGCACTCGTTCGCCTCGTGACCGCGGGCGATCTCGTGCGTGTCGTATCGGCCCGCTGTTCGGAGCTGGCCGTCCTCGAGATCGATGAATCGCTCCCGCGCGGGGCCGTCGTCCTTCGGGACGTGGTGGGGGCTTCGCTGGCGGACGTCATCCGGGTACTCCGGGTGGACAGCCCTCCCCGTCCTCGTCCTTGATCCCCATTCCAGTGACTCAATCGCTGTTCCGTCGGCTGGCCGAGCTCGAGGGCGCTGAGTCGGCCCTCGTGCTCGCCAGCGGTCGCGCGGCGGTTGCCTGCACGGCGCTCGCGTTGCTCCGGCCGGGTGATCACCTGCTTGCCGGATCGGCGTTGCGTGCGTCCACGCGGGCGTTCTTCACGCATGAACTCCCCGCGCTTGGCACAGAGGTCACCTATGTCGATCCGCGGCAAACGCGTGGCTGGCGACGCGGTCTGCAGCGAACCACGCGGGCGCTGTTCGTGGAGTCGCCGGAGGTCGACAGCGGACGGCTGGTGGACCTGCGCCCGCCCCGCGCGCTCGCCAATGAACTCGGGATCGCGCTCATCGTGGACGCCACGGGCGCATCCCCGGTCAACTTCACCCCGCTGGCGCATGGCGCCGATGTCGTGCTGCACGACGCCACGGCGTTCATCGAACCGCATGGCGAGGGCGAGGTGGGAATCGTGGCCGGTACCGAGGGGCTGGTGGAGGAAGTGCGGCTCAAGATGAAGGCCTGGGGTGCTGAACCCCACCCGGCGGCATGCGCCCAGCTCGAGCGCGGCCTGGCCACTCTCGAGGTGCGTGTGCACCATCAGAACAACGCGGCACACCAGGTCGCCCAGTGGGCCAGTACGCACCCCCACGTGGCCAGCGTGGTGTACGCCGGTCTCCCCGACCACCCGGACCAGCCGGTGCTGGCGGAGTGGTTCCGCGGCGCCGGTGCGCTGGTGCTGCTGCAGTTGCCGGACGGGCACGACCCCGCGCGCGTTGGCGCGCACGCCACTGCGCGCATCCAGCAGGGCGGCGGGCCCAAGCGGGTGGCAACCCGGTTCCTCGCGCACGGCGAGGCCGGATGGCTGCGCGTGGAGGTGGGGTTGGAGCCCGCCGAGCAACTCATGGATGCCCTGGGCGCCGCCCTGTCCGTCACGGCCTCATCTCCCGCGTAGCCGATGTCCGGAATTCTTCGTGTCGCGAACGTGTCGAAGGAGTATCCACGTTTGGGGATGGCGCTGCGTGACGTCACCTTCGAAATGCAGAAGGGCGAGTTCGTCTTCCTCGTTGGGCACTCGGGCGCCGGCAAGAGCACGCTGCTCAAGCTGCTCACGATGGCCGAACGCCCCACGACCGGCGAGGTGCGCGTCTCGGGCTTCTCCAGCGTCTCCATCAGGCCGCGTGAAATCCCGCAGTTGCGCCGCCGCCTTGGCGTGGTGTTCCAGGACTTCCGCCTGCTTCCCGACCGCACGGCCGAACAGAACATCGCCTTTGCGCTCGAGGTGACCGGGACACCCGGCGCACAGATTGCGCCGAAGGTCGCGCGACTGTTGTCGCAGGTGGGGCTCGCCGCTCGGGCCACGGCGTATCCGCACGAGTTGTCCGGCGGTGAGCAGCAGCGCGTGGCCATCGCGCGTGCTCTGGCCAACGATCCGTTCCTGCTGCTCGCCGACGAGCCCACGGGCAATCTCGACGATCGCGCCACACACGCCATCTACCTGCTGCTGCGCGAGATCAACGCGCGCGGCACCTCGGTGCTCATGGCGACGCACGACGTGGCCATGATTCAGCGCGCGGGCATGCGCTGTCTCGAACTGGACCACGGGCAGCTCGTGTTCGACGGCACCGACGTGGGTCGTCTGGTGGCGAACATGCGCGGACGGCGCGGATGAGCCGGCCATGAAGCTTGCCCTGCGCGAGGTTATCCTCGCCTCCCGCCGCGCGCCGCTCCTGGCGATCCTGGGGGTCGTCACCATCGCGTTTTCGCTCTTCGCCTTCGGGCTCTTTGGCCTGGTGGCGCTCAACATTCGTACGGCGCTGCGCGAAGTCGAAGACCGAGTGGAGATCCGCGCGTTCCTCGTGGAGGGTGCCCCCGATACGCAGGTCGAGCAACTGATGCGGCGCATGGAGAGGAATCCGGCCGTGGCTGACGTGGGGTACGTGTCGCCGGATTCGGCGCTCACCCGCGCGCGAGCGGAGCTTGAGGAGTTCCGCGACGTCATGGATGGCGCGTTCCTCCCGGGGTCGGTGGAACTGCGGCTGCGCGAAGGGCAACGGGATCCCGAGACGGTGGCCGAGCTCTCGCGACGCCTGCAGTCCTCCCCCGTCGTGGAGGAAGTGCGCTACGGGCAGGAGTGGGTCGAAAAGCTCTACCGCATCCGCAACATCGCCGCGCTCGTGGGCTCGGTACTGGGCAGCGTCTTCGCGCTCGTCGCCGTGATCATCATCGGCAGTACCATCCGCATGGCCATCCTGGCGCGCACGCGCGAGATCGCAATCATGCGTCTGGTGGGCGCCACCAACATGTTCGTGCGCCTGCCGTATCTCATCGACGGTGCGCTCAAGGGGCTGCTGGGCGGCGTCCTGGCCGCCATCCTGTCGTACGGCACCAGCGTGGTGCTGGCGCGTTCGCTCGTACAGACGCAGTTCTTCGACACCCGGCAGCTGCTCCTCGGCATTCTGGCGGGCGGGCTGCTGGGGCTGCTCGGCAGCTGGGTGTCGGTGGGACGCCACCTGCGCCAGGTGTGGCGCGACTGATCGCGCCGGCCCGCATGCGGGGGGTCCTGCGAATCGTGGCCACCATGGGCGTCGCGGTGCTGTTCGCCGGCGGCGTGGTGCCGCTGGCGCTGCGCGCACAGCAGGCGACCCCCGAACAGCGGTTGCGCCAGCAGCAGGACGAGCTGGACAAGCTGCGCAAGGAGCGCGCAGATCTGGAGGCGCGCATGACCGAACTGCAGCGCAGCGCCCGCTCCCTGACCGACGAATTGAACAATCTCGAGGCACAGCGCCAGACCACGCGACGCCTCGTGGCCGCGCTCGACCGTCAGCTGGGAACGATCAACGAGGAAGTAGTGAAGGCGGGCAGCGGCCTGATCCGCGCAGAACGGGAGCTCGACAACAAGCGGAGCGCCCTGCAGCGCCGCATGGTGGAGATCTACAAGCGCGGCAGTCTGTACGACGTGGAAGCCATGCTGTCGGCCCAATCGTTCGCCGGCCTCGTTGCGCGCTACAAGTACCTGCACGAACTGGCGCTGAACGATCGGAATCTCGTGCGCCGGGTGGAGGGGCTGCGCGATCAGATCATCACGCAACGCATGCTCCTGGTGCGACTGCAGGACGAAGTGAGCCGCAACCGGCAGGAAAAGGATCGCGAGGCGCGCCGACTGGCCGACCTGGAGTCGCGCCGCCAGCGCAACCTCACGGCGGTGCAGCTCAGTGCCCGGCGCACGCGGGAACGCCTGCAGCAGCTGACGCGCGACGAGTCGCGCATTGCCAATGCCATCAACACGCTCGAAACGGCGCGTCGCCGTGCCGAGATGGCGCCCAACGCACGACCGGCGGCGCCGTCGACGATCCGCACCAGTGACCTGGGCAAGCTCGATTGGCCGGTGGACGGCGCCATCCTGTACCGCTTCGGGCGCGTGGTGAACCCCAACAATACGACGACCCGCTGGAACGGCATCGGCATTGGCGCCGCCGTGGGGACGGCCGTGAAGACCATCTCGGCCGGCGAAGTCGTGCTGGCCGACAACGTGGGCACCTATGGCCCAACCGTCATTGTGCAGCATGGTGGCGGCGACTACTCCGTGTACGGCTCGCTGCAGGCTATCGGCGTGCGTCGCGGACAGCAGGTGAACAAGGGGCAGGTCATCGGTACCGTGGGGGACATCGATCCGGAGTTGCCGCCGCACCTGCACTTCGAGATCCGCCCCATGGGGCGCGCGATCGATCCCCTCGAGTACCTGCGTTCCCGGCGCTGACGCGGACGCTGACCCGGGTACGGCCGGCTGTTACTGTTGGGACATGCCTGCCAAGAAGACCGCCGCAAAGCCGGCCTCCGACGCCGCCGCCACGAAGCCCAGCACCCGCAAGCTGGCGTCGCCCAAGGCGCCGCCCATCGATGCCCCGATCACCGTTGACGCCGGTGATCACACCACCGATGTCGCGCCGCTCGGTGCGCACGTGTCCATCGCCGGCGGTACCTGGGAGGCCGTAGCCCGGGCGCGCGAGATCAGCGCCACGGGCGCCCAGATCTTCACCAAGCAGGCCAACCGCTGGGCCGAACGCGAGATCGACGCGGCCGAGGCCACACGCTTCCGCGCGGCCATGGCGGAGACACCCGTGCGCTGGATCTGCGCACACGACTCGTATCTCATCAACCTCGCGTCGCCGGATGCCGACCTGCGGGCGCGCTCGGTGGAGAGTTTCCGTGCCGAGCTGCGTCGCTGTCACGCGCTCGGGTTGAACGCGCTCGTGTCGCACCCGGGCAACTACATGGATGACCGGGCCAGCGGCATCGCCCGCAACGGCGATGGCATTGTGCAGGCGCTGGAGGCGGAAGCGGGACCCACGCGGCTGCTGATGGAGCTCACGGCGGGTCAGGGCACCGTTCTTGGCTCCACCTTCGAGGAAATGGCCGACCTGCTTGGGCGCATTCCGGCATCGTTGCGCGCGCGCGTGGGTGTGTGCCTCGACACCGCGCACGTATGGGCAGCGGGCTACGACCTGGTCGGCGATTACGACAGCGTGTGGCAGCGCTTTGGCGACGTGCTCGGATTCCAGCAACTCGGGTGCCTGCACCTCAACGACTCCAAGGCCACGCTGGGCTCGCATCTCGACCGCCACGAGCTGATCGGTGAGGGCACGATCGGCGGTGAGGTGTTCCGACGCATCATGACTGACGAGCGACTGGCCCACGTACCACGCATCATCGAAACGCCCAAGGGCGATACACCGGCCGAACTGGACGGCCGCATGCTGCGCACACTGCGGAGCTACGCCGCACGCTGACCCGGCGAAGCGGGACCCGACAGCGCACGAGGCGCTGGTGCGCTGCCGTTTCATGTTGCCAAACGCTTGAGCGGACGGTCACACTGGAGCAGATTTCCGGAATCCGGCCGCACGGCGCCCAAAGGGACGCCGAAGCCGGTGATTTCGGCAGTACTCCCCACCGAATTTCATGCGGCCTGCTCCGCTGTTGCTGGTGCAGCGCCGCTTTCCGATTTCCATGAGGGTCGCACGCATGGCGACACAGGTCTCCCCGTCCGCTCCCGTCCGCGAAAGTGCCGACGGTCTCGCCCCGCAGGGTATCGCCCCGCGTGGCACGGTCCACTGGAACTACGTCGCCCCGGAGCTGATCGAGTCGGCCATTCGCCGCGGTGAAGGCACGCTGGCGCACATGGGACCGTTCGTGGCCGTCACCTCGCCGCACACCGGACGTTCGCCGAACGACAAGTTCGTCGTGATGGAACCGTCCAGCGAAGCCGATGTGGATTGGGGCAAGGTCAACCAGCCCCTGTCGCCCGAGCACTGGGCCACGCTCAAGGCCGATGTGCAGGCGTATCTCAACGGCCTCGATGCACTGTTCGTGCAGGACCTGTACTGCGGCGCCGATCCGGCCACGCGCCTGAGCGTGCGCTATGTGCTCCCCAATGCGTGGCACGCAGCGTTCGTGCGCAACATGTTCATTCGTCCCGATGTCGCCGAACTGGCGGGGTTCCTGCCCAACTTCACGGTGTATCACGCACCGGAAATGCAGGCGGATCCCGCCCGTCATGGTACGCGTACCGGTACGTTCATCGTGCTCAATCTCGCCGAGCGCGCCATTCTCATTGGCGGCACGCGCTACGCGGGTGAGCTCAAGAAGGCCATGTTCACGGTCATGAACTACCTGCTCCCCAAGCAGGGTGTCCTGTCCATGCACTGCTCCGCCAACATCGGCCGGGACGGCGATACGGCGCTCTTCTTCGGCCTCTCCGGCACCGGCAAGACGACGCTCTCCGCCGACCCCGAGCGTAGCCTCATCGGCGACGATGAGCACGGCTGGTCCAGCGAGGGCACCTTCAACTTCGAGGGGGGGTGCTACGCGAAGGCCATCAACCTCTCGGCCGAGGGGGAGCCGGACATTTACCAGACCACGCAGATGTTCGGCACGATCCTCGAGAATGTCGTGCTGCACCAGCCCTCGCGTACGGTCGACTTCACCAACCAGAGCATTACCGAGAATACGCGCGCGTCCTATCCGCTGCCGTACATCGGGAATCACGTGCCCAGCGGCCGCGGCGGCCACCCGAAGAACGTGGTGTTCCTTACCGCCGACGCCTTCGGCGTGCTGCCGCCCATTGCGCGGCTCACCCCCGAGCAGGCGATGTACTATTTCCTTTCGGGGTACACGGCCAAGGTGGCCGGCACCGAGCGCGGCGTCACCGAACCGCAGGCGACGTTCTCGGCCTGCTTCGGCGCCGTCTTCCTCGTGTGGCACCCCACCAAGTACGCCGAGATGCTGGGGGCACTGCTCAAGGAGCACGGCTCGCAGGTGTGGCTCGTGAACACGGGCTGGAGTGGCGGAGCGTATGGGGTGGGGCGGCGCATGAAGCTCGGCTACACCCGCGCCATGGTGCGGGCGGCGCTTGGCGGTGCGCTCGATGGCACCGAGTTCGTCGCCGATCCCGTCTTCGGCCTGCACATTCCGAAGTGGGTACCGGACGTGCCGGGAGAGGTGCTCGAACCGCGCGGCACGTGGGCGAACGGCGCCGAGTACGACGCGCAGGCGCAGAAGCTCGCCGGCATGTTCCGCGAGAACATCCGGAAGTTCGGCGACGCCGTTTCGCCGGCCATACTCGCCGCTGGCCCGCAGGGCTGAGCGCACGGCCCCGTCGCATGACACGCGAGCCCGCTGAATCAGTCGATTCAGCGGGCTCGATGCCGTATGGGACGTAGCGCACGCACGGGCGCGTGCTACTTGGGGTCGGCCAGACGGACGGTCTCGAGGAACAGCTGGCGCCCTTCGCGCGCCGTCACGTAGATCAATCCGTTGGGGCCGAAGCCCACCACCTGTCGACCAGGTGGCAGCTTGACGCGCTCGATGAGCGTGCCTTCGGGCGTGATGACGTCGTAGACGAGTGGCGGCTGATTGGCCATGGCGCCCAACATGGCCATCAGGGCCGCGGGAGGCGCCTGCCGCGTGGAGTCACCCGGCGCACCGGGCGCTCTCGCTGCGCCGGGTGCCCTCGCTGCGCCCCCCATCATACCCGGCGGAGGCCCACCTGCCCCGCGTGCCCCCATGAACGTCTGCGCCAGCTGCGCTGACAGGTTGGAGGTGGTGGGCACCACCCACAGGTTGCCATCGCGATCGGCAATGCTCGAGCCCTGACGCACCGGTGGGTAGTAGTCGGGCAGCTTGTCAGCGCCGATCGGCTCGAAACTCATGCGGAACCCACCGCCTCCGCCCTGCCCCGAGCGCTCGGACGCCGCCTTGGCCATGGTGGCCAGCGAATCCACCAGCTTGGTCTTCTCCTCGTCGGAGATGCGCTTCCAGTCGAACGGCAGCTTGTCGGAGGCGACGTGGGTGCCATCGGGGCGATAGTAATCGACGTGGTAGTCGAGCACGCGCATCACCGCCACGGTTCCGTTGGCCAGCAAGGCCCAGTCATCGGCCTGCGGCAGCGGGTTGATCTTGATGGTGAGACGCGTCGACCCATCCTCGCCGCGCGTCATCTGCGTTTCGTTCTTCGGCACCTTCACGAAGGTGACGGTGTCGGCCTTGCGGGTGTCGAAATCGACACGAACGATGGGGACCGAGTCCGGCTGGTTGGCGGGGTTGAAGCCGCGCCCCCCGGGACCACCGAACGCTTGCGCGCCGGCACCACCGGCACCACCACCACCACCACCACCCGGCGGAGCACCGGCATCACCGCCGCCACGGGCGGCCTGGGTGCGGGTATTGCCACCCTGCCCACCCCCCTGGAGTCCGCGAGCCCCTCCACGGTCGTTCCCGCCGCCGAACATCATGCCCGCCATGCCGCCACCGCCGGGCCCCCCAGTGCCACCCTGGCGGTAGTAGAGCCGCCCTTTCGCATCGAATGCGTGTGATCCGAGGTTCGTGCTGGTAAGCAGATTGATGTCGTTGGGGCGCGGCGATGCCATGACCCGCACGGTGCGCCCCATGCCGTCGATGACCACCAGCGACAGCGTGGAGGCATCGACCACGATGCTGGAGTCACCGGCGTACGGCAGCAGGCCAACGGGGCGCTGCCCATGGGGCATGAGCGCCCCGCGCGCCGTGTCGGCAACCACCAGGGTGTTCTTGAGCGAGGCATCGAAGCGCAGCAACTGACGCTTCTGCACGTCGTTCACCAGCACCGACCCGTCGCTGAGCGGCCGCACCATGGTGGCGCTCAGGATGGGCTGCGCGCTGCGGGCGATGGCCGCGGTGACTTCGCGCACCCGCAGTTGCGCCGTGGTGGGGCTGGTCGGTGGGGCGTTCTGCGCCAGCGCCGTGCCGGCCGTGAGCAGCACGCCCACGGCGCTCCAGCGGGCCAACGACCCGGTCGTGCGGGCGATCATGTGCATGGGATGTCCCAGAGAGGTGTGCGTACCGGAGGTGTTCATGGTCAGCGCCGACCCATGCCGCCGCCCATGCCACCACCCATGAAGCGGTTCCCACCAGCCGTACCCGAGCGAATGCCCTGCAGGTTCCGCTTGTCCATGAACGGGATGAGCGACTCGGGGAGAATGCGGATCTGCTCCGGCGTGAGCAGGGTGCGAATGCCGGGGGCCACCTGAATGAGGATATCCACGCTCGACTCGCGCGCCTGCCGGTAGCGCCCGTAGGCATCGTCGTGGTTGTACTTGTCTGGCAGGTCGGCGAGGAAGCGCGCCACAGGCGTCCAGATGCTGTCGCTCTTGAGCACGTACAGCCGGTTCAGCGTGGCGAGGCTGTCGGCCTGCTTGCGCGTGAGCTTGAGCGTGTCGGCCTGCTGGAGGATCTGCTGCATGGGGTTGATGAGCCCCACGCTCGCCGTCTGTCGCAGCTGCTGCAGGCTGGGCTTGTTGCCGGGGCGCGAACGGCCGCGATCGAGCTGCTGCAGCAGCTGCTGCTGCTCACGCGTGGGGCCGAGGTCCCACCCCATTTGCATCGTGAAGGTCACCGGCGCCGACCGCTGCGTCGTCTGGCTGGGACGCGTCGAGCCGAAGCGTTCGTTCACTTCGTACTTGTAGCGGTTCGCCACCGGATCGAAGCCGCGCACGAACAGCAGCGCCCCGTTGCTCTGCGGATTCACGAACGCGCCCCACCCCTTGAGCCCCGCCTCGCCGTTGACGAGGCGATCGATACCGTTGAGCGGATTGGCGACCTGGAAGGAGAGGTTGGCACGCTGCGGCAGGCCAAGCTTGAGCGAGTTGAACGAGATGTTCAGGTTCCCCGTCATCGACCAGGGGCCCTCACACGAATTGCGTGCCGCAAACCGGCCGAGCTGGTTGCGCAGGCACGCCGTGGCCTCACGCGTGCCGGTGGCAAGGAAGTTCTCGAGCCCCGCCTTGAGCTGGGGGTCGGACACTGCCGCCGGGTCGAAGATGAACGCGCGATCGTTCCCGTAGCTGTCGCCGTTCACGTCCTGATTGACCGTGGGCGTATAGAAGATGCCCGAGCGGAAATTGCCGAACCATGAGATGCGCACCGCGTCCCACGCATTGTAGCTGAGCGAGTACTGGATCTGGTGGCGCGAGAAGTTGGCGCCGCGCGACCACTCGATGCCCACCGGCGTGTCGACCGTGCTGTTGAAGCCGAGGAACTGCTCGCGGACATCGGCCAGCACATAGGAGAGACTCCAGCTCCAGCGGGTGTTGAACACGAACGGGCGCAGCGACGCCGTGACCTGCCGGCTCTCCGACTCCAGGTCGGAGGTTTGCGCGGTCACGCGACCGTACTGCTGAAAGAGGCGCGCCTCACGCCAGGCCACCTGGCCCGTGGCCGGCACGATGGCGGTGGGCGTGACGTAGACGGGGCGGTTGGCTTCGTCGGCCAGCGAGAAGCGCTGCCGGTTGGGGAAGTTGATGTCGATACCGCCCTGCTGCCGCTGATTGCGCGAGAAGGTCGCGTCTACCGAGAAGTTGAAGCGATTGCGGAGAATGGGCCCCTGCCAGCCGAGGTTTCCGCGCAGCGAGCGCTGGGCGTAGAAGTCGGGGAGGAATAGGGTAACGTTGGGCGCGCTGTTGGAGAACACCGTCCCGTTGGTCCCGTCGGCGCAGGTGCGGGGAATGTTGTTCACGTTGGCCGCGTACGTCGTCCAATCGGGAACCGGTGTGGCCGCCCCTACGCACGTGAGCTGCTGCAACCCGCTCGGCAGCCCCGTGTTGTCGATCGCGTTGGAAATGAGCTGCGTGCCGGGCGTGTTCTGGAAGAGCCCCACACCGCCGCGGATGACGGCGCGTGGCGCGCGGATCATGCCGGGGAGCAACGCCATCTGGTCGGCCTGCCCCACGGTCCACGAAAAACCGAGACGCGGGCTCACGTAAATGCGATTCGGCACCGCGGCGTTGTCGTAGCCGAACTTGTCGATCACGTCGGCGTTGCTCTGCGGGCCCATGTTGAAGCGATTTCCGTCTACCCGCACGCCGTACTGCACCTGGAGGTCGTTGGTGGGACGCCAGGCGTCACCCAGCGAGACAGCGCCCACATACTGGCTGCCCACGCGGGTGCGCGGCGAGAGCAGCCGCGTGAACGACGCGGGGCGGTTTGCCTGCAGGTCGGCCAGCGTATTGTAGCCGAACGACCCGAACTCGTTGAAGTTGAACAGCGACGAGAACTCGTCACGCCGCAGCTCCGTGGTGAGCTTCACGCGGTGGCGATTGTCGCTCGAGAACCACGACAGCGTATTGTTGCCGGCCAGCGAGCTGTTGCCGTTGGCATTGTTCAGCGCCGTGCTGCCGCCGAACTGCAGGTTGGTCACCGAGGCGGAACCGTCGGCGAACTGCGAGTTGACGCGCACATTCCCCGACGGGAGGAAGAAGAACGGGTCACCATCGCTGCGGCTGATGCTGTAGCCGATGGTGGTTTCCGAGAAGATCCCCTTCCACCCCAGCAGCCCACTGTGGCGCGCCTGGGCCGACCCGCCCCAGTTGGTGCGTGTGCCGTCGCGCGATGGCGTGATGAGGCTGGTGCCGCCGCCACCGAACCCGCCGAAGCCGCCGAAGCCGCCGCCGCCACCCACGGGTGACGTGCGGTTGAAGTTCCCCGAGAGCGTGAAGGAGTAGGTGCTGCCGCGGGAAGAGTTCTGCGGCACCCAGTCGAAGCTGTTGAGCGTGTTGATGCGCGTGTTGATGCGCTGCGGATCGTAGCCAGGCACCGTTACCGGCACCTGTTCGGAGCCGAGGATGTCGATGAGTCGCGCGACCGAGTCGGCCGACACGCCAGCCGCAGCGAACCCGGCGTCGTTGCTGTTGATGAGCGTCTGCAGATCCTGCAGGCGGCGATCGAACTGGAACGAGGTGTTGTAGAACATCTGATCTGGCTTGATCGGCCCCGACGCCGAGCCGCCCAGCGACATGTTCGTGTACTGCTGACCGGTGGCCACGCCGATGCGATCGGTCCACTGCAGCTGGGGCGAAATGAAGTTGCCACTCAGGCGACGGGTCACGAAGTTGGACCCCGCGCGCGTGCGCACCTGCAACTGCCCGCCGGAGAAGCCCCCGCGCGACACGTCGTAGGGCGACGTGTTGAGCGACGACATGACGTTCGCATCGCGGGGCAGCTGCGCGTCACCGAAGTTGAGCCCGTTGAGCTGCGTATTGTTCTGGTCGCCACCGAGACCGAAGACCGAGAAGGCGTCGGCCGCGCCATCGGCCCCCATGAGCAGCTGCACCCCCGGAATCGCCGATGCCATAGCCGCGAGGTCCCCCAGCTGCTCGGCGTTAAGAAAGCCCGCGGTCTCATCGCTCACGCTGCGTTCCGTCCCACCCACGTCGGACACCGTATCGCTGCGCGAGGCGGCGACCCGCTCCGTGACCTGCACGGCGTCGAGCGTGATGGTCGCTGGTGCCATCCGCGCGTCGGCGATGAGGATTTCCTGGTCGGCCGTGCGCTTGACCTGATACCGCCGGGGCGCCAGGCCGATGCCCGAAAAGGTGACCCAGTAGTCACCTTCGCCACCCGGGAACGAAATGGTGTAGCGCCCCTGCGCATTGGTGCGCGCCGTACGGCTGACGTTGCCTGACAGCGTCATGGCCGTGACGAGCACGTTGGGAATGGGGAGCGTGTCGGTCCCGAGCACGCGTCCGCGAATGATGTCGACTTGCTGCGCCATGGCGGACGCGGCACTGCCCGCAAGGGCAAGGCACACCGTCAACGCACACAGGGCGCGCCGGAGAACAGGCGAGGAAAGGGTCACGACGATTGGACGAGAGGATCCCGGCGTTCGTTAAGCCGGATCGTTGCCGCAGCTGCACGGGATGACGACCCGCCTCTCAGGTAAATGCGGGAGTCGGTCGTTTCGTTGTGTCGGGCGTGTATGACGCCGGCCGTGTCGAATGATGACAGGTGCGTGACGGGGGCCCTGCATATCTTTATGACCATGGAAATCCTGCGCGATCCGCTCTGGAACAACATCCGCCTCGACCCATTGGCGCTGGCGCTGCTCGAAACCCCGGTCATGCAACGGCTGCGCTATGTGCGGCAGCTGGGGCTGGCCTTCCTGGTGTATCCGGGAGCAACTCATTCGAGATTCGAACACGCACTGGGCGCGTGGCATCTGGCGGGTATGGCGCTGCGCCTGCTCGACGAACGTGGCGCGCTGCACGGCATCACTCTACGGGAGCAGCAGGTGGTGCGCGCGGCCGCGCTGCTGCACGACGTGGGGCATTACCCGTTCTCCCATGCGCTCGAGGAGATCGGCGTCACCGATCACGAAGAGGTCGCCCGCCCACTCATCACCGACGGCGTGATCGGCGATTGCCTGCGCACGCACCTCGGGGGGAACGCCCCGGAGGAGGTGTTCGCCCTCATCACCGGACGCAGCACACACCCGCTGCAGGGCCTCATCTCCGGATCCATCGACCTCGACAAGATCGAGTACCTCAAGCGTGACGCGACCATGTGTGGTGTCCCGTACGGAGAGATCGATGTGGACCGGCTGCTCAATTCGCTGGTGCTGGTGTCGCTGCCGGGGCAGGGTCCGGCCATCGGCGTACACGAGAAGGGGCTCTCCGCGCTCGAGTCGCTCCTGTTCGCCAAGTATCAGATGTATCGCAACGTGTACTGGCACCACGCGGTGCGCAGTGCCACGGCCATGTACAAGCGGCTGGTGGCCGTGGCCATCGATACCGGAGCCGTGGCGGCCGACACCGTGGCGCGCTTCACCGACGAAGGGCTGCTGGTGCATCTCGACACGCCCACGCTGGTGCCGGAAGCGCGTGTCCTGCTCGACGCCATCCGCATCCGACATCTGCACAAGCGGGCCTACGAATGCCCCGCCGCCACGCTGGGCGAGGATGTCGGGGAGTGGATTGCCTCCGACTATCGTCTGACCCGCCGGGTGGAAGATGCCTTGGCCTTTGAACTGGGACTGGAGACTGGCGCGGTGCTGCTCGACTACCCCGCCAAGACGCAGATGCTGGGGGTGGACATTCCCATGCAACGACGCGACGGTCGTGTGGTGCAGCTGACCGCCGATGGGTGGGAGGGCGCGCTCAATCTGCCGCGCCTGAGTGACGAGCTCTACCGCAGTGCGCGGCGCCTGCGGGTCTTCACGGCCAACCGCGCGCCAGTGCCGGAACGTGAGGTCCTGGCGGTCCTTCGCATGGACGCCGGCGACGTGACCCGGCGGCTCGATACGGGACAGCCGCTACTGGGCTGACCCGCCTGCGATCAGCGCCGACCTTCGACTGACCGGATAACCGGACTGGTCAACTGGCGGCGCTGCCGCGGTCGCAGTGGACGCGGCCGGCGGCCGCTGCCTCGAGCATCTCCACGGTCTCGCGGGCAATGGCCGCGCCCTGATCCTTGGCGTAGAAGGCGCGGATCCCGGCGTGCACCGAGTCCAGCGGCGCGCGCTTCCGCTCAGCAGACGACCACTCGCGCAGGGCCCGTGGCTGCTCGACAATACAGCCGCGCTCGCGCCCCTCGGCGTCGAGCAGCACGAAGGTTGGCGTGGCCACGCGGCCGTCGAGCGACCGGTGCTGCTCCTGCACCGGCCGGCCGGCCGTCGGCAGCACGATCCGCAGGTCCACGCCGGCTTGGGAGGCGAGACGCGCGACGTACGGCACGGTATTCATCGAATCCCCGCAGGCGTCGACCGCCACCACCAGCAGCTTCCAGCTTCCCCCCGTCGCCCGCGCGCGCTGCACCAGGGCGTCGTCCACCTGCGCACTATCGGCCAGCCGCAGCCACCCGTCCCGGCGCGCCTTCGCCGCGGCAACGAAATCGGAGAACGACTGCCCGCTGGCATGCAGCGCGGCCAGCGTGCTGTCGGCGTTGGCCAGGACGGGCCACGCCTCTGGCCACGCCGCAGGCGCCGGACGTACGCGCGGTGCCGAGGCTGTGCATGGCACCAGGCCGAAGCCAGCGCCGCCATTGGCCACCGCAAAGGGGGCCGGAAACGCCCGCAGCGGGGCGGTCGGCGCCAGCACCGCGCCGCCCAGCAGGGCGATCGCACAGCGACGGAATGAGATCATGGCAGCGATCCGGAGGAGGGGGAGGCCGCATCACCGGGACGCGCCTGTCGGTGGGCGTCGGCCAGCTTGCGGCCGATGCCGCGATAGAACGCGGCATCGAGCGGCTTTCCATCGGACTCGAGCGACAGCGCGCATCGCTCGAGCGCGTACAGCAGGTTGCCGAGATACAGTTCGGCCAGCCCGCCGACCGTCTCGTCAGCCAAGGACCGCGGGCATTTCGCCCGTCGCGATACCGGTGACCTTCACCACCTGCACCACGATGGCCGTGATGTTGTCCAGGCCGCCTCGCCGATTCGCTTCGGTGATCATGGCGTCCACCATACGCCCCGGCGTCTGCTTGGATTCGAGGATCTTCTTGAGTTGCGGGTCCTCGACCATGCCCGTAAGCCCGTCGGAGGCGACCAGATAGAGATCGCCAATCTGGAGCTCGCCCGTGAGGACGTCAGCCTCGACCACCGCATTGGCGCCAACGCAACGCGTGATGACGTTGCTGTAGGGGTGGTAGCGCGCCTGCTCGGGGGTCAGGAAACCGGCGTCGACCTGCTCCTGCACGTACGAATGGTCCTTGGTGATCTGCCGGAACTGGCCGTCGCGCAGCAGATACACGCGCGAATCGCCGATGTGGCCGATGATGTACCGGCCCTGCCCCATGAGCAGGCAGGACGCCGTGGTGCCCATGCCTTGCTTGTCGGCTTCCTGAATGGTGCGATCGTAGATGGCCCGATTGGCGGCCTTGAGCGCGTCGGCCATGCGCGGTCCCGCGGCGCCGGTCGTCAGGTCACGAACGCCGGAAAGATCCCGGGCGACAATCTGGACCGCCATCTCGCTGGCCACTTCACCAGCGGCGTGTCCCCCCATGCCATCGGCCACGATGAAGAGCCCGCGCTCCTGATCGGCGTCCGCATAGAGACTGTCTTCATTGCCTGCCCGAATGCGTCCGACATCGGTACCGGCGGCGACAGATAGCTGCACGTGGGTGGGGTATTCGTCCGGAGGGGAAGTACTGGGAACGCAGAAGCCGACCACGGTTAAGCAGGGTGGCCACAGGCGAAGCTACCCGACAGTCGCGTCGGTTGGCAAGCGTGTCCCTTGGGCTGAGGGCAAGTTTGCCAGCGCGTCGTCGCCGGCCTGCAGCCGGAACAGGCGCTCGTAGGTGCCGCCAGCCTCGATCAGCGAGCGGTGCGTGCCACGCTCGATCACTTCGCCGTGGTGCAGCACGAGGATCTCGTCGGCATCGGTGATGGTGCTGAGTCGGTGCGCGATGGCAATGGTCGTGCGCCCCCGCATCAACGCGCGTACCGCCTCCTGGATGTCGGCCTCCACACGCGAATCCACCGCGCTGGTGGCCTCGTCCAGCAGCAGGACCGCGGGATCAGCCGCAATAGCGCGGGCGAAGGCGAGCAACTGCCGCTCCCCCACGCTCACGCCGGCCCCTCGCTCTCCCAGCACATGCCCCCAGCCCCCCGGCAGCCGGTCGATCACACGGTCGGCCCCCACCCGAGCCGCCGCCCGACGGACCTCCGCTTCGCCGAGCGGCGCCGACAGGCGCACATTGGTGAGCACGTCGCCGGCGAAGAGGAAGATGTCCTGCTGCACATAGGCCATGAGGGAACGGAGCACGTCCAGCGGCAGCTGCCGGAGGTCCTCCCCATTCACCAGAATGCGCCCGCGCTGGGGTTCGTAGTAGCGCAGCAGGAGGTTCACGATGGTACTCTTCCCAGCCCCCGTATGCCCCACGAGCGCCAGCGACTGGCCGGGGCCCACCGTGAACGACACATCGCGCAGTACCCAGGGGACGTTGCCGCCCGTCTCCGGTGCCCTGTGCGGTTCCCCCACCGGCTCCCCGACCGGCTCTCTCACCAATTCTCCGACCGGTTCGCCGGACGGCGTGGCGGTCCCGTAGGCAAACCAGACGTGCTCGAACTGCACGGTCACCCCCTGGCTGGCCATGGCGCGCACCCGGGCCTCCCGGTCCGGAGAGGGGGCGTGCCCGGCCGTGCCCGGGGTATCGAGCAGCCCGAAGAGTCGCTCCGACGCCGCCATGGCCGCCTGCAGGATGTTGTACTTCTCCGACAGATCCTGGAGGGGCTGGAAGAACCGGCGCACGAGCTGGAGAAAGGCCGCCACGGTCCCCACGGTCACCCGCTGGCCCGCGACTTCGCCGGCGGCGGTCACGAGCAGACTGGCCAGCGCCAGCGTGGTGAGGAACTCGATGACCGGGAAATACAGCGCGTACACGGTGATCGAGCGGAGCTGCGCGTCGAGGTGCCCGTCGTTGAGCCGGGCGAATCGCTGCGCCTCGCTGTGCTCGCGACCGAAGAGCTGAATGAGCCGCATGCCGGACAGTCGCTCGCCGAGATAGGCGTTCACCTGCGCGACCCGCGCCCGGATCTCGCGGTAGGTCTCCCGCACGTGCCGCTGGAAGACGCGGGAGGTGAGCAGCACCAGAGGAATCACCACGAAGGCGGCAACCGCCAGGCGCCAGTCCACGACCAGCATGACCACGCTGATGGCCACCAGCGTGAACAGATCCCCCACCCCCGATACCACGCCGGAGGTGAACAGCTCGTTCAGCGCCTCCACGTCGCTGGTGACGCGCGTGACGAGCCGCCCCACGGGCGTCCGGTCGAAGTAGGCGATGGGCAGCCGCTGCACATGCGCAAAGAGCTCCGCCCGCAGGTCGCGCATCACGCGCTGCCCGAGCAGCGCGGTGAACAGCGTCTCGCCGTACGAGGCGGCAAACTGCAGGACGAGCAGGGCGGCAAAGCCGCCGGCCACCTGCACCACCAGCATGCGGTCGCGCGCGGGCCACGCCACGTCGATGACCCAGCGCGTCAGGAGAGGCGCGGCCAGTTGCAGCGCCGCCGCCACCCCGATGCACCCGAGGGCCGCCGCCGCGAGGGCACGATACGGGCGCACGTAACGCAGGAGGCGCCGTACCAGCCGCGCGTCGTAGGCCGCGCCCGGGGCGTCGTCGTCGGGGTGGGCGGAAGCAGGGGCGGCAGCCATGACCCGCGCAATCTAGCAGGCCCTCGGCCTCGCCCCACCGCCCCCCTTTGCGCGAGCCAATAGCTTTCACGAATGAAGGACAAGATCCGCATCCGTGGCGCACGGCAGCACAACCTCAAGGGATTCGACCTCGAGTTACCCCGACGCGCCATTACCGTCATCACCGGGGTCTCGGGGTCCGGGAAGTCGTCGCTGGCCTTCGACACGCTCTATGCCGAAGGACAGCGCCGGTACGTGGAGTCACTTTCCGCCTATGCGCGCCAGTTCCTCGAGCGCATGGAGAAGCCGGCGGTGGACGGGGTGGACGGCATGTCGCCGGCGGTGGCGATCGAGCAGAAGAACCCCACCCGCACGTCCCGTTCGACGGTGGGCACCGCCACGGAGATCTACGATTATCTGCGCCTGCTCTGGGCGCGCGTTGGCCGCACGTATTGCCGCGTCTGCGACCGCGAGCTGCGCCCCGACACGGTGCAATCCGTCACCGATCTGGTGCTGGCCCTGCCCGCGGGCACGCGCTTCATGGTGGCCTGCCCGCTCGTGCGCTCCTCGCAGGTCACGCACGCCGTCATCGCCGAAAATCTGCGGGCCCGCGGGTTCGTGCGGGTAGCCGTGGGCGAGGTGGTGCATCACCTCGACGACGTGACAGCGGACACGCTCGACCTGTCCGCCACCCCCGACGTGCATGTCGTGATCGACCGGCTGCGCATCGAGGCGGCGTCGGCCGGCCGCATTGCCGAAGCCATCCAGACGGCCTTTCTCGAGGGCGACGGCGACGCGGTCCTGCTGTTCCCGGAACCAGTGCTGCCACCACCACTGCTGCAGGCGGCCCCCGCCGGGCACCCGGTCACCCGGATGGCCTTCACCGAACGCTTCGAGTGCGCGAACGACGGCACCCGCGCCCCGGCCCCCACGCCGCAGCTCTTTTCCTTCAACAATCCGCGCGGGGCCTGCGCCACGTGCAACGGATTCGGCGCCACGCTCGACTACGACGAAAAGCTCATCGTTCCCAATCCGGATCGCTCGGTTCGCGACGGGGCGATCGATCCCTGGACGGCGCCGCGCTACGAGAAGCAGCGCCGGCTGGTCGTTGATCAGGCGCGCGCGCTTGGCGCTTCCCCCGATGCCCCGTGGAAATCGCTCCCCGCCAAGGTGCGGCGCGACCTGCTCCACGGCGCCACGCGGCAGTACACCGGGATCTATCCGTTCCTCAAGGCGCTCGAGGACAAGCGCTACAAGCAGTACATCCGCATCTTCCTGCGCAAATACCAGAGCGCGCAGGACTGCGCCACCTGCGGCGGCACCAAGCTGCAACCCGACGCCCTGCAGGTGCGCATTGCAGGACGCACCATTGCCGATGTCACCCGCCTGCCGGTGCGCGATCTCCGGCGGTGGCTCGATGAGCTGACGCTCACCGGCAGCGATGCGCACATCGCGGAGACCGTGCTGCGCGAGGCGCGCGCGCGTGTGCGCTTCCTGGCCGACGTGGGGCTCACCTATCTCACGCTCGATCGCGCGACGCGCACCCTCAGCGGCGGCGAGGCCCAGCGCATTACGCTCTCGAACGCGTTGGGGGCCGCCCTGGTCGACGCCACCTACGTGCTGGACGAACCCAGCATCGGGCTCCACCCGCGCGATCTCGACCGGCTGCTCTCGCTGCTCGTGCGGCTCCGTGACCTCGGCAATACCGTGGTGATGGTGGAGCATGACCTCGAAGCCATGCGCATTGCCGATTTCATGGTGGAAATGGGGCCCGCGGCCGGTGAACAGGGCGGCCAGGTGGTGTTTGCCGGCCCCATGGCCGACGTCGCCAGCAGCCCACTCACCGGGCAGTACCTCACAGGCGCGCGACGCATTGACGTCCCCGCGGCGCGACGCACGCTCGGCCCGCGCTGGCTCGAGCTGCGCGGTGCGCGCGCGCACAATGTGCACGGCGTGGACGTGCGCATCCCGCTGGGCGCCATGACGGTGGTGACCGGCGTGTCGGGGTCGGGGAAGAGCACGCTCGTGCACGATGTGCTCTTTCACGCCATCGAATCGCGGCTGCATGGTGAGCACTCCGCGAAGGAGCATCTCGGCGAGACCGTTGGCGATTTCGTCTCACTCTTGGGCGACGAGCACCTCGACGATGTGGTGCTGGTGGATCAGAGCCCCATTGGCAAGTCGCCGCGCTCCAACCCGGTCACGTACGTGAAGGCGTACGACGAGATCCGGCGACTGTTCAGCGAGACCCCGCTGGCGCGCACCCGCGGCTACGGCGCGGGGCACTTTTCGTTCAACGTGGCCGGTGGCCGCTGCGAGCATTGCGAGGGCGCCGGCGCGATCGAGGTGGAGATGGTGTTCATGGCCGACGTGTTCGTGCCGTGCGATGCGTGCGGGGGCAAGCGGTTCAAGCCCGAGGTTCTCGAGGTGCGGCTGCGCGGACGCAGCATCGCCGACGTGCTCGAGCTCACCGTCGACGAAGCGATCCGCTTTTTCCCGCGCGAGGACAAGCTGGCGCAGGCGCTGTGGCACGTGCAGCAAGTTGGGCTGGGGTATCTGCGGCTGGGCCAGCCGGCCACCACCCTGTCCGGCGGGGAGGCGCAACGGCTCAAGATCGCGCGCGAACTGGCGCTCACCGCGAAGGGCTCGGCCCGCAAGCTCTACGTCCTCGATGAGCCCACCACCGGGTTGCATCTCGAGGATATCCGGAAGCTGGCGCAGGTGTTCGAGCGGCTGCTCGACCAGGGGCACACGCTCCTGCTTATCGAGCACAATCTCGACGTGATCAAGCTGGCCGACTGGATCATCGACATGGGTCCCGACGGCGGGGATGGCGGCGGTCAGGTGGTGGCCATGGGACGGCCGGAAGCGATTGCCGCGACGGAGTCCTCGCACACGGGGCGGTGGCTGCAGACCGTGCTCCCCCGGTAGCCGCCGCCGCTTGACTCTGCCCGGCAGGTGGTTGATAATTTGGGGCTCCGGCAACGCAGGTGGCTGTCGGAGAGGTATTCCCGGGTAGCTCAGGTGGTAGAGCAGGTGACTGTTAATCACCCTGTCGGGGGTTCGAGTCCCTCCCCGGGAGCTGTTCAAAATCAACGACTTACGAGAACGGCCAGCCCTTGGAGGCTGGCCGTTTTCGTTTGGATCTACACGGGTGCTACACCGACGCCGCTGGGCACCGCTGTACTGAGCCGTACGTGGCCGCGCCGGTGGCGACGGGTCACCGGGTCTCGAGCACGGTGACGGCGTCGCCCACCGCGAGCGTCCCCGGACCGGCGTGCGTGGCGTTCACGCCGAACACCACGCCCTCGCTGGTGCGCCGATAGTCGGCGAAGCTGCGCAGCGGCTCCACGCCCTGCGCAAGCGAGTCGGGGTGCACCGTGGTGAGGACGCAGCGGGTACAGAGCGATCCCACGCCGAGCGTCACCTCACCCACGGTGACGCGGCTCCAGCGGTCTTCCTCTTGCGGCTCGAGGTGACTCAGCCACACGTTGGCGCGAAAGCGTCGCCGATCGAGGGGCTCCGACGCTCCCGCCTCGAGGAGCCGCAGATTGAGCGCATCAACGCTCGGCAGCCCCAGCACGAGCAGGGGTGCCCCATCGGTGAAGGCCACGCGCCGGGCCTCGTGCGGCAGCGGGCCGGCGTACTTGCGCTTGAGTGGTCGTGACGCGTCATCGTCAAGATGCACCAGACGACAGGCTCGCCCGATCACGTCGCTGCACCAGTCGGCGGCGTCATCGCCGGCGTCGAGCGCCAGGGTGGCATCCTCCCACACGAACACCGGCCGCGCCATGGCGTCGGCCCCGGGCACCGGCGCCGTGAGGGTCGTGTGTCGCGGGGCGTCCAGCAGCAGGGCACCATCACGATCGGCGGTGGCAAAACGCGGCGTGATGTGCAGCAGCGCATGGCACTCGCGCGCCGTAATGGCCTGCCCTCCCCCATCCACGAGCAGCCACCGCCGATCTCCCACGGCGCCGCGGTCGTCGAGCGGCATCTGCTCCACCGCGATCCCGGCGGCCGACTTGAGCGGGTACACGGTGAGTCCGGCAACACGGGGCGTGGACATCGTCATACGGCAGGCGCTCCTCAGCGGGAAAGAAGACCGGTGAACGAAAGCCGAGCCGCAGGGCGGCCACCAGCGCGGCTTTGGGGCCAAACTGCCCCGTATACATTTCGTTCGCTACCCGCGTACCCCGGAATTCACCAGCCCGCCCCCATGCTTCGATTTCCCCCGCCAGGCCGCCGCCTCGTGCCGCTCGCGTCCGCCCTGCTGCTCGCACTGCTGCTCGCATTGCCGGGACCGGGCGCTGGCGCCCAGCAGGCGCCCACCATCCCGCACGAAAAGTTCACCCTGCCCAACGGCCTCGAGGTCATTCTGCACGTGGACCGATCGGTGCCGATCGTCGCCGTGGAGAACTTCTACAAGGTCGGCTCGGGCGACGAGAAGCCGGGGCGCACCGGCTTCGCGCACCTGTTCGAGCACGTGATGTTCATGGGCTCGCAGAACGTCCCTGTGGGCAAGTTCGACGAATGGCTCGAGGCCGCGGGGGCGAGCAACAACGGCTCCACCAACTTCGACCGCACGAACTACTACGAAACCGGTCCGTCGAACGCGCTGCCACTCATGCTCTGGCTCGACGCCGACCGCATGGGTTGGCTGCTCCCCACCATGGACCAGGCCAAGCTGGACCTGCAGCGCGATGTGGTGAAGAACGAGCGGCGCCAGGGCGTGGACAACGCCCCCTACGGCAAGGCCGACGAAACGATCCTGCCCGTGCTCTTTCCCACGGGGCATCCGTACTCCTGGGACGTGATCGGCTCCATGGACGACCTCAGCGCCGCCGCGCTCGACGACGTGAAGGACTTCTTCCGCCGCTACTACGCGCCGGACAATGCCGCCATCACCATTGCCGGGGACTTCGACCCCGACTCGGCCAAAGCATGGGTCCGGAAGTACTTCGGGCAGATTCCCCGCAGTACCTCGCCCATCACCCGGCCCACGGCCCCGGCAATCTCACGCACGCGCGACACGGTGCTGGTTCTCGAGGACCGCGTACAGCTGCCCCGGCTTTACTACACGTGGCACGGTGTGAAGGCGTTCAGCACGGATGACGCGGCGCTCGACGCTGTAGCCGACGTGATCGCGGGCGGCAAGAGTTCGCGGCTGTACCGCACGCTGGTGTACGAGAAGCAGCTGGCACAGGACGTCCGCATGAGCAACCAGTCGCAGAAGCTCGATGGCATGATCCAGCTGGTGGTCACGGCGCGTCCAGGCGTCACGCCCCAGGAGATCGACGCTGAGATCACGCGGGCCCTCAACGCCCTCATCGCCGACGGTCCCAGCGAGCGGGAACTCACCCGCGTCAAGAACGGCATGCGCGCCAGCATGCTCGATGGCCTCTCGAACGTGGCCAGCAAGGCGTTCCGCCTGAGCTACTACAACTACCTCACCGGGCAGCCGGACTACCTCGCGCAGGACCTCGCGCGCTACGATGCGCTGACGACCGCCACGGTGCAGCGCGCAGCCCGGACCTATCTGGCCGGCACCCCGCGTGTGGTGCTTACCATCGTGCCGGAGGGGAAGCGCTCGGTCGCCCTGACGGCCGCCACGATCGGAGGAATCAAGTGATGCGCCGACTCATCATCGCCACCATGGCCACGGCGGTCGCGGTCGGCGTGCGGCCCGCGTTTGCCGGTGCGCAGCAGGCGGCCAGCAGCACGCCCCCCACGCTCGCCGCGCCCACGCCGCTCAGGCTCCCCGCCATGATCGAGCGCACGCTGCCCAACGGTCTGCGGCTCGTGATCGTGGAGCACCGCGAGCTGCCGGTGGTCGATGCACAGCTCGTGATCCGCACCGGCAGCGAGGCCGATCCCGCCGGCAAGGCGGGGCTGGCGACGCTCACGGCGAACCTGCTCGACGAGGGGGCCGGCGCGCGCGACGCCCTGGCTCTGGCCGACGAGATCGGCTTTCTGGCCATCCGCGTGGGCACGTTCGCCGGATTGGAGCAAAGCACCGTCTCGCTGCATACCACGCGCGCCACCCTCGACAGCGCGATGGCCGTGATGGCCGACGTGGTGCGGCGCCCAACCTTCCCCGAGAAGGAGTTCACGCGCCTGCGCAGCGAGCGCCAGACCGCCCTGCTCCAGGAACAGGATCGCGGTCCTGCCATGGCCGATCGGGCCTACGCGTCGCTGGTGTTCGGTGAGCAGCACCCGTACGGACGAAGCCCGAACGGTGTGAAGGAAACGGTGGAGGCCATCACGCTCGACGACGCGAAACAGTTCTGGGCGCGGTGGTATCGGCCAAACAACGCCACGCTCGTGCTCGTTGGCGACCTTACCGTTGCCGAGGCCGAGGCGCTGGCGTTTCGTGCGTTCGGCACCTGGGAGCGCGCCACGCTCCCACCCGCCCCGGTGTACGCCGCCAACCGCACGGCGCCCCGCCCCACCACCGTCTACGTGGTGGACAAGCCCCAGGCGGCCCAGTCGAGCTTCCGCATCGGCGGCGTCGGCGTTGCGCGCCGCACGCCCGACTACTACCCGCTGCAGGTGATGAACACCGCACTCGGCGGTTCGTTCACGTCCCGACTGAACAACACCCTGCGCGAAGTGAAGGGCTACACCTACGGCGCCGGGTCGTCGTTCGCGATGCGGCGGGAACGCGGCCCCTTTACGGCGCGCGCCGAGGTGGTCTCGGCCAAGACCGACTCGGCGCTGATTGAGTTCATGAAGGAGCTGGGCAGCATCCGGAAGCCGATGCCGGCAGCCGAACTGGAGAAGGTGAAGCGCTATCTCCGCCTCGGGTACGCCGACGGGTTCGAGAGCACCGGCGACATCGCCGCCCAGGTGGCGAACCTCGTGCCGTACGGCCTGCCGCTGGCCACCCTCGGCGCGTTCGACGCGGGGATCGCGAAGGTCACGACGGCCGACGTGCAGCGGGTGGCCGCGCAGTACCTCGATCCGTCCAGGCTCACCATCGTGATCACCGGCGACCGCGCGACGATCGAGCCCGCCCTCAAGGCCACGAAGATCGCGCCGGTCGAGGTGCGTGACGCCCGCGGCCGCCCGGTTATCGTGCCGTGACCTCCCTCAACCGAGTCTCATTCCCGATGCTTCGTTCTGCTCGACGGTCTGTCCTGTTGCTTGCTGCGTCCCTGGTCGCGTCCGCCTGTCGGCAGGCACCGGCCACCCGCCCGTCCCCCGCCAACGCCCGAGCGGCCGATGCCGCGCCGATGCTCGTGTCCACGGCGTGGCTGGCCGAGCATGCGGCCGATCGCGACCTCGTCGTGCTGCACGTAGGCACCAGGGCGCAGTATGACAGTGGCCATGTGGCCGGCAGCCGCCACGTGTCGCTCGAAGAGATTGCCCTCCCACAGGTGCAGGGCGGGCTCACGCTGCAGATGGCCGGTACGGAGCAGCTCACGGCGTGGGCGGTGCGCAATGGCATCGGCGACCGGACCCGGGTGATCGTAGTACCACACGACTTCAACCTGCAGAGCGCCACCCGCGTGTTCTTCACCCTGTCGTATCTGGGCGCCGGTGATCGCACGTCACTCATGGACGGCGGCTATCAGGCGTGGAAGGGCGAGCAGCGCGCCGTCAGCACCGCCGCGCCGGCTACCGCGGCCCCGGTGACCTTCACCGCGCGCGTGCGCCCCGAACTCATCGCGGTGGTGGGGCAGGTGGAATCGGCCACGCAGGACCGCTCGCGTTTCCTCGTCGACGCGCGGCTCACCCGCTTCTACAACGGTGACGGCGGCGGCTACCCGCGCCCGGGGCACATTCCCACGGCCGTGAACATCCCCATCTCCAGCGTCAGCGTGAACGGATTCCTCCGGCCGCGCGCCGAACTGGAGGCGCTGTTCGCGGCGCAGCGGGTGGATCGCAGCAAGCCGGTCATTACCTACTGCCATATCGGTCAGCAGGCCACGCTGCTCTGGTTCGTGGCTACGCTGCTGCAGCGCGACGCGCGCATGTACGACGGATCGTTCCAGGAGTGGAGTGGCAGCACGCGCCCCATTGTGGCGCCCGGGGGCACGGAATAGGCGCAGGGCGGCCCCTTCCGGGTGCGGGTACTTTTCCCCTGCCCCTCACTCCGGAGACCGCGTGACCCCTGCTGCTCCCACACCGCTCGTCGGTGTGGTCATGGGCAGCGCGAGCGACTTCGACACGCTCGCGCCGGCCTGCGACATTCTGGCCGAACTTGGCATTCCGTACGAGGCGCGCGTTGTATCGGCGCATCGTACGCCCGACTGGCTCTTCGAGTACGCCGAGCAGGCCGGAGCGCGTGGGCTGCGGGCCATCATTGCCGGTGCCGGAGGGGCGGCGCATCTCCCCGGCATGCTGGCGGCCAAGACGTTGGTGCCCGTACTGGGGGTGCCGGTGGTGGCCACCCCGCTCAACGGCATGGATGCCCTGCTCAGCATCGTGCAGATGCCGGCCGGCGTGCCGGTGGCCACATTCGCGGTGGGCAAGCCGGGAGCGGCCAACGCCGCCCTGTTTGCCGCGCAGCTGCTCGCCGCGCACGACGAGGCGATCCTCGCGCGTCTTGCCGACCGTCGCGCGGCCAAGGCCGCTGACGCGCTCGCTCGTCCGTTGGACGCCCCCAACGCCATTCGCCCCGCCGCCACGTGACCGCTACCGCCGCACCCTCGCCCATCCTTCCGGGCGCCACCATCGGTTTTCTGGGCGGGGGACAGCTGGGGCGCATGACGGCCTTCGCCGCGCGCTCGATGGGCTATGACATTCAGGTGCTCGACCCGGAGGCGGCCTGTGCCACGCGTCCGGTGGCGTCACGCACGATCACCGCGAAGTACGACGATGTGGAGGCCGCCGTTTCCCTCGCCTCCGAGTGCGACGTCGTGACGCTGGAGATCGAGCAGATCCATCCCGACGTGCTCGATGCCGTGGCGGCACGCTGTGCACTGCGCCCGGGGCGCGAGCCCGTCTACGTCATTCAGGATCGCATCCGCCAGAAGCAGTGGCTCGCAGCGCAGGGGTTTCCGCTGGGAAACTTCGTGGCCGCCACCCAGGCCAGCGACATTGCCGATGCGGTCAGTACCTTCGGCCCGTGCATCGCGAAGAGCACGCACGGTGGCTACGACGGGCGTGGACAGGTGCGCCTGCGCGAAGCGGCCCAGGGCGCGGATGCCTGGGACGCGCTCGGCGCACGCGCGTGCCTCGTGGAGCAGATGGTGGACATCCACTACGAAATCTCGGTCCTGGTGGCCCGCTCGCCGAGCGGCGCGGTGGCGGTGTACCCGCCGTCACGCAACCATCACACGAGCGGTGTGCTCACCTGGGCGGTGGTCCCGGCGGTGATCAGCGACGACATGACTGCACGCGCCCAGTCGCTCGCCAAGGCCGTGGCGGAGCGCATCGGGATCGTGGGGCTGCTGGCAGTGGAATGTTTCGTGACCACCTCGGGCGAACTGCTGGTGAATGAGCTCGCCCCGCGTCCGCACAATACGTATCACCACAGCGAACGGGGCGTGGCAACCAGCCAGTTCGAGCAGCTCGTGCGCGCCATCTGCGACCTGCCGCTCGGCGCCACCGATGTCTTCGCGCCATCCGCGATTGCCAACCTGCTCGGCGACGTGTGGCTGCAGGACTCGGCGCCCAACACCTCGCACGCGCTCGCCATTCCCGGTACCCGCCTGCATCTGTACGGGAAGGCCGGGGCGCGCGCCGGCCGCAAGATGGGCCATCTCTCGGCGATTGGCGCCGATGCACAGGATGCGCTGGGTCGCGTGCTGGAGTGCTATCGTCGACTGTCACCAGGCACCGTGGCCAGCTTCGATGTGCACGAGCCGGTACTTGCCCACGTGACCTCCTGACTTCCCCCCGCTGTACGGAACCCTCGGCTCTACCCCCCGCTTACCTGCACATGTTTCCACGCGACTTCTACGAGATCCTGCACATCATTGGCATCGCCATGCTGTTCCTGGCGATTGGCGGCGTTGCCACCCATGCCGCCAACGGCGGCACGAAGGCCCAGAGCCAGACACGCGGCCTCATGAGCAGCATGCACGGCATCGGTGCCCTGCTCATTCTGGTTGGTGGCTTCGGCATGCTGGCGCGCATCGGCTTTCAGCACGGCAGCAACTTCCCCGGCTGGCTCTGGGTGAAGATCATCGTCTGGCTCGTGCTCAGCGCCATCGTGCTCCTGCCGTATCGCAAGCCCGCGTTGGCCCGGCCGTTCATTTTCCTGCTGCCCCTGTTGGCGGGGGTGGCCGTGTACATGGCGCTCTACAAGCCGTTCTGACGGCATGAACATTCTGGTGCTCAACGTCGGCTCGGCGACCGTCAAGTTTCAGGTGGTGGTCACCGATGCGGAGCGCATGGCGAACGACGGTGACACCAAGCTGCTTCGCGGTCAGATCGAACGCATCGGCGGCGAATCGGTCATCACCTTTCGCCACGCCGACGGTACGACGCGTCGGCTGACGGCCGCGCTGCGCGACATGCGGGCCGCGGTGGACTGGCTGGTTGGCCATGTCACCTCCCCCGAAAGCGGTAGCGGCCTCTCGGCCCGGGCCGACATTCACGCCGTGGGGCATCGCGTGGTGCACGGCGGCGAACAGTTCCGCAGCAGCGTGCTCATCGACGCGGCCGTCCTGCAGGGCATCGAAGACAATGTGGAGCTGGCTCCGCTGCACAACCCGCACAACCTGCGCGGTATCGAAGCCATTCGCCAGGCGCTCGGCGCTGGCGTGCCACAGGTCGCGGTGTTCGACACCGCGTTTCACCACACGCTCCCCGAGCACGCGTACCTGTACGCCGTTCCCTACCCGCTGTACCGGCGACACAAGATTCGCCGCTACGGTTTTCACGGCACCTCCCACCGTTCCATCGCGTACCGCTTCCGCAAGATCACTGCGCGAGAGCGCAATGATGTGCGCATCATCACACTGCATCTGGGCAATGGCTGTTCGGCCTGCGCCATTCAGGGCGGCGTGTCGATCGATACCAGCATGGGCTTCACGCCGCTCGAGGGGCTCGTGATGGGCACACGATCGGGAGACCTCGACCCGGCGTTGCTGGACTACATTGCCGCCAAGGAAGGACTCTCGCTCTCCCAGGTGGAGGCGATGCTCAACAGCCAGTCAGGGCTACTGGGCATCTCCGGTCTCACCAACGACATGCGTGACCTGCTGGCCGAGGCCAACGAGCTGCAGGATCGCCGGGCGCGGCTGGCCATCGAGATCTTCTGCTACCGGGCGCGCAAGTATATCGGGGCGTACCTCGCGGCACTTGGCGGCGCCGATGCGGTCGTGTTTGCGGGCGGCATTGGCGAGAACAGCGCCGAGATTCGCGCGCGCATCTGCGCCGGCCTCGAATGGGCAGGGCTGCACGTCGACGCGCAGACCAATGGTGCGCTGGTGGGAGGGAGGGAAGGCCGCTTCTCGGCGGAGGGCTCGACGCTCGAGGCATGGGTGGTGCCAACCGACGAAGAACTGCTGATTGCGCGGGATACGTTTCGGGTCGTGAGTGGAGGGATGCAGGTGGGTACCCGGAAGAACCCGACTTGATTTCGCGCTCCCGTTTGCCGATACTACCAGTGTACGCGGCGATTTTCCCGATTTGACGGGCCGCGCACTCAGCACCAGCGGTGCTGACCTTCCGTCTAAGTCGCGGTCCTGACGGCCCTCGACGATGCAAATCGGCGAGGGCCGTCGGCGTTTCCGGCACTCTCGTGGGGAAATCGCCGCGCACACGACAACCGTAGACCGCACCATTCCGGTGCCGTGGTGATTTGCCGCCGATTGCCGCCACGCAAAACAAGGAGCTAAAACAGCGAGTGCGCCCGGCGGCCCTCCGTCCGGGCGCGTCGTGTTCTCTGGCGGCACTACTCCCTGGGAGAGTGCCTACGATGTCCGATGCTTCCGTTGCCCGCCCGCTTGCCGCCGACACCATTGCGCTGCACGCCGGCAAGGAAACCGATCTCTTCGGCCTGAGCGCCTTCGGCAACATCTACACCCGTATCATGAACCCCACCACCGATGTGTTCGAGAAGCGCATTGCCGCACTCGAAGGTGGGGTGGCTGCCGTTGGCGTGGCGAGTGGCCAGGCCGCGCAAACGCTGGCCATTCTCAACCTCGCCGAAGCCGGCGACAACATCGTGGCCTCGCAATCGCTGTACGGCGGCACCGTCTCGCTCTTCGCCAACACCCTGCCCCGCCTGGGCATCCGCACCCGCTTCGTCAACATCCACGATCTCAAGGCGGTCGCGGCAGCCATCGATGAGCAGACGCGCGCCCTGTACGTGGAGACGGTGGGCAACCCGGCACTCGATGTGCCCGATCTCGAGGCGCTCGCCAGGCTGGCGCACGAGTTCAACCTGCCGCTCGTGGTGGACAACACCTTTGCGCCCGTGCTGGTGAAGCCGCTCGCACATGGGGCTGACATCGTGCTGCACAGCGCCACCAAGTGGATTGGCGGCCACGGCACGAGCATCGGCGGCGTCATCGTCGACGGCGGTCGTTTCGACTGGGGCGGCACGGCACGCTTCCGCAAGTTCTACAGCGATCCCGAGCCGGCGTATCACGGCCTGCGTTTCGCCGAGGCGTTCGGCAACGTGGGTGGCGCCAACATCGCCTACGCCATCCGCCTGCGGGTGCTGCTGCTGCGCGATATCGGAGCGGCGCTTTCACCGTTCAACTCCTTCCTCTTTCTTCAGGGGCTGGAGACACTCCCGCTGCGCATCCGGCAGCACAGCGCGAACGCGCTCACGGTGGCGCAGTTCCTCGAATCGCATCCGGCCGTCTCGTGGGTGCGCTACCCCGGACTCCCCTCACATCCCACGCACGCCAACGCGGCGCGCCAACTCAGTGGGGGCTTTGGCGTCGTACTCACCTTTGGCGTGCGCGGCGGCGAAGCCGGTGCGCGGCGCTTCATCAAGGCCACCACGCTGTTCTCCCTGCTGGCCAATGTGGGCGACGCCAAGAGCCTCGTGATCCATCCGTGGACCACCACACACGAGCAGCTCTCCGAGTCGGGCCGTCAGGCGGCGGGCGTCACGGCCGATCTCGTGCGACTCTCCATCGGGCTCGAGGACGCCGACGATCTCATTGCCGATCTCGATCGGGCGCTTGCCGCGGCCATCGCCACCGACAGCGTACGCACGGCCACTGCCGGCCCGCAGCACGCGGAGAGCGCGGCGTGACGGATCGAAGTTCGGCACACACTCCGCAGGTGGTGGACGACAGCATCGAATGGCAGGACATCGCGCTCGATGGCGGGGACATCGTGCCCCATGTTCGCGTGCGGTACCAGCTGGAGGGTACGATCAATGCCGCGCGCGACAACGTGGTGCTGGTCGTGCACGCGCTCACCGGTACCGTGCAGGCCAGCACGTGGTGGAAGGGGGTCATTGGCGAAGGTGCAGCCATCGACCCCACGAAACACGCGGTCCTCTGTGCCAACCTGCTCGGCGGTTGCGACGGGACAACGGGGCCACGCCTCGACGCCCCTGATGCGCTGCCGCCCATCACGACGCGCGATCAGGCGGCGCTGCTGGCCCGCCTGCTCGACGCACTCGACGTGCAAGCCCCGCTGCTGGTGTGCGGCGGGTCGCTGGGCGGGATGGTCACGTTGGAATTTGCCGCCAGCTTCCCGCATCGCGTGCGCAGCGCAGTGTGCCTGGCGGCGCCGGCGGTACAGACGGCCCAGGGGCTGGCATGGAATGCGCTCATGCGCCGCGCCCTGGAGCTGGGAGGTGCACGCGAGGGGCTGGCGCTGGCCCGCATGATCGGCATGCTCAGCTATCGAACACCCGAAGCACTCGAACGCCGGTTCGGGCGCACGAAGGATGAGCGGGGCGCATTCCAGGTCAACGCGTGGCTCGAGGCGCACGGTGACCGCCTGGTGGAGCGCTTCGATGCCGCCAGCTACAGCGCGCTGCTCGACGCCATGGACGCGCACGATGTGGGGCGTGGACGGGGGGGAGTGGCGGCGGCGTTGGCTCCGGTGGCCGATCGTCTCATTGGTGTGGGCATTCCGGGCGATCAGCTGTATCCCGACCATGCCGTGCGTGAATGGGCAGACGCGTGCGCCGCGCGCTACCTCGACCTGCCGTCGGTCCACGGACACGACGCGTTCCTGCTCGAGGTGGAGCGCGTGGCGCGCATCATCGATGGCGCGCTCACCGGTGCGCGCGCGCGCGCCCACGATTGGACGAGGGGAGCGCAGCCGTGAGCCGTGCCCTGTCTGCTCCCCTGCGCATCGCCCTTGCCGGATGCGGGCATGTCGGCAGCAGCTTGCTCGACCTGCTCACCCAGCGACGGCTGGCGGCAGCACCCGGGCCCGACGTGCAGGTGCAGCGCGTGCTGGTGCGCAATGCCGCCCTCGCGCGCCCAGCGTTGGAGCGCGCGGTATACGCCGGCCTCGCTCGCACCACGGCACTCACCGCCGATGTCACCGCACTGCTCGACGACGACATCGACGTATTGGTGGAACTCATTGGCGGGACCAGCACGGCACGCACGCTGGTGGAAACGGCGCTTGCACGCGGCGTACGGGTGGTGACCGCCAACAAGGCGCTGCTTGGCGAACGGGGGGCCGCGTTGCAGGCGCTCGCTGCGGCCGGCAACACCCGGCTCGATTTCGAAGGCGCCGTGTGTGGGGCCGTCCCCATCGTGCGCTGTGTGCGTGCGGGGGCTGCCGGTGTGGGCATTACCCGGGTCAGCGGCATCCTCAACGGCACCAGCAACTACGTGCTCGAACGGGTGGCCCACGGCGAGTCGCTGGCCATGGCTGTTGCCGCCGCTCAGCAGTTGGGGTACGCCGAGGCCGATCCCACGCGCGATCTCAACGGGCAGGATGTCGAGGACAAGCTGCGCATCCTGGCGTGGCTCGCCTTCGGTGTTCCCCCCGACGCGCTGTCAGTCACGCGCCGTGGCCTGGATGCGGAGTCGGCGGCGTGGGCCGGGCGGGTGGCCGCCGAAGGGGACCGGGTCAAGCTGCTGGCGACCGTGGCCCGCGAACAAGGGGCGCTGGTGGCGCGCATTCTCCCCACGCGTGTCCATGCCGCGGATCCGTGGGCGCAGGTCGCCGGGCCGCGTAATCGCATCGTCGTGGAAAGCGATTCGGCGGGATCGCTGGTATTCGAGGGGGCCGGCGCCGGCGGGTTGGCTACAGCGGGGGCCGTGCTGTCGGACCTCCTGGGCGGCGCTGGCGGGTAAAGGAAGCCGGGCGGTCGTGAGGCCAGCCGCGTCGTGCACGCGATTGGCCCGCGACGGCGTCAGCGTCCGAGGCCGCGCGCCCGCAGTAGGGTACGCACCGAATCGACCGGCAGCGGACGCACCGTACCGGCGCGGCTGGACACCGGTGTGGCCATGAGCAGGGCATTGTACAGCGCCTCCTCGGTGGCCTCGGTGACGGCCTGGAAGAGCGCCGACATGGCGTCGTTCCCCAGCTCGTCGTTGGTGGACAGCGCCGCATCCGGATGGCGGCGTACGCGCGGGCTGGTGGAAAAGGCCAGCACATAGTCGCCCGAGCCGTTGGATGCACTCGATCCGGTCCGCGCGAGGCCCATGATGGCGCGCGCCCCGAGTCGCTCGAGATTGCGCGCCAGCAGCGGCGCATCAGTGGCGATCACGATCATGCACGACCCGTCGCCCCGTTCCGCCTGAGCGTCGCCCGGCCCGCCCGCGCCACCCGGGCGCGTGGGGGCCACGTCGCGCTGAAAGGCATACCGCCCAAGCAGGGGCCCAATGGGCACCCCCGCCATTTGCAGCACGCCGCCGTAGTTCCCCTGCACCAGCACCCCCACGGTGTGCCCGCCCAGTGAGGCCGGCAACACCCGCGAGGCGGTGCCGATCCCGCCCTTCCAGCCGAACATCACGGTGCCGTGCCCGGCACCCACGCTCCCTTCCGCAACGGCGCCCGTGTTCGCCGACTCCAACGCCTGCACGACGGCACGGCCAATCCCGCCCCGCCAGCGGGTGGCGTTGAGCTGCCCGTCGTTGGTCTCGCCCACGATGGGGTTGATGGAGCGAACGGACGAATTCTCCGGCTTCTGCAGCATCCATTGGGCGAGAGCATCGCCTGCGGGCCAGATGCACAGTGTGCAGGTGAGCAGGATGGGGGTCTCGACTTCGCCAAGTTCCCGCAGCTGCGTGACGCCCAGCAGCTTGCCGAAGCCATTGCCCACGTGGAGTGCCGCCGGTACCCGCTCCCGATAGAGGTCGCCGCCATGGGGCACGATGGCCGTGACCCCCGTGCGCAGCGAATCCCCCTCAGATACCGTGGCGTGCCCCACGCGCACGCCGGCGACATCGGTGATGGCGTTGAAGGGCCCGGGAGCGAAGATCCCCGGCGCCAGGCCCACGGTACGGGCCCGCACCTGAGCCGAGAGCATGGCCGGGGCCAACAGGCCGACGAGCAGAAGGGAGCGCATTAAGTTGAAAGATGCCCTTCCGTCCCCTCTACGGCCACCACGCCGTTCGCGCTCGGCTGCGTGCCGCCGCAAGCGATGGCCGGCTCCCGGCCAGCCTCCTGTTTCAGGGGCTGCGTGGTGTGGGCAAGCAGCGGCTGGCGCTCTGGCTGGGGCAATACCTGCTGTGCGAACGCGCCACGGCCGAGCGGCTCCCCGACCCGTGCGGCGCCTGCCAGCACTGCCGGTATGCCGAACGCGGCGTGCACCCCGATCTGCACTGGTTCTTTCCGCGCCCCCGTTTCAAGGACAAGGATCCCGACGTCGAGGACGTGAAGGCCGACCTGGGCGAAGCCATCGCCGAACGGCTGGCCGCCGACGGGCTCTACGCACCGCCGCCTGGCACAGAAGGCTTGTATGTCGCCGTCATGCGCGCCCTCATCCGCATGGCCGCGAACCGGCCGGCGATGGCCAAGGGGGTCGTGTTCGTGGTGGGGGATGCCGAACGCATGGTCACGCAGGAAGGCGCCGACCAATCGGCCAACGCCTTTCTCAAGCTGCTCGAGGAACCGCCGCCGGGGGTCACGCTCATCCTGACCACCAGTGAACCGGGCGCGCTGCTCCCGACCATCAAGTCACGCGTGGTGTCGGTGCGCGTCCCCACGTTGCCGCGCGCCGACATGGAGGCGTTCCTGGCCGATCCGGCCGTGGCGCGCCAGCTGTCCCGCGCGCCACACGAGGAGCTGCTGGCGCGCGCCGGGGGAGCACCGGGGGTGCTCTTCGCCGGCGATGGGACGGCCGCCGCCTTTGCCAATGCGCGCGTCCTGCTGGAGGCCGCCCTCGCGCCGCGCACGCCCGACGGAACGGTCGTGCGCATCAAGGCCGCGGCGAAGCAGGGCGTGGCCGGTGCGCGCGGCAGCTACAGCGACACGCTCGATGCCCTCACGCATGTGCTGCACGCACGTGTCCAGCAGCTCGTGAAAGCAGGCCACGAGAGCGACGCGCGACGCACGGCGGGCGTGATGACACTCGTGGAAGCAACCAAGACGAAGGTGCAACACAACGTGAGCCCCAACCTGCTGACCGCCTCGCTGCTGCAGGCGATGCACCGCGCGCTCGTACCCTGAACGCCTCCATGACCCACTCCAACGACGCGCCGTCTCCCTCTCCTGCCGACCCCAATCCGGAGATCGCACGCGAGTTTTCGCACGTGGACCGGGCAGGAAATTTTCAGATGGTGGACGTGGGCGACAAGCCGATTTCCGTACGGTCGGCGCTCGCCAGCGGGTCCATCACGATGCAGCCGGAAACATTCAACCTCATACGGGACAATGGGTTGAAAAAAGGCGACGTTATCCCCGTGGCACGGGTGGCCGGAATTCAGGCAGCCAAACGCACGGCTGAGCTCGTCCCCCTCTGCCACCCGCTGCCGTTGTCGGGGGTGGAGGTTCGGATTAACCTCGATGCATCGCTACCTGGCTGCCAGGTGGAGGGTTTTGTCAGAACCACCGCCCAGACTGGGGCGGAGATGGAAGCGTTGACCGCCGTGTCGGTGGCGTTGCTCACGATCTACGACATGGCCAAGGCGGTCGACCGGACGATGGTGATTTCCAACATCGTGCTGCGCGAAAAGCGCGGCGGCACGAAGGGGGATTTCACCGGGAGTCCGTAAATGACCCGATGAGAGAGAGAGCCCATGCACGATTTTCTTGATACAGTGGTAACCGCGCCACAGCAGGACGCGCTGGCACGGCGCGAACGCCTCATGCGGCGACGCGCGCAGGGCAGGATCCGTCAGGCCATCGTGGCCTCGGCCGTGGTGTTCATCGGTGCCCTGCTGCTCAAGCATCAGGGGGCGCCAGCCGATACGGCGTCGACGCGGTCCACCGGCGCTCCGGCCACGGCATCCGTATCGGTACCCGCTTCGGCATCCGCGTCGGCCCCCGGCAGCCTGTCGCTGCTGCGCCCGTCGCTGCTGCGCCCGGCCCCGCTGGCGGCTCAGCCCCTCTGGCGGCGCCCGGGCGAGATCCTCAAGCGCGAAAAGACCGCCGGGGCACCAGCCTTGGTCTTTGGCACCGACCTGCGTCTCACGGAGCGGCACGAGTCGCTCAATCGCTGGCACCACATTTACAACTACAGCGCGAAGTACCGCATCAAGCCCGATCTTTCGCGCCGCATTTACGACGCCGCCATCGCCGCGGGCATCGAGCCGGAGCTTGGCTTCCGCCTGGTGCGGGTGGAGAGCGTCTTCGACCCCAAGGCGGAAAGCTCGGCGGGCGCGCTGGGACTCACCCAGCTCATGCCCTCAACGGCGCGCGTGTTCGAACCCAACGTGACCCGCGAGCAGCTGCTCACCGCCGACGTGAACCTGCGCATCGGCTTCCGCTACCTGCGCGGCCTCATTCGCGAGTACAAGGGCGACCTCAAGCTGGCCCTGCTGGTGTACAACCGCGGTCCGGTCGCCGTGGGACGCGCCCTTGCCATGGGAAAAAGCCCCGCGAACGGCTACGAAACAATTGTGACAAAGGGGTACCGCGGCCGCGGCACGTTGGACTAGCCAACTACTTGTTTTTCTTGGACTTGGATGAGGCGGCCTGCTTTGTTTTGGAGGCCGCCTTCTTCTTTGCTGCCTTGACTTTTCCCCCAGACTTCTTCACAGTGAATTTTTGTGATGTTGCCTTGGCCGCTGTCACTTTCCTGCGCGAAGACCCCGCCGTTGTGGATTTTCGCACCTGCAACGTCTGTCCCGCCAGAATGCGCGAACCACGGAGGCCATTCATGGCCTTGAGCTGCGATTCCCGCAGCCCGTAGCGCCGGGCAATCCCCCCCAGCGTCTCCCCGCGACGCACCACGTGCACGCCACGCGCCGAGAGCCCGCGCGTTCCGGTGCTGCCACCGTACTTCTCGAGCGACGGGTCGGGGATGTCCCGGGCATCGGCCAGCACCTGCTCCTGCGGCACCCGCAGCGTCTGCCCCGCTACGAGCCGCCCCTTGCGCGCGGTCCGCCACGACGGGTTGAACCAGCGCAGCTGCTTGAGCGACACGCCGTGGCGGCTCGCGAACGCCGCGGGTGTCATGGCGTCGGTGACCTTCGCGGTGCGATAGCCGCGCAACACATCGTCTGGCAGGCTGTCCAGCATGGCCCGCAACGCCTCGCCACGGCCGGCGGGAACACGCAGCCACACCTCCGCGTCCGGCGGGGTAATGCCGCGCAGCAGCGCCGGATTGAGTTCCCGCAGCACGCCGTTGGCCAGCCCGCCATGGAGCGAGACCGCGGCCAGGCTGGTGCCCGCGGCGGCGCGCACCGAGTCATAAGCGTAGGCCGGCAACGAATCGATGCGCAGCCCGTACCGCGACGGCATCTTCGCGACAAGAGCGGCCGCAATGAGCTGTGGCACGTAGTTCTTGGTCTCGGCGCGCAGGTAGTCCTGCTCCGCCAGCGCAAAGAACCGATCCTCGCCCTCCGCCCCCTCGAGCTCCTCGGCAAATCGGGTCAACCCGCGGGACACCCGCCCCGGACCGCCATTGTAGGCGGCCGCGGCGAGGTACAGCGAGCCGAATTGCTTCTGCAGCACGCCAAGGAAACGGATCGCCCCATCGGTGGAGCGCGCCGGGTCGCGGCGCTCGTCCATCCACCAGTCCACCCGCATGCCCACGTCGCGCGCGGTGCTGCTCATGAACTGCCATATCCCCACCGCCGCGGCCCGCGAGTACGCGTGCGGGTCATACCCGCTTTCGATGAGAGCGAGGTAGGTGAGGTCCTCCGGCATGCCGCTCGCGCGCAGCTTGGAGCGGATCATCGGCTCGTAGCGGGTCCCCCGGGAAAGCCGGGACGCAAAGCGCTCCTTGGCCTTGCTGCTGAACAGCTCCACGTAATGCTCCACCCGGTCGTGCGTTTCGTAGGCCCGCACGTCGATGTCCCACACAGGCGCCTCGCCAACTGCGTCGGCGTCCGCCGCCATCACCGCCGTGGAGTCGCCGAACACAGCGATGGCCGCCCGGACCACATCGTCTGGCGGCGCCGGGTCCGTCGCCACGGTGCGCGCCGGGGGCTCGGGCTCAGGTACAGCCGTCGTCACCGACACCGCTTGCGGGGCTGGTGGGATGGGCTGGGGGAGCGGGTTCGATGGACGGTAACCGCGACATGCCGGCAGGAGCACCAGCAACGAAAACAACAGCGCGCGCACGAGCCGCGTGCGCCACGCCGCGGGGAACCGTCCTGCCGGGAGGGTGAGGGCAGGATTCACGCGACGGAACCTATGTGGAGGGACCACGATCGGACACCGGCGGTTGCCCCGCGTTCCGTGGCCGGCATCACACGGCCGGTGCCGGACCCGCGGACCGTGGTCCGCGGGCCGCGGGGCACGGCCACCTGCCGTCAGGTGGCCGCGTGGTCGGGACGCGGCAGCGGCCCGAGACTGGGCGACACCAGCCGGTTCACGGCATGCAGGGTGGCGCGCACGGTGGCCAGCACGGTGTTGTCCTCGTCCACGGCGACCCCCAGCACCTTCGTTGCCGTGTCGCCCTGGCGCACCATGACCGCGACCAGCATCACATTGGTATCGAAGGCGCGGGTGGGCTTCACGCCGATCAGGTCGAAATGCAACGCGTTCTGGGTGGCCAACGACAGGGCATCGAGCGTCGCGCGGGCCGCCAGCCGCAGGTCTCCACCGGGGCAGGTCGAGCCTTCCTGTTCACACACGATCGGCGAAGCCGACGAGGCCCCCTCGAACGCCACCGACACGCGCGAGCGACCGCCCGGCCGCTGCTCGAGGCGGCACCGAATGAGGCGCAGGCGGGCGGGTTCCGGCGGCGCCGCAGTCTCGCGATCCGGCGCCCGATCGGTCATGACGCTGTGCATCAGGCGCTGCCCCAGGTCAGGGGCCTCCAGCAGGGTCGCGGGGAACTCGGAGAGGAACATCGCCAGGCACGGTAGAGGGATGTGGTTTTCTGCTCTTCGACGATCGGCGAGCCATTGTGTCACCGGCCATTGCGGCGTTCGTCACGAACCACGCACGGGCCGCGTCAGCCCGCCTCCACGATCCCCGTTTCGAGAGCGAAGCGCGTGAGCCCCGCCACCGAGTGAATCTGCAGCTTGCGCATGAGGCTCTCGCGATGGGCCTCGACCGTGCGTCGACTGATGCCCAGTTCGGCGGCAATGGCCTTGTTGGTCAGGCCGCGCGCCACACCGCCCAGCACATCGCGCTCGCGAGGGGTGAGCAGTTCGAGCTGCAGCGCCGGACTGTTCTCCGGCACCGCCTCCGCCGCCGCCAGCCGGCGCACCACGGCGGGGCTGAAAAAAGTCCCCCCGGCGTGCACCGCGCGAATGGCCGCCCGCAACTCCTCGCCGGCCGAGTCCTTGAGCAGGTAGCCGTGCGTGCCAATGCGCATCCCTTCGCGTACGTACTCCCCCTGATCGTGCATGCTGAGCAGCAGCACCTTCGCCGCCGGGAGCAGTTCGCGGACGCGCGCGGCGGCCTTGAGTCCGGTTTCCTCGGGCATGGTGATGTCGAACACCACCACATCGGGCCGAAATTCGAGCGCGAGTTCCACGGCCACGCGTCCGTTGGAGGCTTCGGCGACCACTTCGATGACCGGGTCGGCGTCGAGCACATAGCGCAGCCCCTCGCGCACGAGCGCGTGGTCGTCGGCAATGAGCACGCGAATGCGCGCGGGCGTGGGGGTCGTCATGTCAGTTGCTCCGGATGGCGGCGGTCGACAGGGGCACGCTGATCAGCACCTCCGCCCCCGGCGCGCGATTGGCAATGTGCAGTTTGCCACCGGCGGCGAGCAGGCGTTCGCGCATGCCGGTGAGCCCCATGCGGTGGTCGGTGTCACGCAGGCGCCCGCCGCGCAACGTGGGAAACCCCCGGCCATTGTCGGTCACGGTGAGCGTGAGGCGCTCGGCCTCCACCTGCATGGCCACCTCCACCTGGGTGGCATCGGCGTGGCGTACCACGTTCGAGAGGGACTCCTGCAACCCGCGAAAGAGCGCGAGGTCAGCGTCACCCGAGAGCACCGGCAGTGAGGCTGGCGCCGAGAAGGTGGCGCGCACGCCGCTGCGCTCGGTGAAGTCGGTGACGAGGGAGTGAAGCGCCGGACGCAGCCCCAGATCGTCGAGGAGCGTGGGACGCAGGTCGCTCGTGACCTGCCGGATGCTGGCGATACCCGTGTCGACGAGCGTGAGCAGTCGGTCGAGTCGAGGCGCCGCCTCGGTGGCCAGTGCCCCGCGCAGCGCCTCGAGCTGCATCTTCACCGCCGAGAACACCTGGGCGGTTTCGTCGTGCAGTTCGCGCGACAGGCGTCGCCGCTCTTCCTCGTGCTGGCGCAGCATGCGCGCCGAAAGCTGCTCGAGCGCGCGCGTGCGAGCGGCCAGCTGCCGGTCAAGTGACCACTGATCGAGCGCGGCGCCCACCTGCTGCCCCAGCGCGAGCAGAAAGTCGTCATCGAGTGCCGTGAACGGGTTGCGAATGTCACCAGCCATGATGAGGGCACCCACCAGATGCGCGCCGGCGCCAACGGGCAGCACCGCCACGAACGGCTGTTCCCCCGCGGCGGCCACCACCTGCGGGCGCCGCGAGACGCGCATGCGGGTGAGGGCGTCGCGCACATCGGGCTGCAAGTCGCTCCCCACCCAGCTCTCGCAGACACCGGCGCCACGCAGCACGCGCCCGTAGAGCGTGGTGGCACCGGCGGCGATGGCGGGCGGGCGCGGCTCGCGCGCGGCCTCGAGCACGCGGTCGAGGGCGTCCACGGGCGGTTCGTCCTCACCGTCTGCCTCGCCGCGCGCGGCATCGGGTGCGGCGGGATCGAAGATGTACATGGCGGTGCCGCGCACGCCGGGCAACGCGAGGGGGCGCGACAGCAGCACGTCGAGCGGTTGCGTGTCGCTGGTGCGCCGCTGCAGGTCGCCCGAGAGCGCCGACAGTGCCTGCACCCCGCGGCCGAGATCGTCGAGCACGAGGAGCACCAGCCCCGCGGCGACCAGCAGCTCGAAGCTGATGTCGAGGTAGTACCCCCAGGGCGTCCACGCGCCCTGCGCGCGCAGGAAGGGGTAGTCGAGGTGGTGCAGCCCCCAGAGCGCGAAGGATACGGCGAGCAGCTTCGCGCCCATGGAGCCCGTGATGCGATGGTGGCGCCAGAACACCCATCCGGTCCACGCCGTGGCCCCGCTCAGGAAGAGCACCGCCGGCAGCGCCGCCCACAGGAAGTGGTCGAGCACATAGATGGCGATGTACGACCAGAGCAGCGGGAAAAGCGCCAGCAGCAGATACACGGGTCGTGGGCGCGGCTGGCGCAGGAACACCAGCGCCGCCCACAGCAGGGCCAGCGCCGTCCAGCCGGTGGTGACCTGGTGCCAGTAGAGCCACACCCGCTGGCCCGACAGGAGGAAGCTGAGGATGCACAGCAGCCGCGCCACGTACACACCCCAGGCCACCGCGAACCATCCGAACCACGGGCGACGGTAGCGGGCGTACAGATGCACACAGAGGACGGCCACCCCGGTGGTGATGGCGCCCTGCAGCAGCGTGGCCGCCAGCTCGGTCGCCACGAGAGGCGGCGCATCCACAGGCACATCCACCTGTCGCAGCGCCATCACGGCCGACAGGCCAACCGGCAACACCGTCAGCCGTCCACCGGCGGCGTCCCCTGCCCCGGCTGCGTGACGTGGTACACCGTGCGCGACGGGAAGGCAAAGTGCGCACCGCCTTCCCCGATGATGCGCATGAACTGCAGCAGCATATCGTGGCGAATCTGGAGGAACTCGTTCCACTCGGTCGTCTGGAACCAGCTCACGACATTGAGGCGCACGGCCGAATCGGTGAACGCCACGACGTGCACGCGCACCGTATCGGGCCAGATCTTCGGGTGCGCCCGCAGTGCCGCCTCGAGCGCATCGCGAATGCGTTGGATCTGTGCGGGAGCGGTGTCGTAGGTGAGGTCGATGTCGGTGCGCAGCAGAATGCGATCGCGTTCGCCGAACGTTTCGATGCGTTCGTCGGCGAGGCGACCGTTGGGCACCCGCACGACGGTGCGGTCGATGGTGCGGAAGCTCGTGCTGCGCAGGCCAATGCGCTGCACCTCGCCCTCCATGGTGCCGGCGCGCACCCAGTCACCCACGCGAAAGGCCTTGTCGGCCGCGAGGCTCACGCTGCCGAAGAGATGCTCCACCGTTTTCTGCGCCGCGAGCGCCACGGCAATACCGCCAATGCCGAGGCCGGCGAGCAGCGTGCCCACGGGATAGCCGAACTGCGCCAGGGCCACCAGCAGGGCGATGATCGCCAGCGTGACGCGCAGGAAGTTGCCGAGCAGCGGCACCAGCGTGCGTGCCTGGGCGCCCTGTCCCGTTTCCCACGCCGCATTCTGCAGGCGGGTTTGCGCAATGCGAATGAACCGCAGCAGCGCCCAGAAGAGCGCGATGAGCGCGCCCCCGCGCGTGAGCGCCGACACGAAGGTGCTCACGCGCGGATTGAGTTCGAGCAGCGCAAAGACCGGCCCGCCCGCAAGCGCCGCCGCCCACAGACGGAAGGGGCCGCGCAGGTTCTCGAGCAGGACGTCGTCCCAATCGGTCACGGTGCGCCGCGCGATGCGCCCCAGCAGGTTGCGCAGCAGGGCGCCGAGTCCCCACGCGACCAGCGCCAGCACCGGGATGGCGAGTCCGAGTCCGAACCACTGCCACCAGTACACGTGGAAGGGCCCCTCACGCATGAGCGTGGCTGGCAGCCGTTCGCGTACCCAGGGGTTGCCCAGGGCATCGAACCATCCGTCCACGTGATTCACCGTGGCCTGCGAAAACACCCACCGCACCGGCGGCCCCACGACCCGCACGAGACGCAGGGATTCCTCACGCCCGGTGGGCCCCAGCAGATCCGCCACCTTGTCGCCGGTGAGATCCCCGTCGAGCGTATCGCCGGAGACGAGCGGCGACAGCGTGTTCGCATCCAACGCCAGCCGCTGGTCGATGACCGTCTTGAGCCGACGCGCCAGCACGGGCGCGCGTTCCCGTTGCGCCATGGGCACGGCCAGAAACTCGGCGGCCCCGCTCCAATCCTCGGCGTTGGCGTGGCGGAGAAACTCCTGCAGCGCCGCTCGCGGTGACGCGGGCGATACGGCGGTGGGCGCGCTGTCCTGTGGGGGCCGGCTGCCAAACCCGAGCTGGGCAGCAGCGGGGCTGGCGACGAACACCACGAGCAGGAGGGCGCGCCGGAGAGATCGCATGCGGAGCATGCTCAATGATAACGGGACACTCTCGACACCGGTTGACCGGCTGCGCCCGATGAATGATTCTTCGGCGTGTGCCGATACGACGGTTTGTACCGGGGCACCGGTCGACCGGGTAGCTCAGTCGGTAGAGCAGCGGACTTTTAATCCGTAGGTCGTGGGTTCGATCCCCACCCCGGTCATGGTCCAACGCAAATGGAGCGCGCCGGGTCTCCCGACGCGCTCCATTTGTTTTCTGCGGCAGCCGCTTCGGCGCCGGTGCACAACGCCGCGATGCCCCGGCGGCGTTAGCGGCTCGCCGTCATCGCGGCCACGGTGGCGGCGCCGGCACCGGCCGGCGTCTCCACCACGAACGTCACACGGCGGTTGAGCTCGGCCCCTTCGTCGGCCGCGCGGGCGCCCGGCCGCACGAGGCGCGTCTTGCCGTAGCCCACGGTGCGCAGCTGCGCGCCGTCGAGCCCCTTGGTCACGAGAAAGTCACGCACCGCGTCGGCGCGCTCGCGCGAGAGACGCAGGTTGTACTCCTGGCTGCCGGCGGGATCGGCGAAGCCTTCGATGGTGATCGTCGCGCCCTTGTAGTGCGCGTTGGCTACCTGGGCGAACTTCGCGAGCGCCGCCTGATCCTGCTGGCGCACCGCCGCATCGTCGAAGCCGAAGTGCACCGGCATGGCGAACTGGACCTGGTCTTCCATGGCCGTGATGCGCGCCCCGAAGTCGTTGCGCAGCGTGCCCAGATCGTTGCGCAGCGCATTCAGGTCGGAACGCAGCCCGTTCACATCGGTGCGCAGCGCGGCGTCGCCCGCCTCACGGGCCTGACGCTCGCTGTCCATCGCCGCGGCCTGCGCCACGCGCTGCGCTTCAATTCCCTTGCGCACGAAACCCTTGGTCGCGCACGCGCTGAGCGTCGTGGCCGCAAGCGCCATCATGGCGGCATACCGGATCTTTCGCATATAACACTTCCTCACGTTCCTGATGGTGATGACCGACTCGTCTGGCGGGTTCGGCGCACCGAAGCGCGAACCACAGCACGAACATCACCGTGACGGAAGTGCCAGCGCCGTGACGGTCATCACCCCGGCACACCGCGGTGTAATCTGGCGCACCAAAACCGCGTGACCGGCCCGGTGGCCCGTACGTTTCTCAGGCGTGGCGTGACGCGACCGACCGCCTCAGCCGGCGTTCTTGGCCAACCACTCCCCACCGTCGACCACGAAGATGGCGCCGGTAATCCAGTCGCCGGCGGGAGACGCGAGAAAGGCCACCATGTTGGCGATATCCCGCGGCGTCCCCCATCGCCCCAGCGGAATGCTGGTCTGCGCATACGCCGCCATCTTCTCCTCTGCCGCGGCGAACAGGTCGGGCACGCCGCTGTCGGCGGGGGGCGTGAACGCCTTGCGTACGCCTTCGGTGGGAATGGGGCCCGGGGCAATGGCGTTCACGCGGATGCGCTGCGGCGCCCATTCCACCGCCAGGGTGCGCGTGAGCGCGTCCACCCCCGCCTTGGCGGCCGTGGCGTGCGCCATGAGCGGCCAGCCGCGGTAGTGCAGCGTCATGCTCGTACTCACAATGCGCCCCCCGCCCTGTCGCGCCATGATGGGGTACACCGCCTGCGCGCAGTAGAACGTGCCGTAGAGATCGATCTCCACGACCGCCTTCCACGCGTTCGGCGACAACGTGGCACTCGGCGCGTAGAAGTTGCCCGCGGCATTGTTCACCAGCAGGTCGATGCGGCCGTGCTCGGCGGCGACCTCATCCACCACTGCCCGCACACGCTCCGGGTCGCGCACGTCGAGCTGCACCACGCTGGCGCGATGTCCGCGCCCGGTGATCTCCGCCAGCGCCGTCTCCAGATGCTGGGGCTTGCGGCTGGCGATCACCACGTGCGCGCCAAGCTCGGCCAGCAGTGACGAAATGCCAAGACCGATGCCCGTGCCGCCGCCGGTCACAAGGGCGACCTGTCCGGCCAGCAGACCGGGCGCGAAGACGGCAGGGGTGCGTTCAGCGGCGGGGTGAGACACCGGGCAACTCCTCGCGAGGCTCTGGCTCGCGCACTGGGGTGGAGGAGACAACGTCGTCGGAGAAGTCGAGACTCCCCTGCACCTCCTCGCAGAAGCTGCGGCGATGATGCGGCGTGAGCCCGTGCACGGCGATGGCACCGCGATGCACGTCCGTACCGTACCCGCTGTTGCGCTCCCACGCAAAGTGCGGATGACGCCGGGCCAGCGCCGTCATGAGGCGGTCGCGGGTGACCTTGGCCATGATGCTGGCGCAGGCAATGGCGTAGCATTTCGCATCGCCCTTCACCACGGCGGTGTGTTGCACGCCGAGGGTGCGGAGCGGCTTGCCATCCACCAGCACGTGATGCGGCGCCTGCCCCAGGCGAGCCGGCACCCGGTCGAGCGCACGGCGCATGGCCAGCACCGTGGCGTGGTAGATGTTGAGGCGATCCACCTCGCGCGCACTCGCCGCCCCAATGGCGATGACCAGCGCCTGGTCGCGGATACGCGCGGCGAGCGTCACGCGCGTGGCACGGTCGAGCTGCTTGGAGTCGTTGACCCCGGGAATGGCCCGCCGGTCCGGGGGCATGACCACGGCACAAGCGACAACGGGGCCCGCAAGCGGGCCCCGTCCAACTTCATCGACTCCGGCGAGCAAGGGACCAAACTGCTCGCGCAGCGTCCGCTCGATGGGGCTCCAGCGAGCCACCGCCGTGCCGCCCCCGCGCCAGTTACTTGGCCGTCGGGCGAACGACCTTGCGCTCCTTGATGCGGGCGGCCTTGCCCGTCACGTTGCGCAGGTAGTACAGCTTGGCGCGACGCACGGCGCCACGACGCACCACCGTGATGCTTTCCAGCATGGGGCTGTGCACCGGGAAGATGCGCTCCACACCCACGCCGTTCGACACCTTCCGCACGGTGAACGTCTCGCTCACGCCGGCACCACGACGGGCAATGCACACCCCTTCGAAAGCCTGGATGCGTTCCTTGTCGCCTTCCTTCACGCGCACGTTCACGCGCACCGTGTCACCGGCGCGGAACGGGGCGACGTCCTTCATCCACTCTTTCTGGGTTTCGATAAACGGATGCATGGCATGCTCCCGGGCCCACAGAGGCGGCCCGAATTCGGGGTGCTACGGATACCGTTGTCCACCGCGCTCCGAACGGTGCGCGAACCAGACCACCGGTGCGAGAGGCCAGGACGTGGACTCGGAAGCGAAGTCTTCCGGCCGAATCGACGTGGCATCGCCAACCCGGTGCTCCGTGACGGAGGTACCGGGCGACTGCTGCGGCTTCCCGGGAATCCGGGATAGCTTTGGAACATAGCTGCACCCGGCCGGCGGTGGTAGGGGCACACGCTGCGCCGCCGCAGCCCCCACCCGCGGCCGCCCGCCCGTTAGAATCCCGCCATGGCTCCCCTGACGTATCCCATTACTCGGAAAACGGACCAGGTCGACGACTACCACGGAACGCTGGTCGCCGACCCGTACCGCTGGCTCGAAGACGACCGTTCGGACGAAACCGCCCGCTGGGTGGCCGCCCAGAACGACGTCACCTTCGGCTACCTCGATCGCATCCCATGGCGCGAGGCGCTCCGGCAGCGTCTGACGGCGCTGGTCGACTATCCGCGCACCTCGGCGCCCGAGCAGCGAGGGCCCTGGCTGCTCTTTGCGCGCAACGACGGGCTCCAGAATCAGCCCGTCTACTACGTGCAGCGGGGTGAGACCGGGGAGGCCGAGGTGCTGCTCGACCCCAATGCCCTGTCTCCCGACGGCACCACGCGCGTGGCCGGCCTCACCTTCGACCGGCACGCGCGCTACATCGCCTACATGGTGAGCCATGCCGGTTCCGACTGGCAGCAGATTCGCGTCATCGATGTCGAAACGCGGCAGGTGCTCCCCGATACCGTGGACTGGGTGAAGGTGTCGGCCATTGCGTGGCACGGGGATGGATTCTTCTACAGCCGGTATCCCGAACCGGGCGCGGACGAGGGGGCCTTCTCCGCGAAGAACGACGACCATCAGGTGTTCTACCACGCCCTTGGCACGCCGCAGGAACACGATCGTCTGGTGTACCACGATCCCGAAAACCTGCAGCGCTTTCACGTGCTGGGCACCACCGAGGACGAGCGCTTCGCGGTGCTCTCCGTGAGCGACCGGGGCAAGGGAAAGGACGGCAACGCGCTGCTGGTGAAGGATCTCCGCGATCCGCACGGCGAGTTCATGCCGGTGTGGACGGCGTTCGATGACCAGTTCACCGTGCTCGAGAACGACGGCGACGCCCTGCTCATCCTCACCAATCACGAGGCCCCGAATCAGCGCGTCGTGCGCGTGGACCCGCGCAACCCGGCGCCCGCCGCGTGGACCACGGTCATCGCCGAGCGTGCCGAGCCGCTGGAAGCCGTGGGGACGGCGGGGGGCCGCCTGTTTGCGCAGTACCTGCACGATGTGACCTCGCGCGTGCACGTGGTTGGGTACGACGGGGTGTTCGAGCGCGACGTGACTCTGCCTGGGCTGGGTACGATCATGGGGTTTGGCGGCGAACGGGACGCCACCCAGCTGTTCTACACGTTCACCTCGTTCACGGCACCCGCCACCGTTTATCGCTACAACCTGGGCACCGGCACCAGCACGCTGTATCGCGGTGTGGAGCTGCCCTTCGACCCGACGGCATTCGAAACGACGCAGGTGTTCGTGACCAGCCGCGATGGCACGCGCGTGCCGGCGTTCATCGTGGCGAAGAAGGGGCTCACGCTCGACGGCAACAATCCCACGCTGCTGTACGGCTACGGCGGGTTCAACGTGTCGCTGCCACCGGCGTTCAGCGCGCTGCGGGTGGCGTTCCTCGAGCAAGGGGGCGTATACGTGCAGGCCAACCTGCGCGGCGGCGGCGAATACGGCGAGGCGTGGCATCAGGCCGGCATGAAGGAGCACAAGCAGAACGTCTTCGACGACTTCATTGCCGTGGCCGAGTGGCTCATCGCCGCGGGGTACACCCGGAGCGAGCGCCTGGCCGTGCAGGGGGGCTCGAATGGCGGCCTGCTGGTGGGCGCCATCATGACGCAGCGCCCGGAGCTGGCGCGGGTGGCGCTCCCCGCCGTGGGAGTGATGGACATGCTGCGGTTCCACACCTTCACCATCGGCTGGAACTGGATCGCCGATTACGGATCGAGTGAAGATCCGGAGGCGTTCCGCTACCTGTACGCGTACTCGCCGCTGCACAATCTGCGCGACGGCGTGTCGTACCCGGCCACGCTCATCACCACGGCCGACCACGATGATCGCGTGGTGCCGGCGCACTCGTTCAAGTTCGCGGCGCGACTGCAGGAGGCGCACGCGGGAGAGACGCCGGTCCTCATCCGCATCGAAACGCAGTCCGGCCACGGCAGCTCCTCGCTGACCAAGCAGATCGAGGAGGTGGCGGATGTGTACAGCTTCGTCTTCCTGAACATGGGAGTGGAACCCGTGTTCTCATGAAGGCGGCAGGGCGCCGCTCCGTGTGGCGCCCACTCCTGGCGATCACCGTGGTGCTGGCAGCCGGTGGCGGCGCACTGGGCGTCATGCTCCAGCGCGGGGCCCCCACGCGAGTGCTCACGCGTCCCGGCATTGGCAGCGCCCCCACCAGTACCCAAGGCGGCGAGCGCACGTTCGTCACGCGCGACAGCGCCAACCTGTCCGCACGGCAATTGGTGATGCGCTCGCGCGGCAGCGTGGTCATCGTGCATGGGCTGGGCGAGGGGGATTCCCTCTTTGCCCGCTGGAACGAGGCGCTGGCCGCATCCACGCAGATGAACGTCATTGGCCTGTCGCTGCGCGGCAACGGTCGCTCGCGCGGCACCGAAGCACGTGACGATCCGCCGGAGGCCCACACCCTCGATCTCGCGGCGGCCGTGCAGGAGCTCAAGCGTCGCCAACCGAGCGGACCGGTGCTCTTCGCCGTCGCCTATGGCGGCGTGGGCATCGCAGCCCTCTACGAGCGCGTGCGCGTGGCCAGGCAGCTGCCGGCGGTCGACGGCATCATGGTGTTCGATGTCGCGCCCACCGCAAACGCCCGCGTGCCGAACGGAAGACCGGTCACGTTGTACCCGCGACGTCTGGCATCACTCGACGTGCTGGCCGCCGCGGGCGTCACGTGGTTCGGCGCCCTTGAGGTGGCCACGCAGAGCGGCGATGGGCGCGAACTGGCCACCCGCTGGACGCACGGCCGCTGGCATCTGGCCTCGCCGGCGCTCGCGCCGTTGCTCGCCGCGCAGGGCACCTCGCGCACGCCGCTGCTGGTGCTGAGCACCACCGAACGTCCTGCCACGACCGCGGCAACGGCGCCAACCGCGGAGATGGAATGGGTCCGCCTGGCCAATAGCGCGGACCCCACCACGCCCTTGGCGAGGGCCGCGGTGATGCGATGGAGCGCGGCCTACGCCGCCGATGCATTCGAACCCATTCCCCCGCGTCCCATGCAAACACTCGACGTGCTGGGTCGGCGCTGACGCTCACCGGCCACCCGGCCGGTGTCGACCCTGGTCTACCGAACCGGGAATGGCCGGTGCGGCGGCAACTGCTCGGCAAAGCGCCACGGCGCCGCGCCATCACGTGCGAGGGGCGTACCGGCCACCCGCGCACGGACCATGGCTATGGGCATGGGCCCGCCGCGATAGAGGGCATCGTGGAACTCGCGGTCCTTCATGCGCCCGCTCATGACGAGCTCCTTGTAGAGCGCGCGGAGCTGCAGCCCACCCAACATGTACGCGGCCTGATAGATGGGCGAGTACGAGCCATTGAAGCTGCGCCGCACTTCGGCCTCACTGTTGGCGCGCTCGAAGGGCACCTTGTCCACGAGGTACTCGATGCACTGTTCCGGCGTCATCTTGCCCAGGTGGAAGCTGAGCGAGAACACGATGCGCGCACTGCGGTGCATGCGCCACGCCAGCGCGCCCAACCGGTCTTCGGGACGCACATGAAAGTCGTGATCCCAGAGGAAGAACTCCCAGTAGAGCGCCATCCCCTCGTTCCAGAAGGGCGTGTTGAAGAGCCGACGGTGCGGGTTGTACCGCGCCGTCATGAACCCCTGCAGGTGATGTCCGGGGTTGAGTTCGTGAAAGACCGTGGCGCGCGAGAAGTGCGGATTGTTGCCGCGCATGCTCATCATCTTCTCTTCGTCGGTCATGTCGTTCGTGGGATACGACACGAGAATGTTCTCCCCGCCCAGGAAGAACGGACTCACCCGCTGCCGCTCAGGGGAGAGCATTTCCATGCGCCAGTCTTCACGGGCGAGCGCCGGAATGGTGACCCAGTCGTGCCGGCCGAAGAACGCCTCGGCTTCGTTGGCGAGATCGCGAATGAGATCCGGTTGGCGCCCCGGTTCCACATAGGCGTTCTTCACCTTCTCCATGGCCGCCTTCCAGTCGTCGCCGAAGCCCATCTGCCGGGCGGCTTTCTTCGCCTCGTTCTCGTTGAAGGCGTACTCGCGTTCGGCAATGGCGATGAGTTCGTCGGCGGTGTACGGCACCATGGCGTGCCGCAGATCCATGGCCAACCCGTCGGCGCCAATGGGGTCGCCAATGATGGGCTCATTGGCGGCGGCCGCGTTGCG
>VYLE01000304.1_pt1 | contig 58930 bp, 54 predicted proteins | sample 5114391 | NCBI WGS metagenome assembly VYLE01 (sample SAMN12291771, study PRJNA351875) | freshwater metagenome | isolation source: freshwater lake | place: USA: Michigan, Kent Lake | collected 2013-08-15 | reverse complement strand
GCCGCTGCCGTGCCGCCTGCGCCGCCGCCGGCCCCCGTGCAGTCCGCCGCCGTTGCCCCGGCTGCGCCTGCTGCGGCACCGGCACGCGATCCCAATTCGCCGCTCGGCATCTGGCTCACCGAAGAGAAGGAAGGCAAGGTCCGCATCGAGCAGTGCGGCAACAACCTCTGCGGCTACTCGGTCGACAGCAAGTCGAACCAGAACGGCGAACAGGTCCTGATCAACATGAAGCCCGGCAAGGACCAGAAATGGTCCGGCCGCATCCTCGATCCCAACACCGGATCGACCTACGATTCGACGATCGCCATGAAAGGCACCGACCGCCTGCGCGTGCAGGGCTGCGCGTTCGGCGGCATGTTCTGCGGCGGCCAGACCTGGACGCGGGTGAACTGAGCAGACATTCGCATTCTGATGGAACAAGGGGCCCGCGATCCGGGCCCCTTTGCTTTGCCAGGTTCACCGCGGGGTGAGGCAGTTCACACAGGCCGTCACACGCGTGACCGCCCTCACATCGACGGCCCCGCCCGCATGACAGGATGCCCCCATGTTCAACCGGAGGGGGCCTGTCATGAACGGCTTTCGCAAGCTTCTCGTCGTCACCATCCTCGCCGTCGCGTTGCCGGCCGCAACGGCCAGCGCCAGCACGTTCGACGGGGCATGGAATGTCCGCATCTCGTCGTCGAGCGAGACCTGCGGCAACGGTGCGACCGTCTCGATCGGCATCAATAACGGTCAGATCGCCTCGAGCAGCGCTGCGGTGACGGCCTCGGGCCGCGTCGCGGAGGCCGGCAGCATCAACGTCACCTTGAGCACCGGCATCAAGCGCGCGGTCGGCTACGGCCGGCTCAGCGGCACCTCCGGCTCCGGCACATGGCGCGGCGCCATGTGCACGGGAACGTGGACGGCGGAACGGATGTGAGCCGTCTCGCGAGCCCCGGACGCGGCGCGACACGCAATGATGCGACGCAGATCCGGGACACGAAAGCCCGTCTAACCCAGCGGGCCGCCGTACTCGGCGTCCGTCACCGGCTCGAGCCAGGTCGAGTAGACGCCATCGAGCGCTTCCTGCATCGCGATGTGGCACATGCTGTTGTCAGGCGTGGCGCCGTGCCAGTGCAGCTCGCCCGGCGGAATCCACACGGTGTCACCGGGGCGGATTTCGCGGATCGGGCCGCCCTTGGTCTGGACCCGGCCGACGCCCGAGATCACGTAGAGCGTCTGCCCGAGCGGATGGTGGTGCCAGTTGGTGCGCGCCCCCGGCTCGAAAGTGACGCGTGAGCAGTTCAGCCGTGCCGGCGCGGGCGCCATGATCACGGGATCCTGCAACACGGTGCCGGTGAAGTGCTCCTTGGGCGCGCGGCGGGTCGGCCGCGTGCCTGCAACTGTGATCTCCATGGGATAGCCTTCCTTGTTGTCGGGTTACTTCTTGCTGGCGGCGTAGCGCGCCTTGGTCTCGGCATTCATGGGATAGAGACCCGGCAGCGCGGCGCCATTGTTCACCTCGTTCACGATCCAGGCTTCCATCCGCTCCTGCTCGACGCCCTCGGCAAGGACGTGATCGAGCATGGCCTGCGGGATCAGCACGCAGCCGTCCTGGTCGGCAACGACGATGTCGTTCGGGAACACGGCCACGCCGCCGCAGCCGATCGGCTCGCCCCAGCCGACGAAGGTGAGGCCGGCAACCGACGGCGGCGCGGCATAGCCGTCGCACCAGACCGGCAGATTGGTGCCGAGCACGCCTTCGACGTCGCGAACGACGCCGTCGGTGACCAGCGCCGTGACGCCGCGCTTCATCATGCGCGCGCAGAGGATGTCGCCGAAGATGCCGGCATCGGTGATGCCCATGGCATCGACGACGGCGATGCAGCCCTCGGGCATCGCCTCGATCGCGGTGCGCGTCGAAATCGGCGAGGACCAGGATTCCGGCGTCGCCAGATCCTCGCGCGCCGGCACGAAGCGCAGCGTGAAGGCGGGTCCGACCAGCCGCGGCAGGCCCGGGCGCAGCGGACGCGCGCCGCGCATCCAGACATTGCGAAGCCCCTTCTTCAGCAGGACCGTGGTGATGGTGGCAGTGGTGATGCCGGCGAGGGTCTTGCGGGCTTCGGGGGACAGCGACATGAAAACAGACGAGCTCCGGGTGGGCGGGATGAGAACGCGCGCATCTTGCGGGGCGCGGGCCTGCCGTCAAGGGCGAAGACGGGCGCTCGGATGCGGACCCGCAGGGCAGTTATGCGACGCGATAACAAGGCTTTATCGCGGCGACCTGCATTAATTTATTGGACTTGCGCCCGCAATTGCGCGAAGCAGGACAGGCGGAACTCATGGTCGAGGCCGCGATGACAATCGAAGGCCCGATCTCGACAGCCTATGGCCGCGCCGCTTCCCCCGCCCCGCCTTCTGCCCAGTGGCGACAGTGCCGTCACGGTCGAATTCAGCCGCACCATCGACGACGCCGCCAATGAGCGCGTGCTCGCGCTCGACAAGGCGCTCGCGGCAAATCCGATCGAGGGCATCACCGAGCAGGTTCCGACCTATCGCTCGCTCCTGGTGCATTACGATCCCGGCAGGATCGGCTTCGACGCGCTCGGCGAACACCTGCTCGCGCTGGCCAGCCGGCCGCTGCCGCCGGCCACGAAGGCGCGGCGCTGGCGCATTCCGGTGGCCTATGGCGGCGAGCACGGCATCGATCTCGAGGACGTCGCCAGGACGCTCAACACGACGCCGGACGACATCGTGGCCCGCCACACCGGCGGCGACTATCGCGTCGCGATGATCGGCTTCACGCCGGGCTGGTCCTATCTCAGCGGCCTCGACAAATTCCTGCACATGTCGCGGCGACAATCGCCGCGGCTCTTGACGCCGGCCGGCACGATTTCGATCGGCGGCGTGCAGGCCGGCATCCAATGCCTGGCCGCGCCGAGCGGCTGGCACCTGCTCGGCCGCACGCCGGTGCGCACCTATCAGCTCCACCGCAATCCGACCTTCCTCACCGAACCCGGTGATCGCGTGACGTTTTTCGCCATCGACCACAAGACGTTCGACGACCTCGACCGCGCCGCCGAGGCCGGCGAGATCGTCGCCGAGCAGGTGAGCGCATGAGCCGGCTGGTGATCGGCAGCATCGGGCCCGCGAGCTCGGTCCAGGACGGCGGCCGCTACGGCGCGCAGCGCTACGGCCTGACGGTCAGCGGCGCGATGGACCGGCTGGCGCTGGCCGCCGCGAACACGCTGGTCGGCAACGATCCCTTTGCAGCCGCCATCGAGATCGGCCCGTTCGGCGCCAGCTTCACCGCCAAGGACGGCGCGGTGCGCGTCGCGATCGCGGGCGCGCCGCGCAATGCGGATGTCGCCGGCCGCCCCGTTGCGATCGACAGCTCGGTGACGCTGAAGGACGGCGAGACGCTGACGCTGGGCTTCGCCCGCGGCGGCGCGTTCACCTATCTCGCCATCGAAGGCGGCATCAGGGGCGAGCCGGTGTTCGGCAGCCTTGCCGTGAATGCCCGCGCCGGGCTCGGCAGCCCCTACCCGCGCCCGCTCCAGGCCGGTGACGAATTCAGCGTCGCGGCCGCGAGCGGCGCGCCGGAGCTGCGCATCGAATTGCCCAAGCCCGCGAGCGGTCCGATCCGCGTGCTGCTGGGCCCGCAGGACGACGAGTTCGACGACGCCAACAAGGCGCTGTTCCTCGACGCCGACTGGAAGATCTCGGCCACCTCCGACCGCATGGGCTACCGGCTGGAAGGCCCTGCCATCAAGCATCTGCACGGCCACAACATCGTCTCCGACGGCACCGTCAACGGCAGCATCCAGGTGCCCGGCAACGGCGCACCGATCGTTCTGATGATGGATCGCGGCACCTCGGGCGGCTATCCCAAGATCGCGACCGTGATCACCGCCGATCTCGCCCGTCTCGCCCAGACCTCGGCGGGCACCCCGTTCCGCTTCAAGGCCGTCACCATGGCCGAGGCGCAGGACGAGGCGCGCAAATTCGCGCAGCTGATCCGCAACCTGCCCGATCGCCTGCGCGCGCTCGATACGGTGGAACTCAACATCGAGGCGCTCAGCGATGCCAATGTCGCAGGCTATGCGGTGAGCGCCGTGGATGCCGGGACCTGGCAGTGGACCTTGCAGGTCGCGGCGGAGCCGTAAGCGACAGAACGAGCGGAGCACTCCATGAAGACGATCGATCTCAATTGCGACCTCGGCGAGGGTTTCGGCGCGTGGGAGATGGGCAATGATGCCGCGATGATCGAGCTCGCGAGCTCGGTCAACGTCGCCTGCGGCTTCCATGCCGGCGACCCCGACATCATGCGGCGGACGGTGGAGCTGGCCAAGGCGCGCGGCGTCTCGGTCGGCGCGCATCCGGGCTACCGCGACCTGCACGGCTTCGGCCGGCATCCGATCGCGGGCCTGAAGGCCTCGGAGATCGAGAACCTCGTCGCCTACCAGATCGGCGCGCTGCAGGCGATTGCCACCGCGGCCGGCCACAAGGTCACGCATGTGAAGGCGCATGGCGCGCTTTCCAACGTCGCCTGCGAAGACGACATGACCGCGAAGGCGATCGCCGCCGGCATCAAGGCGGTCGACCCCAGCCTGATCTTCGTCGTGCTCGCCAATTCGAAACTGGTGAAGGCCGGCGAGGACGCCAACCTGCCGATGGTGCACGAGGTGTTCGCCGACCGCGCCTATGAGGACGACGGCAATCTGGTCTCGCGCAAGAAGCCCGGCGCGGTGCTGCACGATGCCAGGGCGATCGCCGACCGCGTGGTGCGCATGGTGCAGGATGGCGCGGTGGTCTCGGTGACCGGCAAGGTCATCAAGATGCGCACGGATACGGTGTGCATCCACGGCGACACGCAAGGCGCCGTCGAGATCGCGCGCACGCTGCGTCAGGCGCTGAAGGAGGCCGGGATCGAGGTCGCGCCGTTCAAGCGCGGGGCGTGATCAGAACGGGTGCACCGAGAGCGTGCCGAACACGATTCCCGCGATGACCGCGAAGGCGCCGTAGAGCGCGATGTGGTGGGCGCTCGCCGCGGTCTTCCGCGACAGCGCCCGCGCGGTGGCGTGCAGGCGGGCTTCCGCCGAGAGTGCGCGCATGGTCGATCTCCAATGGCCCATGGTCGGGATTATGAAGGATCACCTGGGGTGGCCGGCAAGAGCATCGCGGAAAAAGCGATGCGCCTGCTGCGGGGCGGCCGCTCCGCAGGCACAAAATTCTCCCGGCCTGCCCACGACGAGGATCCTATTCGGCGGCATTCGAGCGAACTGGAACCCGGTTCGGCGCTCCCCATCAGAAGAGTCGAAAAACAACCCCATGCAAAGTAATTGTGGCAACCCGCGCCACAATTGGCCGCCCGTGCGCAAGGGTGCATTTTGTTTTGATATTGCGAGAGCTTAGCAGCGACGACATGCCCCTGCCCGGCTCCCGCCCGGGCCGCGCGGTCAAGGCCACTATCAGCGTCGCTTGCGCGCCCCGCCGAGCCCCGGATTGATCGCCAGCGAGGCGCCGGCGGCGCCGCCGGCTTCATAGGCGCTCATCGACACCATCCGGCTGGTGCTGCGCTGGGTCCGGATCTTCAGGTCGAGCTTGTCGAATTCGGCATCGACCACCGAGGTCTTGAGCACGACGAGGCCGCGGCCGGTGCTGGCGTTGACCTGATCGCGGCCGGCCTTGAGCGCCACCAGCCGGTCCGCGATCGACGCCACCATGCCGAGCGCGAAGGAGGCGTTTGCCAGATGCCGCTCCTGGTGACGGAACGTCGCGTAATCGGCCGAGGTCTTGAAGCGGCCGAGTTCGGCGCGCACGGCGCCGTCGATCAGTTCGGCCAGGTAATGCGCGACCTCGACATCGGCGCCGAGACCGAAGAACACGTAGCTGTTCTCCCCGGTCGTGGTCTTCTCGCGCCAGACCCGGCAATCGCAGAAATGCGCGATCGCACCGATGCAGTCCTCCAGCGGAATGCGCTTCTTGCGATGGGTCTCGAACACCCGCTGTTCGCAGGGCGAGGCGCGCAGCTCGACGTCGGACAGCGACAGGTCGTGACGATCCAGCAGCTCGGCGACCTTGGCCGCGGCCGACAGCGCCTCGTCCTCGGTGCAGCCATTGGCGATCGTCTTGGCCCGCAGTGCCTGGATACGCAGCTTCAGCTTGTCGAGGTCGGCCGGGTGGGCCATGGGGGTTCACCGATCATCTGCCGGCACACGCGTGCCGGCCGGCGCCGGTCAATCACACTGGCGAACCGGCTGTCAACGAAGTGACTGCCTGACGCAGGTCGATCGCGAAAACGCTTGCCGCTCAAAACCTGCATCGCGCCGCGACTCCCCGCGTGTCCGCCTGAAGCTCTCTTCGTGATTTCCTAAAGCGATCGTTCGGACGATCGCGCACGTATATGGCTTGAACCGCCCGCGTCGGCTTGGTATAGTGATACAGTTCGACTGTTGATTGATTATCTGGAAGCGCTACTCGCCACCGCCGAGTTCGCGAGGCCATTGCCGAGCGACTTCGCGTCTGACCAGCCGAACTTGCCTTTCGTCCTGCGATCTGGCCCCGCAATCCGGGGCGATGCTGATCTCGATAGATGATCTCCCAATCGATCGGGGGAAGCGACTTTACACGTCCACAGCAATCATTGGCGCGAGGCAGACATGACGCCCAAACTCTCTGCAATGATCCTGGCCGCAAGCTTCGCGATCACCGCCGGCTCCGCGAGCGCGCAGCAGGACAAGTACGCGTTGACGGTGCCGGGAGGTCTCGCTTTCGGTGAATTCAGGGGCTACGAAAGCTGGGAGGTCGTTGCGACCAGTCAAAGTCCGGGCCTGAAGCTCGTGGCCGTCATCCTGGCCAATCCCGAGATGATCGCCGCCTACAAGGCGGGAATACCCGACAACGGACAGCCGTTCCCGGACGGGGCCAAGATGGCGAAAATCCACTGGACCCCGAAGATGAACCAGTACTTTCAGGACACGGTCGTGCCGGGCACGCTGCATGACGTCGACTTCATGGTGAAGGACTCCAAGAGGTTCGCGGACAGCGGCGGCTGGGGATGGGCTGTCTTCAAGTACGACGCGGCAAGCGGCACCTTCGCGCCCGGGACCGAGGCGGACAAGCCCCCACAGTCCAATGATGCCAAGTGCGGCTACGCCTGCCACACCGTGGTGAAGTCACGGGACTATGTGTTTACGGAGTACGGAAAACGATGACACAGATCATGCTTGGCAGTCATCAGCGCGGCAGCGTCGGAGGCATGGTTGCCGCGCTGGTCGCCCTTGGTTTGTGTTTGCCCGCCGTCGTCCACGCGCAGGACCCGCCGGTCGAGCAGCAGATCGTCGACCAGATGAACAAGGTGTTCGGTGCGCATGCCGGGTTTCGCGCCAATCATGCCAAGGGCGTCGTGGCAGAGGGGTCTTTCAAGGGTTCCCCAGAAGCTGCCGGCCTGAGCAAGGCGGTACTGTTCAGCGGCACTGAAATCCCGGTGACGGTACGCTTCTCCGACTCGACGGGGGTGCCGAATCTGCCAGATGGCTCCGACGATGCCAATCCGCATGGCATGGCTGTGAAGTTTCGCCTGCCGGACGGCAGCGACATGGACATCGTGATCAATTCGCTGAAGTTCTTCCCCGTCTCGACCAGCGAGGAGTTTCGTGATCTGCTCGTGGCGATCGCGCAGAGCCCGCCAGACGCAGCCAAGCCAACAAAATTCCAACAATTCGTGGCGAGCCACCCGACCATCCCGGCGGCTTTCGCGACGGTCGCCACGCCCGACAGTTTCGCCAACGAAGCCTATTTCGGCATCAATGCATTCGTGTTCGTCAACAAGGCCGGCACGAAACAGGCTGTCCGTTACCAGATGATTCCCGAGCGAGTTGTGCATCTGGACAAGACGGAGGCTGCGAAGAAGGCGCCGAATTTCCTGATGGAGGAACTGCCCGCACGATTGAAGCAGCGGCCGGTCACCTTCCGCTTCATGGCGCAACTCGCTGCCGTCGGCGATACGACCAGAGATCCGTCAAAACCCTGGCCCGACGATCGCAAGCTGGTCGAGCTGGGCGTGCTGACGATCGACAAGGCCGTGACGAACAGCGAGGACGCGCAGAAGAAGCTGCTGTTTCTCCCCGGTCAACTGACCGAGGGAATCGAGCAATCCGACGATCCGATGATCGACGTCCGCAACGGCGCCTACGCCATTTCGTTCTCGCGGCGCAATCCTTGATGGTCGCGGTTCGTCAACAGTGCGGGCGGTTCGCGGCACGCCCCATGGGAGGAACACGATGAGCACAGTCAGAACAGCATTGGCTCAGAAAAGCAGCGCCTTGATCCACGTCCGGTCCGACGAGATGGTCGTCGAAGCCTTGCGGAGAATGCGCGACAACCGGGTTCGGTCGGTGCTGGTGATCAATGACGATGTGCTGGTCGGAATTATCACCCAGGGCGATTGCGCCATCAAGGTGTTGCTTCCGGGGCTCGATGCGAGGCAGACCCCGGTGGGCCAGGTGATGACGCCAAATCCGGTCACGATTGACCCGGACGATCAACTCGATGGCTGCATGGCTCTCATGGCTCGGCGCAGCTTTCGTCATTTGCCGGTGGTGCACGCGGGCAAGGTCGTGGGCGTTATTTCGATCGGAGACGTCGTCAAAAACATCATGCGGGACCTGGAGCACAACGTGGACGACCTCATGGGCTACATCTTGAAGGACGGCCCCGGCGGCTAGGACGACTGCACGATGCCCTGCCTGCCCAGCCTGCTCGCGGACCTCGGTCGGCGATCGAGCACTTAAGGCGGCCGATCGTCGGCCAGATCCATCCCCCTTCTCTGCTGACAGAGCAAGATCAGCTTCGCAAGGGCCGTCGGCATCCAACGCGATGCCCCTGAAGGGCACGTGTCCAACGCGGCTCCGCTATCTGCTCCCCAGGTCCTGCGCAAAGCGAAGCAGATAGCCGTCGGGGTCCTGAACCAGAAACTGCCTGTTGCCGCGCTCCGTGCCTCCGACGCGATACCAGGCGTCGTGGCAATCGGCGAAGAGCGGCCAAGCCGCACCTCGGAGCGCTTCGAGCAAGGGCTCAACCGAGCCGACGAAGATCTGAAAATTGAGTCCCCGCCCCAGCGGTCGCTCCAGGGCACCCGTCTGCCATCGGCCGTTCTGCTGCTTCAACATCACTTGCGCCCCCTCGCGCTCGATAAAGACGAAGCGGCTCTCCGGTCGCGCGTAAGCGATGCCGAAACCAAGCACGTCACACCAGAAAGCTTTGCTGACGTCCAGGTCCAGCACGTCCAATTCGGGGACAAGGCGGGAGAAACCACCCAGCGGCGCTCGTTCCTCGCTCTTCTCCATCGTCTGACCTCCCCTGTCGAGGCCTATGCAATACCACCGTCAGGCCGATCGGAGAACGACGCTGTTCTTGTGTTGACTGCGGTGGACGTTCCGCACGGCTTCCACGGCGTCCGCTCCTGACCGGAAGCGGAGGTGTCGTCAGGATCTCCTCTGCCGCGCACCTCTTCAGGGCGCGCGGCAACACCCAGCTTCAGGGCTTGAACACGAAGCCCGGCTGGATTGCCACATCCGCAGGAATGGGCTGCAGATCGGAAAACAGGTCCGGGTAGGTGTTCATCACGTTGAGGATGAACTTGGGCTCGATGTGCTTGTTCACGTCGAACACCGACTTGATTACGCCGAGCCGCTGCAGCGTATCCTGCGCCTTCCAAAGCGCGCGATAATTGTGCGCGGAAATGCGGCGGTCCAGCTGCTGGACGTTGTACTGCATCGCGGTCTCCGCCACGTCGAGCTTCAACCCGGGAATCCAGCGCGTGCCGATGGATGCCGCCTGTTTGGGGTTCTTGCGCATCCACTGGTCGGCTTCCGAGACCGCCGCCAGGAATTTCTCGATCGTCGCCCCATTCTTCTCCACCCAGGGCCGCAGCGCGATATTGAACCCGAGATAGGAGATGACATCGCCGCCGCGGATGACCTCGATCGCCCCCGGCACGTCCTTCATGGCAATCACCGGCGCCGGGTCCCAGCACACAAACGCATCCACACCCTTGGCAAGCAGCGCCACGCTCATCTCCGGCGGCGGCGTGTTGATCAGCGTCACGTCGGTCGGCGCGAGGCCTGCCTTTTCGAGCAGGCCGAGGATGTAGAGATGGTTGATGGTGCCGAATGAGGTTGCTATTTTCTTGCCCTTGAGACTCTTCAAGTCGCCTTTGACGATGCCGGAGTCGCCGTTGGCAATGAGGGCCAGCGTGGCATCGGAGCCAAGCTTCGTGGCGTTGCCGCTGAAGTTACCGAAGAAAACCAGATCCATGTTGCGCAGGATTGCGCCGATGGCGGGAACGCCCGCCTGCACCATGTCGGTTTCACCCGCCTGCAAGGCATTGAGAGCATCGACGCCGGTTGCGTAGGGGCGAGCGATGGTCACGTCGAGCCCGTATTTCTCGAAGAAGCCGCGCTCCAGCGCAATCGGCAGCGCCAGCATGTCCACCGCTGCCACCATGCCGACCTTGAGCTTTATGGGATCCTTGGCTTGCGCCATTGCCAGAGAAGGCAGCAGCAACAAGGCGCAGAGCAGCATCGCTAGTCGTCGCATTTGGGTTATCCCCCTGGTTGAAGCGGCTCGATCCGCGTCACCCAGTAAGGCCGGGCGACGGTCGTCAGGTCCGCTCGTTTCACTCCTCGAACTTCAACGGATTTTTCTTGTGTTCCGGATACCCGGCCGTACGTCTGCATCAGCTGAACGTGAAAGCGTTCAGGTTCGAACGGCAGCACGACGAGGATATTCACCTTCTCCGAGCTGCCGGCGAAGTTCGCGATCTTTCGCGGTGCGGCGATGGTCAGCCAGAGCTGCCAGGCCAGATAGCCAACCGCCACCGCCATGAGGATGTGCGCCTTTCGCGATCGAAGGGCATCTTTCAACATGGCTCAAGCCGACCGCACGAGTTGAAGAACGCGTCCCGACAATTCCTTGAATCGCGCATCATCGTTCAGCGCGTCCCATGATCGTGGACGCGGCAAGTCCACGGGAATGTCATCGAGCACCCGTCCCTTCGACAGCGCGACGACCCGGTTGGCGAGAAACACCGCTTCCGGGACATCATGCGTGATGAAGATGACCGTCGGCCGCTTTTCCTGCCAGATCCGCGTCAGTTCTTCCTGAAGCGTCATTCGGGTCTGGGCGTCGACGCTCGCGAACGGCTCATCCATCAGCAGCACGTCCGGCTCGTTCGCAAGGGCACGCACCACGCCGACACGCTGCTGCATGCCGCCGGACAATTCATTGGGATAGCGCCCGGCCGCCTCGGTCAGCTTTGCGAGCGCCAGAAATTCATGTGCGATCTTCTCGCGCTCGACCTTGCCGACGCCGCGCATCTTCGGACCGAAGGCGACGTTCTCGAGCACGGTTCGCCACGGGAACAGGGCAAAGGACTGGAAAACCACGCCGCGATCGGGACCCGGTCCCTTGATCGGACGACCGCCAACCAGGATCTCACCGCCCGTGTGCGGAATGAAGCCCGCAATCATGTTCAGGATCGTCGTCTTCCCGCAGCCCGAGGGACCGACGATGCAGACGAACTCGCCCTGCTCCACTTTCAACGACACGTCATGCACCGCAGTGACGTTGGTGCCGGCATAGGGGTCGAAATACGTCTTCGACAGATTGCGGATGGTCAGATCCTTCATCGCGTCACCAGCCCCCACCGCTGTCCCGTCGCCCGTTCGATCGGTGCCAATATCCAGCTGTCGACGATGTACCAGAGACTTCCCAAGATGATCATCCCGAGCAGGATTTCGACGACCGACCCGGAGCGACGCGCGTCGAACATGAGAAATCCGATACCGCTGGTGCCGACGATGATCTCGGTTGCAATCAGAGCGCGCCAGCCGTAGCCGAGCCCGTTGCGCAGGCCGGTCACGATGTTGGGCAACGCTCCGGGCAATACCACTTCCCACAACATGCGCACGCGCGAGGCACCCAGGCTCTGGGCCGCCCGGTGCAGGGTGATGGGGATCGAGCGCACTCCCAGCACCGTGTTCAGGACGACCGGGAAGATCACCGTGTAGACGATGACGACCGTGACGGTCGTCAGCCCATAGCCGAACCAGATCACCAGGATCGGCAGCCAGGCGATATCGCCGATGGCCTGAAAGAACAGAAGCAGAGGCCACAGCGCCGTACGCGCACGCTGATTGAGGCCGACCAGGATTCCCAGGGGAATGCCGAGGGCGACGCCCCAAAAAGCACCGACGGCCAGGCGCACGATGCTGTCCTGCAGGTATGCCGGAAGGATGCCCATGTAGACCAAGGAACTGAATGAACGAACGAAATCCGCCGGCCCGGGCAGGAAGACGCGGGGAAATATCTGGAGCTCCGTGACGATCCACCATGCAGCGACCACCGGAACGAAAGGCGCGATCGACGCGATCGACGGCCAACGCGCCGTCAGGCGAACGCAGTGGCTCCACATCCTCAGAAGAAACTGCTTCATGCGCGCTGCACCATGCCCCAGCGTTCGATGGTGGCGCGCTCGAGCGGGGCCAGAACCAGCCGGTCGAGCAGGAGCCAGAGCACGCCGATCACAATCATGCCAAGCACGATCACTTCCGTTTTGTAGTAGTCGCGCGCCACGAACAGCATGTAACCGAGACCCACATTGGTCGCGATCATCTCCGCGGCGATCAGCCCGCGCCAGGCGAAGCCCAGTCCGGTGCGAATGCCCGTGACGATGTTCGGAAGCGCGCCCGGAAGGAGCACTTCGGTCAACATGGCCCATCGCCGCGCCCCGAGCGATGCCGCCGCATTGCGCACCTGCAGGGGAATGGTGGAGACGCCGAGCAGCGTGTTGTACGTCACGATGAAGAACACGGCATTGAAGATCACGAAGGTGATGGCACCGAAGCCGTAGCCGAACCACAGCGTCGCGATCGGGATCCACGCGATGCCGGCCAACACCGAGAAGAATCTGAACAGTGGCGTCAGGAAGCCGGAGATCATCGGGCTCACGCCCATGGCAATTCCCAGGGGAACCGCGATCAGGAGTGCGAGAACAGTGCCGACCGCGACCCGCAACAGGCTTGCACCGATGTGCCGGAAGAGGGAGCCATCTTGTATGCCCTCAATTCCAGCCTCGACCACGGAGGAAAAGTGAGGAAACAGCCTGGGATTGACGTCGAAATACGGGATGAAAACGACCCATAGGACGAGGAGCACGACAAAGGGAGCGCAGAACCAGAATGCCGAAGAGAGCCTGAGCAGCATCATTTTTGCCTCGCGGTACGGCTGCCGCGTGGCTTGGCATCCCGCCGAACGGCGCCTACTCTTTTTCTGGACAATTTGGAGTGAGTATAGCCAAGAACGTTCTCCATCGCCTTGCGAGCCTTCTCTGCATCGCCTGCTTCGATGGCCCGAGCAACAACGGCGTGGTTGGGAATGTTGTCAGCGAACCAGCCGGCGACGCTATCGACGGCGACGACAAACACCGCGCTCAGGATTGTGTCGATCGCGCCGCGAAAGCCCTGCAGCACCGGATTGTGCGTCGCGTCGAGAATAGCAAGATGAAAGGCCTTGTCCGCGGCCGTTGCGGTCGCCTGATTGTCCGATTCCTCCATCGCCTTCAGGGCTGCATTGATCCGCTGCAAGTCCTGCCTGGTGGCGCGGGTCGCCGCGAGCGCAGCCGCGGCCGGCTCGATGATGGAGCGTACTTCCTGAATAGCCAGCAGCAGATCGCGGTCGAGTTGATCCTCCCCGACCAGCCAGTTCAACACATCGCGATCGAGAAGACTCCAATCGCGCCGCGGCAACACGTGAGTGCCGTGGCGCGGCCGCACGCTGACAAGCCCCTTCCCTGACAGCATTTTGATTGCCTCACGAACCACGCCGCGGCCAACGCCGAAGCGGATTTCCAGTTCGTTCTCGGGCGGCAACACCGCGCCGGCCGGGATGATCTCTTGAGCGATCTCGCGGCCGAGCGTCGTCAGCACCGCGTGGATGCGGCCTGGCTTCAAACGCTTCTCGGTGGATTTGACGCGTTGAGCGTTCGACAATCCATTCACTCCCGGCCGCCGGCTCTTGGGCTGGCTAGCATGTTCAGGCCTACACCGGATTTGCTGATGCCGCAATCATCCGATGTTAAATGTCCGATGAATAAGCGATTTCGCGGCGCAGCAATTTCGTCGGGCGAGAGAACGAGTTTTTGTCGACCATTGGCGATCCAACGACGACAAAATTCGATGACGTTGCCATCACGAGCCTGCAGACCGGGTTGGCGTCACGCTGAATTCGTCGGCCGCTGCCTGTCACGGACGCCGGCTTGCAGCGGGCCGGCATTGCAGCGCAGATCCTGGCTTACCTCGATCCGATGCCCGTTCCGGTATTCGCCGACACGCCGCCGAACCTGGCTGAGGAAGCAGTACTTGAAGGTGTCGTCCTCCATCGCGAAGCCGGCTGCGATGGCGTGATTGCGCTCGGCGGGGACGCGCCGATCGATCTTTCGTTGCTCGTTCGATTGATCGTGAGAACGCCGCCGATGATGCTTCGTCGTCTGAAGCCTCGTCGCGCAACTGCAGGAGCCACTAAACCCGTTTTGCCATCTCCAAGACGCGGAGCGTTCATGAATCCGCAGATCTAGTACACGTCCGCCTGAAACCGCCCCGTCTTCTTCAGCTCCGCGATGTAGCTCACCGCCTCATCCGTCGACCGTGCCCCGAACTGGGCGACGATGTCGACCAGCGCGCGTTCGACGTCCTTGGCCATGCGCTTGGCATCGCCGCAGATGTAGACATGCGCGCCTTCCGCGAGCCAGGTCCACAGTTCGCGACCGACCTCGCGCATGCGGTCCTGCACGTAGAACTTTTTGTCGCCGTCGCGGGACCAGGCGAGCGACAGCCGCGTCAGGACGCCGGAGGTCTTCATCGCGTTGAGTTCGTCCTGGTAGAAGAAATCGCAATCAGAGCGCTGGTGGCCGAAGAACAGCCAGTTCTTTCCCGGCGCGCCGGTCGCCTTGCGGTCGAGCAGGAAGGCGCGGAACGGCGCGATGCCGGTGCCCGGGCCGATCATGATGATCGGCGTCTTCGCATCCTGCGGCAGGCCGAAATTGTGCGCCTTCTGGACATAGACCTTGAGCTTGTCGCCCTCCTTGATGCGGTCGCCGAGGAAGGTCGAGGCGACGCCGAGCCGCTTGCGCTTGCCGATGACGTAACGCACGGAATCCACCGTCAGCGAGAGCTTTCCGGGCGTCGCATTGTGCGAGGACGAGATCGAATAGAGCCGCGGCTGCAGCGGCTCCAGCGCCTCGACGAAGGCCTCCGGATGCGGCCGGCTGCCGGAGAATTTCTGCAAGGTCGCCATCACGTCGAGCGTCGCGGCATCGCCATCGGGGTCCTCTCCTTGCGCCAGCGCCCGCGCCTTCTCGCGCACGGCGCCGCCGGTGATGAAGGAGAACAGTTCGAACAGCGAGTCCGGCGCCGGCGACAGCGAGACGTCCTCGAGCAGCACCTGCCGCAGCGTCTTGCCGTTCACGTCCGTCGTGTGTGAAGCGCCGAGCAGCGCGATGATCTGGTCGACGAGGCCGAGATCGTTCTTCGGAAACACGCCGAAACTGTCGCCGACGACGTAGTCGAGCCGGCTCTCGCCGAGATCGAACTCGACGTGCCAGGTCTCCTTCTCCGAGGCGCCCTTGTTGAGCAGGCGCCGCGACAGGAAGGTTGCCATGACAGGATTGTCGCGCGAGCGGCCGGGCTCGGCGATGGTGACGGTCACGGCCGGCGCGGCCGCCGCATCGTCCTTCGCGGGCGGCTTCGACGCAGGGGCCTTGTCGAGCTCCTCGTAGAGCGCCTTCAGCATCCGCGCGGTGTCCTTGCCGCCGGGGACGCAGAGATTGAGCCGCGCCTCGCTGCGGCCAGCGATCGCTTCCGAATAGTCGTGGCAATTGTAGCCGCACTGGCCGCAATCCTGCTGCGCCATCGCCGCCATCATCCTGCGGCGCAGGGGACGCCCCTCCGCCAGCTTCATGCGCTCGGCGATCGGCAGGGTCTGGTCGTGCCAGGGGGCTTCGCCGTCATCGCCGTCGCCGGCCGGCATGAGGGAAGCGCCCTGCTCCGCCGACAGCGGCGCGGCGGCCTCGGGCGACAACAGGCCGGCGAAGAAGCCGTTGAGCCAGGAGCGCTGCGCCTCCGAGAACGGCGCGCTCGGCGGAATGATGTCGAGTTTCGGCGGCGGGCTGATCTGGTTCATGCGGACACCTTGACGTCGGCGTTTTGAGCCTGGGCCAGCTTGCGCAGCGTCTCGCCGTCGTGGCGGCGCGCGAAGGACAGGAAGGATTCATCGGGCGAGGCGCGATGGGCGAGATAGGCCTTGAGCAGCGCCTCGATCGTCCTCGGCGCGTCCTCCGCCTTGAGGTCGTGATAGACCTCCTGCCCGATCTCGGCGTCGGGCCCGAAGCCGCCGCCGGTGAAGAGGTGATAGCCCTCGACGGTGTCCTCCTCGCCGACCGGCACGCGCGCGCCGATCAGGCCGATGTCGCTGATATAGTGCTGCGCGCAGGAATGGTGACAGCCGGTGATGTGGACATTGACCGGCCGGTCCATGGCGACGCGCGGCTCGCACCAGTCCGCGATCTCGGCCGCATTGCGCTTGGTGTCGGCGGCGGCGAAGCGGCAGCCGGCATTGCCGGTGCAGGCGATCAGGCCGGCGCGAAGATGCGAGACGTCGACCGCAAGCCCGATCTGCCTGATGGCGGCGACCGCGAGCTCGACATTGGCGTCGCGCACGCCCGGGATCAGAAGGTTCTGCCAGACCGTGAGACGGATGTCGCCGTCGCCGAGATCGGCGGCAATCCTGGCGAGACCCCGCATCTGCTCGGAGGCGAGCTTGCCGAGCGGCAGCGCGACGCCGATCCAGTTCAGCCCGTCCTGTTTCTGCCTGTGCACGCCGATATGGGCCATGCGATCGGCGGCCGGCCGCGGCATGAAGGCCTCTTCCGGGACGCGCGTGAACGGAGTCTTCAGGCGCTCCTCGACGAGCCCCAGGAAGCCGTCATGGCCCATCGCGTCCAGCACATATTTCAGCCGCGCCTTGTTGCGGTTGGTGCGGTCGCCATGGTCGATGAAGACGCGCACGATGGCGTCGGCCACCGCGGTGGCCTCCTCGGGCCTGACGATGATGCCGGAGTATTTTGCGAAATCCCGGTGGCCGGTGATGCCGCCGAGGCCGAGGCGGAACCAGACGCCCGGCGCGACGCCAAACCCGTCCTTCACCTCGACCGCGGTGAAGGCGATGTCGTTGGTCTCCTCCAGCACCGCGATCCTGCCGGCGCCGTCGAAGGCGACGTTGAACTTGCGCGGCAGGCCGTAGAGCGAGCGGTCGTTGAGGATGTGGTGGTGCCACTCCCGCGCATAAGGCCGCGTGTCGAGCAGTTCCTGCGGATCGATGCCGGCGGTCGGCGTACCCGTGACGTTGCGGATGTTGTCGGCGCCGGAGCCGCGCGAACACAGGCCGAGATCCTGGATGCCCTCGAGCAACATTACGGCGTGTTTCGGCGGGATCTCGCGCAGCTGCAGATTGGCGCGCGTCGTGACGTGGCTGTAGGGGCCGCACAGTTCGTCGGAGAGATCGGCAAGGCCGGAGAGCTGCCAATGCTTCATGATGCCGTTGGGAATGCGCAGGCGGCACATGTAGGAATCCTGCGCCGGCGCGACATGGAAGATGCCGAAATAGCGCCAGCGGAAATTGTCCGCCGGGCTCGGCCGCGCATCGTCGCGGGCCTGCTGGCGCAGCCGCGGATAGGCATCGAAGGGATGCTCCTCGCGCTTGATCTTCTCCTGGTCGGACAGCTTTTTGCCCGAGGCGATGACCTTGTCCTGCGCCCTGATGTGCACGGCATCGGGGCCGGTCGGCTCGGCTGCCGCCTTGCCGCCGCCGAGGCCGCGCCCGACGCGGCTGATCTGAAGGCCGGTCGTGAAGCCTTCGAGATAGCGCTTCTGCTCGTCGGTGAAGTCGACTGAGAGCGTTTCGATTTTCATGGGGTCTGACGAAGCTCCTGCGGCCACCTGACGTGGCGATCGACGGAATGAAAGCGATCCGCAGGGATTTCGGCTGGCCCAAAGGCCGCGCTGCACCCCGACGGTCCAATCAGCTTCGTTGCTGTGGGACTTGGCGCAGCAGTCACCTGTGACAGGCTGGCCGCAGTGCAACATACAAGTTGCGTGCCAGCCGCGCCGAAATTGGAATTGGTGCGATGTCAGTCGGTTAGCCCGACATCGGAACCGGGCCGATCCCTCGGCGGCCATGAATTTCGGGCAGGCGGCCTAAAAATTAGCCGGCAGACTCAAGCGCCCAAAAGCGGTGCAGGCCTCACGGCTTCCAGCGGCCGACCGCGAAAGCCCTCAGGTGCGCCTCGATATCGCCGGGGTCGAAGGTCGGCCCGGTGAAGGCATCGAAGGATGCGGGCGTGTCCGCAGGCGGGCGATGGCCCACGGCGGCGTCGTAGAGGTCCGGCCGGAACACCGCCATGGCGGTGCGGACGCCGTCGGGCGCCAGCCTGGTCTGGCCCCAGCGCACCATCTGGGCATAGAGCCAGGCCGCCTGGACCGGATCGGGGCGCCCCGCCCCTTCCCGCCCGACCAGCAGATAGCGGGCGCTTTCGCGGAAGGTGCCGTCGGGCGAGATCTTCAGCCGGCCATCGAGGGTGCGCTGGATGACTTCGGCATCGACGCCGATGCGCTCCGGCTGCGCCAGGATGCGCGCCGCCTCGGAGCGGTTCTCGGGCTGCTCGATGAAGGCGGCGGCCTTCACGGCCGCCCGCACCAGCGCGGCAACCACGTCCGGATTGGCGTCGGCCCAGACCTGGCGCATCGCCAGCACCTTCTCGGCGGCGCGGACCAGGATGTCTGAGACGAAATGCAGGATGTGGCCGATGCCGAGATCGACCGCGACAGAATTCCAGGGCGCGCCGACGCAGAACGCATCGACATGGCCACTTCGCAGGCTGTCGACCATGTAGGGCGGCGGCAGCACCACCAGCCGCACATCCTCGTCCGGATCGACGCCGGCCGCCGCCATCCAGAACCGCAGCTGGTAATTGTGGGTCGAGAACGGAAAGGTCATGCCGAAGGTCAGCGGCTCGGCGCCGGCCGCGCGGCGCTTCGCCACCACCCTGGCCAAGGCCTTCGCGGTCGCCATCGGATCGAAGCGGTCGCCCGCGATCTCCTCCATCAGCGCGGCATGCAGCGCCGGCGAGACCGTGATGGCGTTGCCGTTGATGCCGAGATTGAACGGCGCGGCGATCGGCACCTTGACGTGGCCGAGGCCGAGCGAGGATGCGATCGCGACGGGCGCCAGCAGATGCGCGGCATCGAACAGGCCGATATTGAGCTTGTCGCGGACGTTGGACCAGGAGACTTCCCGCACCAGGGTCACATCGAGACCCTCGGCGGCGGCAAAGCCCTTGTCGACGGCGACGATCAGGGCGGCGGCGTCGACCAGCGGAATGAACCCGATGCGCAGGGGCGTGGTCATTTCAGCATCTCCGACGCGGTGATGATCGACTGGGCGATCTCGCCGATCTTCTTCTTCTCGCGCATGGCGGTGGACCGCAGCAGCACATAGGCCTCGTCCTCGGTGAGGCCCTTGACCTTCATGAGAATTCCCTTGGCGCGCTCGATCACCTTGCGGTCCTCGAGCGCCGATTTGGTGCGCTCCAGTTCCTCCTGGAGCTTGGCGAAGGCGTTGAAGCGCGACACGCAGAGATCGAGGATCGCCTTCATCCGCTCCTTCTTCAGCCCGTCGACGATATAGGCCGACACGCCCGCCTCGACCGAGGCCTGGATCGAGGCGGAATCGCTCTGGTCGACGAACATCGCGATCGGCCGCCGCACCGCGCGCGACACCTGGAACATCGCCTCCAGAACGTCGCGGCTGGGGTTTTCCAGATCGATCACGATGATGTCGGGGTCGACGGCGTAGATGCGCGCCAGAAGGCTCTGCATCTCGCTGATATGGACGACCTGGGTAAAGCCGGCCTCCCGCAACCCCTCCTCGAGGATCGCGGCCCGGATCGGGCTTTCGTCGACAATCACGATTTTAGGCGACTGTTCGGCGCTCATGCATCACTCACGTCAGGCCGATTCATCCTTAGCACGCCGGACCGCCCTGCAAAGGGTTGTAATTATGTCCCAGAGGCAACGGATCTAAGTTCTAGAGGTTTCGTCAAGGCCCAATAGTCGTTCCAGCGGCACGCCCTCTCTCTGAGATTCCGTTAGCTCAGAGACGCCTGCTACATTGCATATATGAACGCAGCGAACCCTCCCGCCAAGCATCACTACATTCCGGCCTTCTACTTGAGGCGCTGGGTCGATCCTGATGGCAAGGTGACTGAATTCACCAAGCCGTATCGCGACATCGTCGCTAAGCCGATTGTACCCGAGAGGACGGGCTATCAAGAAAGGCTATACGAACTGAAAGGTTACGAGCCAGAGCTTGCGCAGCAAGTCGAAGAAAAGTTCTTTAAGCCGATCGACACTTGGGCATCCAATGCTCTCGAGATGCTCGAGCGCTACGGACACAACGCGCCATGGGATTCGGACAGCCGATCAGCCTGGACCCGCTTCATCCTTTCGCTGCTCTTGCGTTGCCCCGAAGATATAGCTCTCTTCCGGGAGTGGTGGCACGCTGACTTCGGCCAAACCGACGAGGGGGCTGAGGCGCAGTATCGTGCCGCGAGAAAAGATGGCGATCCCGAGACATTTGCCGAATTCCTGGAAGGCCAACCATTGAGTCTAAAGGAGCGGTACCAGTATAAAGTCCTGTTCTCGCTGATCGACCACATGGAAGTCGGCGGCGAAATGAACGATATGCATTGGCGGGTGCTGCAGACGCCGGTCGAGGCCCCGACGTTGCTTACGTCAGACCGCCCCATCCTGCGAACAAGCAACCTCAAGGGGCCTCAGGGTCATATTTCTCTGCCCATAGGTCCAAGGCTTCTCTTCATTGCGTCGCCCGACGCCGACTTCCTAGGCAAGCTCCTCAAAGCCGACAAAGTAGGGTTAGTGAAGGAAGTTAACCGGCAAGTCGTCGAGGGCGCCATTAGGTTCGTCTATGGCGTAGACGACAAGCAGTTCCGTTTCATACAGAATCGGTTTGGAATCACGCCGCAGCCGAGGCTGATGGAAAGCCTCATCGAGCTGCGACTGGCCGCCTCGAAAGGGTAACACCAACTATCGGAGCCAACCTCGGGATCCCGATCGCTGGGCAGGTGCCGTGGACGGGATCTCACGGGTCAAGAACTGACTGCGCCATCATGGCAGGTCATCCATACCATACCGGAGCGCCCTGCAAAGGGTTGTAATTATGGGCAATTCGGACTAGGTCATGCCTGTCAATCAGGCAGATTTGGATATGGATCAGACGGCTGCGCCCAAGGTCAGCTTCGTGTCGCTCGGATGTCCCAAGGCATTGGTGGATTCCGAGCGCATCATCACGCGGCTGCGCGCGGAAGGCTATGAGCTGGCGCGCAAGCATGACGGGGCCGACATCGTCATCGTCAACACCTGCGGCTTCCTCGACAGCGCCAAGCAGGAATCGCTCTCGGCGATCGGCGAGGCCATGGCCGAGAACGGCAAGGTGATCGTGACCGGCTGCATGGGCGCCGAGCCGGAAGCGATCGAGCAGGCCTATCCGGGCGTGCTCTCCATCACCGGCCCGCAGCAATATGAGAGCGTGCTCGATGCCGTGCATCGCGCGCTGCCGCCGGCGCACAATCCGCACCTCGATCTGGTGCCGCCGCAGGGCATCAAGCTGACGCCGCGCCACTACGCGTACCTGAAGATCTCGGAGGGCTGCAATAACCGCTGCAGCTTCTGCATCATCCCGAAGCTGCGCGGCGACCTCGTCTCGCGCCCGGCCAATGACGTGCTGCGCGAGGCTGAAAAGCTGGTCGGGGCCGGCGTGAAGGAGCTCTTGGTGATCTCGCAGGACACCTCGGCCTATGGCGTCGATCTGAAATATGCCGAGAGCCCTTGGAAGGACCGGCAGGTCCGCGCCAAGTTCCTCGATCTCGCGCGCGAGCTCGGCGAGTTGGGGGCCTGGGTCCGGCTGCAATATGTCTACCCCTACCCGCATGTCGACGAGGTCATCGCGCTGATGAACGAGGGCAAGGTGCTGCCCTATCTCGACATCCCGTTCCAGCATGCGAGCCCCGAGGTGCTGAAGGCGATGAAGCGCCCGGCCGCGCAGGACAAGACGCTGGCGCGGATCCAGCGCTGGCGCCAGGAGTGCCCTGATCTCGCGCTGCGCTCGACCTTCATCGTCGGCTTCCCCGGCGAGACCGATGCGGACTTCGCCTATCTGCTCGACTGGCTCGACGAGGCCGAGATCGATCGGCTCGGCTGCTTCAAATACGAGCCGGTCGCCGGCGCCAGCGCGAATGCGATCGAGAACCCCGTGCCTGAGGAGATCAAGCAGGCGCGCTACGATGCGCTGATGGCCCGGCAGCAGAAAATCTCCGCGCGCAGGCTGAAGCGCAAGGTCGGCACGCGCCAGCAGATCATCATCGACGAGGTCGGGCCCACCGTGGCCAAGGGCCGCTCCAAGGCCGATGCGCCGGAGATCGATGGCGCGGTGTATCTGTCGAGCCGCCGTCCCCTGAAGGTCGGCGAGATCGTCACCGCGAAGATCGAGCGCGCCGACCAGTACGATCTGCACGGCAGCGTCGCGGGGTTTTGAGGTAAGTCCCCTGATGCTTCCACGGCGTCATGGCCGGGCTCGTCCCGGCCATCCACGCCTTGTCGCGCGGCATGAAGAACGTGGAAGCCCGGGCATGACGGCCGCTCCACTACGGTCGCAAGCAAGACGTACCGACGATTACGCCAGCCATTTCGGCACCCACCGCTCCGGCCTTGGGGCGCGGGCGAGGTCGGCTTTCGCCTCGGACAGTCTCGCCGGTTCGCCATCGATGGCCGGCCGCGCATCATAGTCGAAGCACGGCATGACGCGGCCATCGGCATACAGACCGAAGTTCATCGCGTGCCACAGCCCGAGTTCGGGCTGCGCCCGCCACATCTGCTCGCGCAGTTCGCGCAGCAGGGATTCGATCGAGGCGGCCTCCTCGAACGGCTGCGGCCCGCGTTTCAGGACGCGCGCCTGGTATTGCGCGCCAACGATCGCGACCTCGAAGCGGGTCTGGTCCCAGGCGTTCTTGCCCTTGGGAAGATGCGCGGCGAGCCGCCAGCCGAGTTCGGCCATCATCCGGTGATTGGCCCAATAATCCTCGCGGTCCCGGCTCCATTTCTCGACGAATCCTCGAAAGTCCGGCAGGTCCGACGGACCGTCCTCGGACGGCTCAGGCGCGCTCGCCGGCCGCCGGGCGAGCCATTGCGCCAGCTCGGCGGTCTGAGGCTCGACCTCCTCGTGCGGCCGCAGATCGTGCCAGGCCTTGTCGAATGCGACGTCAGTTTCGACAGCAGCGCATCGAGAGAGGGGGCGAGAAGCTGATAGTCGCCCTCCGAGCCCAGCCCCACGATCGGCGGATCGTCGCGATCGAGACCGGCGCCATACCAGCCACCGACGGCAGAGCCGTCCGGCAGGCGCATGAACAGCGCGAAGCGATCGCGCAAGGGGCTGCCGTCGACGATCGGGGCGGCATCGGCGAACTGCCCGACCAGCGAGAAGCAGCCCACGCTCCCCCAGGGGCGGCCTCGCAGCCAGTTCGCAAAATCCAGCAGCAATGGGGGCGCCTCAATACCAGGCGGAAACGCGCCGCGAACGCTGTCGAGGTCGATGGAGTAAGGCGTCTCGGACAAGGCTGAAAACTGTCTCTTTGATCCCGCCTTTGTTGGTCTGCGCCGCGTCGCCCGCGGTTCGAACCAAGTGCGGCCTGACGATCACAAACGCGCTAGATGCATTTTGGTTTCCGGGGCCATGTCATGACACGCAACGCGTTCAGAGCCGCAGGACGGTCGCGTTCCCTGGCCGTCGCACTGCTTCTCCTGCTCGTCCCCGTCGTCGCCATGGCAAAACCGCCGACGGCGGCACAGGCCCGCTATTTCTGTTTCGGCGCGGGCGATATCGCCGACGATCAGCGCATCGCCGGCTGCTCCGTGGTGATCCAGGCCAATCCCTCGGACGCGCTGGCGCTCGCCAACCGGGCCGAAATGTACCGCCGACGGGGCGAAGCCGAACGCGCCCTCGCCGACCTCAACCGCGCCATCGACATCAATCCCGGGGATGCCGCCGCCTGGTTCAATCGCGGCATCGCCCATGACGATCTCGGCGATCGCGACCACGCCATTTCGGACTACTCAAGCGCGATCAAGCTGAAGCCCGGCGATGCGCAGGTCTACAACAATCGCGGCAATTCCTATGCCGCCAAGGACGATTACGACCGCGCCTTCGCCGATTACGACCAGGCGATCAAGCTCGACCCGCGTTTCGCGCTGGCCTATTTCAACCGCGGTACGGCCTATCGCGAGCGTGGCGACGCCGAGAAGGCGCTGGCCGATCTGGATCGCGCGATCAAGCTCGACCCCAATCATGGCCCCGCCTATGGCAACCGGGCTCGCGTGCACCGCGATCGTGGCGACCGCGCGCTCGCCTTCGCCGATTTCGGCCAATCGCTTGCGCTCAATCCCGACAATGATCGCGACGCCTATGCGCGCGCCAACATGTATTTCGATCAGCGCGACTGGACGCTGGCGCTGGCGGACTACGACCGCTCGATCAAGGCCAATCCGAATTATGCCGGCGTCTTCAATGCGCGCTGCATGACCCGTGCGATCCTCGGCCAGTTGCAGGAGGCGCTGGCCGATTGCGACCAGTCGCTGCGGATGCGGCCGAACGATCCCAACACGCTCGACAGCCGCGCCCTCGCTTTTCTCAAGCTCGGTCATTGGAGCGCGGCGATCGCCGATTACGACACCGTGCTGAGCATCAAGCCGGACCTCGCCAGCGCGCTCTACGGCCGCGGAATTGCCAGGCGCCGCGGCGGCGATGACGACGGCGCCGCGCGCGACATCGCGGCAGCCAGGGCGATCAATGCGGAGATCGCCGAGACTTTTGTGTCGTATGACGTGAGGTGATGTGCATCGCAAGCGCGCCCGGGCAATGTGACACTATAGTGCATTCACGCAGAGGTCACCGACTCGTCCTAACTCTGGCCGCGCTTTCAATACGCGAGGACGATCATGAGCCGCCTGACCGACATGCTGCGCACGCAGCGCTTCGACGATTACCGCTTCTACCATCAGAGCACCGTCAACCAGACGCTGCACCTGATCAGCGCCCTGATCTTCCTTGGTTGCTATGCGCTGCTCTTCAAGGACCCTGCCCTTGCCGGACTCGTCGGCTGGCTCGCGATGCTGACGCGGCAGACCGGACATTTCTTCTTCGAGCCGAACGGCTATGACACCGTCAACGACGTCAGCAACGATTGCAAGGAAGCGGTGAAGGTCGGCTACAACCAGACCCGCAAGATCATCCTGTTGCTGGTCTGGGGTAGCGCGCCGATCGTGCTCTACGTGTATCCGACGCTGTTCGGACTGTTCGATGCACCTGCGGACCGGCTCGACTTCGTCCGCCATGTCGGCGCGCTCTGGCTTGCGATCGGCATCGGCGGCGGCCTCGCCCGCATGCTCCAGCTGTTCGTCACCCGCGACGTCGCCACCGGCCTGGTGTGGGCCTTCAAGGTGTTGACCGATCCCTTCCACAACATCGCGCTGTACTGGACATCGCCGCTCAAGCTGATGCGTGGCGAGCTCATCGACACCGCGATCGCGGATGCGGACTGGGGCGATAACGACGCCGAGGAAGCGCCGCATCTGACCTGATCGATGCATGCAAGGCCGGTGGTTTGCGAACCTCCCCCTTGACAAACCATCCAGATCGGCTGTACGGACCCCGCCCATGATCAACCGGACCCACCAGCGCACCACCGTGCTCCGCCGTCGCACCCGCGACGACGAGAGGGTGCGCCATGTCCGACGACGCCGCTGAAGATCTGAATTCAGCGAAAGTTCTCGAAAAGGCCGCACCCGCAAGGTGCGGCCTTTTTGCTGTCCGCGTCCCCTTTTCCACCCGCCCCATGAGGAGTTCGACATGACCGACGCCAGCTATCCGTATGACGTACTGATGGACATCACCGCACGGCCGCAGACCGTGTTCGTCCGCGGCGCCGGCTCCTATCTCTGGGACCACAACCGAAAGAAGTATCTCGATTTCGTGCAGGGCTGGGCCGTAAACTGCCTCGGCCATTCGCCGCCTGCGGTCGCCGACGCGATCGCCGCACAGGCCAGGCGGCTGCTGACGCCGAGCCCGGCCTTCTACAACGAGCCGAGCCTGCAGCTTGCGAAGGCGCTGGTCGACAACAGCGCCTTCGACCAGGTGTTCTTCGCGAATTCCGGTGCGGAAGCCAATGAGGGCGCGATCAAGCTGGCGCGCAAATATGGCAGCCTGTACAGGAACGGCGCGTTCGAGATCATCACCTTCGAGAACGGCTTCCACGGCCGCACCCTCGCGATGATGTCGGCGTCGGGCAAGAAGGCGTTCGAGCCGATGTTCGAGCCGAAGGTCGCCGGCTTCAAGAAGGCGAAGCTCAACGACATCGCCTCGGTCGAAAGGCTGATCACCGGCAACACCGTCGCGGTGATGCTGGAGCCGATCCAGGGCGAATCCGGCGTGTGGATGGCCACCGACCAGTTCCTGCAGGACCTGCGGGCGCTGACCGAGGCGCACGGCCTGCTGCTGATCTTCGACGAGATCCAGACCGGCATGGGCCGGACCGGAAAGCTGTTCCACTACGAGCACACAGCTATTGCGCCCGACATCATGACGCTCGGCAAGGGCATCGGCGGCGGCGTGCCGCTCGCAGCATTGCTCGCGACCGAACGCGCATCCTGCTTCGAACACGGCGACCAGGGCGGCACGTTCTGCGGCAATCCGGTGATGTGCGCGGCGGGACTTGCGGTGCTGGAGCAGGTGAACACGCCGGACTTCCTGAAGACCGTCACCGAGACCGGCCTCCTGCTCGAGAGCGAGTTGCAGAAGGTCTCGGCGCGGCATGGCCTCGGCGGCGTACGGGGGCGCGGCCTGCTGCTGGCGCTCGACCTCAAGCTGCCGATTGCACAGGCCGTGGTGGCGCAGGCCTTCGAGGCCGGCGTGCTGCTGAACGCGCCCCAGGTCGATGCGCTCCGCTTCATGCCGGCATTGAACGTCACGAAGGCGGCGATCGCCGAGATGATCGACTGTCTCGACGGGATATTGACGAAGGCGGGCGCGGCAAGGCTGGTGGCGTAAGCTGCGCTCGCCCTCCGCGTCATGGCCGGGCTTGTCCCGGCCATCCACGCCTTGACGCCGGCCGCGAAGAACGTGGATGCCCGGGACAAGCCCGGGCATGACGGCATCCCAAATGCGAAACGCCTACGGCTTCAGAATCGACGCGCCCGTGGTCTTGCGGCCCTCGAGATCGATATGCGCCTTCGCGGCATCCTTCAGCGCGTAGGCGTGGTTGATCGGCACATGCAGCTTGCCGTTGATGACGGCCGCGAACAGCGTGTCGGCGCCTTCCAGCAGTTCCTTGCGGGTGCCGATGTAGTCGTTGAGCTTCGGCCGGGTCGCGAACAGCGAGCCGTGATTGTTCAGCTCGGCGATCGAGAACGGCGGCACCGGGCCCGAGGCATTGCCGAACGAGACGAACATGCCGCGCGGCTTCAGGCAGGACAGCGAACCCGGGAAGGTCGCCTTGCCAACGCCGTCATAGACGACGTCGCAGCCCTCGTTGCGGCTGATCTGCTTGACGCGGGCGACGAAGTCCTCCTCATTGTAGAGGATGACGTGGTCGCAGCCATTGGCCTCGGCCAGCTCCGCCTTCTCGCGCGAGCCGACGGTGCCGATGACATGCGCGCCGAGCGCCCTCGCCCATTGGCACGCCAGGAGGCCGATGCCGCCGGCGGCGGCGTGGATCAGCACGCGGTGATGCGGCTCGACCCTGAAGGTCTTGTGCAGGAGATACCAGACCGTCAGCCCCTTCAGCATCAGCACGGCGCCCTGCTCGTAGGTGATGTGGTCGGGCAGCTTGACCAGCCGTTCCCAGGGGATGTTGCGCTCACCGGCATAGGCGCCGAGATTGTGGTAGTAGGCGACGCGGTCGCCGAGATGGAAATTGGTCACGCCCGGACCGACCGCGATGACCTCGCCCGAGGCTTCGTTGCCGGCGATGAAGGGCAGGCCCGGCGCCTTGTAGAGGCCGGTGCGGTAGTAGACGTCGATGAAGTTGAGCCCGACCGCATGCTGGCGGATGCGCACCTCGCCAGGTCCCGGCGCCGGGACGTCCACGCTCTCATAGACCAGCGCCTCGGGGCCTCCGACCTTGTGCACACGAACCGCTTTGGTCATCACCCGATCTCCTTTTCCCGCAGACACTCCAAGCGAAGGGCATCACCCCCGCCTTGTCAACTCGGCGACGGCGCCGCGCACCTTACGCATGTGGTTTTCCGGCCTTGCGGCGGTTGCGCCGCGCCAGCACGTTGAACAGTTCGACGGCCGCCGAGAACGCGATGGCGAAATAGATGTAGCCGCGCGGAATGTGGAACTTGAATCCGTCCGCGACCAGCGCGACGCCGATCAGCACGAGGAAAGCCAGCGCCAGCATCTTCGTGGTCGGATGCTCCGCGACGAAGCGCGCCACCGGCCCTGACGAGATGTACATCACCACGCAGGCGATCACGACGGCGGCGATCATGATCTCGATATCCTGCGCCATGCCGATCGCGGTGATGATCGAATCCAGCGAGAACACGATGTCGATCACGATGATCTGGGCGATCACCAGGGCAAAGGCATGCCGGCCGGACGCCTTCTGGTCCTCGCCGTGATCGGCCTCGACCTCGGCGTGGATCTCGTGGGTCGCCTTGGCGATCAGGAACAGGCCGCCGCCGATCAGGATCAGGTCGCGCCAGGAGAAATCGTAGCCGGCGACGGACATCACCGGCGCGGTCAGGCCGATCAGCCAGACCAGCACGCTGAGCAGGATGATTCGGAAGATCAGCGCCAGCGCCAGTCCGATCTGGCGGGCCCGCAGCGCCTGCTGTTCGGGAATGCGCGAGACGATCACCGACAGGAAGATGACGTTGTCGATGCCGAGCACGATCTCGAGCGCGGTGAGCGTCAGCAGCGCGGCCCAGGCCTCGGGGCTCGTCAACAGGTGCATCATGCGAAGGATCTCGCCAGCCGGATCAGGGCGTCGCTGAAGGCGATCCACAGCGCGATGGCGCAGAGCGCGGCGGTCACCCAGCTCTCGACGCGGAAGTCGCTGTCGAGCGCGTAGAACGCCAGCAGGCCCCAGAGCACGATCAGCGACATGGTCAGCCAGCGCAGCCGGACGACGCGGACCGGATGCAGCACGTGGAACGGCACGAAGGTCAGCACGATCAGCGCCGCCACCAGCAGCGTCGAGGCCAAAGGCGGCCAGTGCAGCAGGAAGAGATAGAACGCCGCCGCGTTCCAGAGCGCCGGAAATCCGCGAAAGTGATTGTCGTCCGCCTTCATGCGCTGATCGGCGAAATATAATGCGCTGGTGACGATGATGGCGATGCCGAGCAAGGGCGCGGCGACGGGCAGCAGCAGCCCGCTCGCGACGATCGCATAGGCCGGCACGAAGACATAGGTCAGGAAATCGACGACGAGGTCGAGCACGTCGCCCGACCAGTTCGGCTGCACGTTCTTGACGTCGAGCCGGCGCGCGATCGGGCCGTCGATCGCATCGATGATCAGGGCCACGCCGAGCCACTGAAACATCGCCGCCCAGTGCTCGCGCACGGCCTCCAGCATCGCCAGCAGCGCGATCGCCGCGCCGAAGGCGGTGAAGATGTGGACCGAGAAGGCCGCGGCGCGAACCGCGGGTCTCGGCCGTAGGGAATCCTGCCGGCTGTCCATGGCCCCTGCTACCAGAATGAGACCGGTTTGCACATCGGCCATTGCGGCATCAGCGGACTTGAAATTGCCGCGCGGCGGGTCAAATGTCCTTCCATGACAGACGCTTCGACACATTTCGACGTTGCCGTGATCGGCGGCGGACCGGCCGGGCTCGCAGCGGCGATCGCGCTGGCGCAAACCGGTGGGCGGATCGCGCTGGTGGCGCGCCATGTGCCCTATGCCGACAACCGGACCACCGCGCTGCTCGGAGCCTCCATCGACCTTCTCGAGACGCTCGACGTCTGGCGACGCTGCCAGGACAAGGCGGCCGCGCTCGAGGTCATGCGCCTCGTCGACGACACCGGACGGCTGATCCGCGCGCCGGAAGTGCGCTTCTCCAGCCAGGAGATCGGGCGCGATGCCTTCGGCTACAACATCGACAACCGTGCGCTGATGCTGGCGCTGGAAGAGCGCGCGGCCGAACTGCCAAACCTCGTACGTTTCGACGACGAGGCCGACAGCATCGTGACCGGCCCCGACGATGTTGCGGTCCGCACGACGTCGGCATCATTCCTCTCGGCGCGGCTCGTGGTGGGCGCCGACGGGCGCCACTCGCTGTGCCGGGAGGCCGCCGGCATCGAGGTGACGCGGCGCGAGCTGACGCAGACCGCGCTGACCTTCAATGTCAGCCACACGCGGCCGCATCGCAACGTCTCGACCGAGTTCCACACGCCGCACGGGCCCTGCGTGTTCGTGCCCCTGCCCGGCGACCGCTGCAGCGTGGTCTGGGTCAGCGCGCCGGCGGAGGCCGAGCGGCTGGCCGGGCTGAGCGACGAGAACCTGTCCATGGCCATCGAGACGCAGTCGCACTCGATCCTCGGCCGCATGACGGTCGCCCCTGGCCGCAACCTGTTTCCGCTGGCGATCGAACGGCCGCGGTCCTATGGACGCGACCGTATCGCGCTGGCCGGCGAAGCCGCCCATGTGGTCCCCCCGATCGGCGCCCAGGGCCTCAATCTCGGCCTGCGCGATGCCGCCGATATCGCCCGGCTCGCGGGCGAGGCCCTCGCCGCGGGGCAGGATCCAGGCGCAGAAGGCGTGCTGCAACGCTACGACCGTGCCCGGCGCCCCGACATTCTGAGCCGGACCTTCGCGATCGACATCGCCAACCGCTCGCTGCTCAACGACTTCCTGCCGCTCCAGCCGGTCCGCGCCGTCGGCATGCATCTGCTCGGCGCCATCGGCCCGCTCCGCCGCTTTGCGATGCGCGAGGGACTGACGCCGACCTGGCGGCGGTAAGGCCAGCGCGAACGTCCGTCACGGAAACGCCAGCCGGCCGGTCTGGATCGCCCACATCACGGTGGTCAGAGTGACCACCGAGGCGAAGGTGCCGAGCAGCACGGCGACCGAGGCGGGCTCGATCCAGGCGTTGTTCTGCCGCGCGATCACGAAAACGTTCAGCGCCGGCGGCAGCGAGGCCATCAGGATCGCGGTCGCGGCCCAGGGCTGTGCGAACGGACCGAACGCCAGCATCAACCCGAACGCCATCAGCGGGTGAATCAGCAGCTTCACGGCGACCACGCCCGGCACCTCCCAGGGCACACGGTCGAACGGGCGCAGCGCCACCGTCACGCCGAGCACGAACAGCGCGGTCGGCGCGGCGGCGTTCTGGAGGAAGGTGATGGTGCGGTCGAGTGCGAGCGGCATCTCGATATGCAGCGCCGCCACCGCCGCGCCGAAACAGGCCGACATGATCAGAGGGTTGAGCACGATCTGCTTCAGCACGACGCCGAAGGCATGCACGATCGAGGGATGATCGCGGTCGGACAGTTCGATCAGCAGCGGCACGATCGTGAACAGGAAGATGCTGTCGCAGCAGAAGATCAGTGCGGTCGGCGCCGATGCCTTCGGACCCAGCACCGCCAGCGCCAGTCCCGGTCCCATATAGCCGATATTGCCGTAGCCGCCGGACAGGCCCGCCAGCGTCGCTTCGCGCAGCGTCAGCCGTCCGAGCACCTTGCCGGCCACGAGCGCGATGGTGAAGGCCGCGACCGTCGCCAGCGTGGTCGCGACCAGGAAGGGCGGGTTGTTCAATTCCGAAAACGGCGTCTTCGACATGATCGCAAACAGCAGGGCCGGAAGCGACACGTAGAGCAGGAAGAAGTTCATCCAGGCGAGGCCCGATTCCGGCAGCGATTTGAGCTTGCCGCACGCGAAGCCGACGAAGATCAAGCCGAAATAAGGTAGAGCCAGATTGAGGATATCGACCATTGATGAAGTTTTTTCTGAACACTTCGGAGCTACCTGCTCCGCCTGCCAAGGTTAATTCCAGATGTGGGCACTAGCATCGGCCACAATCCTGGTCTATCGACGACGAATGATTAAGACGCGGACCGCCAAATTTCAGATCGGACAGGTCGTTCGCCACCGGATCTTCTCGTTCCGGGGGGTGATCTTCGACATCGATCCGGAATTCAACAATACCGAGGAGTGGTGGCTGTCGATCCCCGAAGAGGTCCGGCCCCACAAGGATCAACCCTTCTATCACCTGCTCGCGGAAAACGCCGAGTCGGAGTACGTCGCCTATGTGTCCGAGCAGAACCTGCTGCCGGACGAGTCGGGCGAGCCGATCCGCCATTCGCAGGTCGCCGAGATCTTCATCAAGGACAAGGCCGGCGGCTACCGTCCGCGCAATCCGTCGCTGAACTGAGGCCTCCGCGCCGTCAGGCGGTCAAGAAACCCAATAAAAAAGGCGCTCGATCCGAGCGCCTTTTTCGTGTCGGCCTTGATGCCGGATTACTTCTGGCCGGTCGGCGCGGCGCCGGGGGCAGCACCGCTCTGCTCGAGCTTCTTGCGCTGCTCGTCGGCCTTCTTCTGCAGCTCTTCCTGCAGCTTCTTCTGGGTTTCCTCGAACACCTTCGGATCGGTCGGCGGACCGTCATAAGCCTTCTGGAATTCGCCGGAGAGCGGCAGCGGCAGGGTCAGCGGCGCGCCGTTGGCGTTGATCGCCTGCACGACGAGGTTCTGGCCCTTCTTCATGCTGGCGATCAGTTCGGGCGTGGCCTCGTAGTCGGACATGCAGCCGTTCTGGAAGCAGATCACATAGGGCTGCTGCAGCGGCGCATTGCTGTCGACGATGATGCGGGTGCCGTGCACGAGCTGCATGCCGAGCGGCAGCGTCACGCGCAGGATCTTCTTCGGCTCGCCTTCGGGCTCGATGATGACAGCGGCGATGACCGGCTGGCCGGATTCGATGCGGCCATCCTTGCCGGTGAAGCAGACCTGCTTGGCGTTAGCGTCCTGGCCCTTCAGGCAGAACTTGGTCCAGGGGGCGTAGATCAGCTGGATCTGCTGGTCGGCGGGCTGGGCTGCGCCCTGCTGCGCCGGGGCGGGAGCCTGCTGGGCGGGTGCCTGGGCGGCCGGACCCTTCGGGGCGGCTTTGGGAGCGGCCTTGGGCGCAGCCGGAGCCGCAGGGGCCGCCTTCGGCGCACCGGGGGCCGGCGCAGGAGCCTGGGCCTCAGCTGCCACCGGAACGACCAACGCCGTCGCCGTCAACAGGGCGAGAAGTCGCCCGCGCGGCCGGACGGACGCGGCCAAGTAACGGAAATTCATTGCGGAAAACCCTTTCTGAACGGGAAGCGCCCGAACCGCTCCGAAGCGCCGAACCTAGCCGCTGGCGCGGCTGTCTCCCCGTCAATTGAGGCGGATAGTTGACCGGCCCGGCGCACCTGCGCGATTGCCCGCCTTCTTAACGTGGCCGACGAAAAGATCAATGCCGGCAAGCGCGTTTGAGCGCGGCTTGAAGCGTGCCATCGGAAGCCCTCGGCGCGACTCCCTGTGCTAGGATTCGGGCTGCCACGGTTCTCGAATCAACGTGTGACGATGTTCATGTTCCAGCGCCGCGTGGAGGCCGTTCTGAGGGATTTCGGCTTCCCGTCGTCTATCGTCACTGCGGTGCTTGTTTCAGCTCTTTTCGCGTGCCCGTCGGCCAAGAGCGCGCGCGCCGAGGAAGCTCATGCCATCGCCATGCACGGCAAGCCGGCGATGCAGGCCGGCTTCAACCGCATGCCCTATGTCAATCCCGACGCGCCCAAGGGCGGGCGGCTGACCTGGGGCATTCTCGGCACGTTCGACAGCCTCAATCCCCTGATTGTGAAGGGGCTCGCCGTGCCGCAGATGCGGAACTACGTGATCGAGAGCCTGATGGCGCGCGGCTATGACGAGCCGTTCACGCTCTACGGCCTGCTCGCCCGGACCGTCGAGACCGACGATGACCGGACCTATGTGACGTTCCGCCTGGATCCGCGCGCCCGCTTCTCCGACGGCAAGCCGGTCACTGCGGAGGACGTCATCTTCTCCTGGCAATTGCTGCGCGACCACGGCCGGCCCAACCACCGGCAATATTATGCCAAGGTGGTGAAGGCCGAGACGCCCGATCCCCTCACCGTCCGCTTCGATCTCAAAGGCGCCAACGACCGCGAATTGCCGCTGATCCTCGGCCTGATGCCGGTCCTGCCGAAACACGCGGTCGACGTCGCCACCTTCGAGGAGACCTCGCTGACCGGACCGGTCGGCTCCGGGCCCTATCGCGTCACGGCGGTGAAGCCCGGTGCCAGCGTGACGCTGACGCGCAATGCCGATTATTGGGGGCGCGATCTGCCGATCAATCGCGGGCTCTACAATTTCGACGAGATCAGGCTCGACTATTTCCGCGAGGCCAATGGCCAGTTCGAGGCCTTCAAGCGCGGGCTCTATGATTTCAGGGTCGAGAACGAACCGCTGCGCTGGCACGACGGCTACGACTTCCCGGCCGTGCGCAGCGGCGAGGTGCTCCGCGACACCACAAAGCCCGGCGTGCCGCAACCGTCCGAATTCCTGGTGTTCAACACGCGCCGTCCGCTGTTCGCCGATATCCGCGTGCGGCAGGCGCTGACGCTGCTGTTCGATTTCGAGCTGGTCAACCGCAACTATTTCTTCGGGCTGTATGCGCGGTCCGCCGGCTATTTCGCCGGCTCCGACCTCTCCGCCTATGGCCGGCCGGCGGATGCACGCGAGCGCGAATTGCTCGCGCCCTTTGCCGCGCAGATCCCGCCCGACATTCTCGACGGCAGCTACCGCCTGCCCGTCACCGACGGTTCGGGACGCGACCGGACCACGCTGCGCGCGGCACTGAAGCTGCTGTCGGAGGCCGGCTACGAACTCGACGGCACCGTGCTGCGCAACCGCACCACCAAGGCGCCGTTCAGCTTCGAGATCCTGGTGACGACCCGCGACCAGGAGCGCATCGCGCTGGCCTTCCAGCGCGACCTCAGGCGCGCCGGCATCGAGCCGACGGTGCGGTCGGTCGATCCCGTGCAATTCGACCAGCGCCGGCTCGGCTACGAGTTCGACATGATCCAGAACCGCTGGGACCAGTCGCTGTCGCCGGGCAACGAGCAATATTTCTACTGGGGCAGTGCCGCCGCCGACAACCCGGGCACCCGCAACTACATGGGCGCCCGCGATCCCGCCATCGATGCCATGATCGCCGCCCTGCTCGAGGCCCGTGATCATACGGGATTCGTCTCGGCGGTCCGCGCGCTCGACCGCGTCCTGATCGCCGGCGTCTACACAATCCCCCTGTTTAACGTATCCGAGCAATGGATCGCACGGTGGAATCGGATAGAACGACCGAAGGCGACCGCGCTGTCCGGCTATCTGCCGGAGACGTGGTGGTCGAAGGGGCAGCCTCAAGCGAGCGAAGCGAAGTGACGCCGTGAACCAGCCAGCCGTATCGCCGACGCTCGACACGCTGTTTCAGCGCACGCTGATGCGGCAGCCGCATGCGCCCGCCCTGCTCGACCCGCTCAACAAATTTCGGATCACCGGTCATCACCCGCGGCGGATGACCTATGCCGAGGCGGACACCGCGATCGAGGCGCTGTCGGCGCATTTCGTCGAATCGGGCCTTCCCGCCAATTCGGTCATCGCCGTCCAGCTGCCCAACACGATCGAGTTCGTGATCACCATGCTGGCCGCCCATCGCGCCGGCCTCGTCGTGGCCGTGCTGCCCCTGCTGTGGCGGCATGCCGAACTGACCGCCGCGCTCAACCGCACAGCGGCGCGCGCCATCGTCACCATGAGCAAGGTGGACGGGGTCAGCTATGCCGACCTTGCCATGCATGCCGCCGCCGAGGCCTTCTCGATCCGCCATGTCTGCGGCTTCGGCACCGATCTGCCCGAGGGTATGGCGTCGCTCGACGATGTGCTGGCCAATCCGCCAGGCACCGCGCGCGCGGTGATCCAGGATGGGCGCAAGGCCGCGATCATCTCCTTCGACGTCACCGCGGAAGGCTTTCGCCCGGTGCCGCGGCCGCATTTCAGCCTGATCGCCGGCGGGCTGGCGATGTCGCTGGAAGCCGACATCAAGCAGGGCGCAGTCGTAATGACGGCATTCACGCCGATGTCGTTCGCCGGCCTCGCCTCCTCGCTCGCGGTGTGGCTGCTCTGCGGCGGCACGCTGGCCCTGCATCATCCGTTCGAGAACGACGTGCTGGAGCAGCAGATCAACGCGCATGGCTGCGAGGTGCTGATCGCGCCGGCGCCGCTGGCGCTGCGGCTCGGCGATGCCGATCTGGCCTCACGCATGCCGGGCCTGCGCAACGTCATCGGCCTGTGGCGCGCCCCCGAACAGGTGGCAACCAGCGAGGCCTGGGCCGCGCCGCACGCGCCGTTCACCGACGTCTATCTGTTCGGCGAGGCCGGCCTGTTCGGCGCGCGGCGCGGCGAGGATGGCATGGCCGTGCCTGTCATGCCCGGCCCGCACGGCGCCCCGCGGGAGCAGTCAGGCTCCTCGATCGCAGGCGAGATCCTGCTGACCCCGAAGGGCACGCTCGGCCTGCGCGGGCCGATGGTGCCGATTGCCGCCTATGCCCCGCCGCAGCCGGTCGGCGAGACGCTGACGCCACAGGCGCCACGGGACCATGTCGATACCGGCTACGCTGCCCGGCTCGACCGGCCGAGCGGTGCGATCTGCATCACCGCCCCGCCCTCCGGCATCATGGCCGTCGGCGGCTATCGCTTCCTCTCCAACGACCTCCAGGAATGGGCCAGGCGGCTCGGCCAGGGCGCGCTGCTCACGGCCCTGCCCGACCGGTTGTCCGGACATCGGCTCGCCGGACGGGCGCAGGACAACGCGAGAGCCCGCGAGGCGCTCAGCCAACTCGGTCTCAACCCCTTGATGGTCGAGGCTTTTCGCGATCGCGCCGGGCCGGTCTAAACCGCAGTTTCAGCGTCGATGTTGACGCGGAATTAAGGCGACGGACCTAGATTGCGCAGCACCCTTGCGTGATCAGAGTTCATCGATGTCCCAGGCTGGCCCGATCCTGTTTGTGTCCAATACCGGACGGCCGCCCTGCATTGCGGCTCTGGACGAGGCCCGGCTCTTTCCCGTCATCGACACCGACTGGGCCGGCGCCAGTCGCGCGGTCGAACAGGTGCAGCCGGCCATCGTGATGGCTACGCTCAGCAACGGGCATGAACCGCATCTGGCGCCGCTGGCCCGGAAGATCGCCGCGCAGCCCCTCTATCTGCCCTTCGTCGCGCTGGACGCCACCAGCCCGCTTCCCGGCAACGTGCTGCCCTTCGCTTCGCGTGGCGCCAATCCGGACCGCCTGATCGCGCGGCTGCGCGCCGCGCTCCGCGTCCGCACCCTGCACGCGACCGTGCTGCGCCGACTGCCTGAAGTCCCGGTGTCGCTGCCGGAGAGTGATCCAGGGCGCGATGCCACGGTGCTGCTGATCGGCCGCGGCGCGGCCTATCCTGCGCTCTCGGTCGCGCTGGGAGAGCGCGCCGGCGTGGTCGGTGCGCTCTCGATCGAGGCCGCCGCCAAACATCTCAACACGCGCGATCTCGACGGCGTCGTCCTTGCGGAGGGCTTTACGGCGCGCGTCACCGACGCCTTTCTGACGGTGCTCGCCGAGGACACACGCTTCCGCAGCCTGCCCGTGATCGTTACCGCGCATCAGCTGACGCAGAGCTACGACCTGCCCAATCTCGAACTGATCACCGGCGAGCCGGCCAAGGTCGCGGCCAATGCGCTACCCCTGGTGCGCCAGCACGCGATGGAAGCCCAGCTCAGCCGCACGCTGCGCTCGATCGACGCCGGCGGCTGGCTCGATCCGCGCAGCGGCCTGCTGACGGTGGAAGCCTTTGCCCGCGATTTCTCGCGCGCGGTCGACGAGGCGCTGGCGCGCGGCGGCGGCCTGTCGGTCGCTCGTTTCGCGTTTGATCCCGGCAATTCGCGCGCACAGCTCGACGCGGCGCGGATCCTGAGCCGGCTGATGCGGCAGATGGATTTCGGCGCGGCCCAGAAGGATGGTTCAGTGGTCGTGGTGTTCGCGGAAACCGATTTCCGCACCGCGCACATGATCGCCCGCCGTCTGTCGGCGGTGATGCGGCACACCTCCAACGGCAAGCATGAGATGCGCAGCGATCCGGTCGTCAGCGTGGATTCGCTGTCGCCGTCGGATACGGCCCGTTCGCTGCTGGCGCGGCTGTCGGCCGAAGCGTCACGCGCCGCATCCTAGCCGGCGCGACCCCATTCCGAGTTGGCGGGCCTGTCAGCTCCTGCGGCCGGACCTCGGCGCCGGGGCTTCACGAACTCGATTTGACCGTTCCTGGCTTGTCCGCCCCAGCGGCCGGACGATTGAACGACTCAAGCACAGGCTGCGTGTTGCGGACCGCCTCGGTCAGCATCTCGCGGAGTTCCGCCTTGGACTTGGGGGCTTGTCGGGTACCGGACTTCTGCCAATGTGTCATACCCCTATATGGGGATGCCGCGGGCTAAGCGCCACCCCTGGCTGTGCCATTGGGCACCAAGGCCGGAGCCGCCAGCAGCCGGCCGACGGAGTCGGTCAGGAGCTCGTAGGCGCGGTCGACGATGTCGTCCAGCGAGATCGTCCTGACGAACATGCGCTGCGCTTCGGCCAGCACCTGCTCGCGCGTCGGCATGCTGGACAGGCGCTCGCCTGCGCGCTGCTGCAACAATGCGAGGGCGTCGCGAACCGATAATTCGGTCTCATGGACCGATGTCAGGATTGCCAGCGCAATGCGCTCGGCATCGAACCGGGCGGCGAGCTGTTCTGCGGCCCGCCTCACCACGCGCGATCCCAGCTGCTGCTGATTGCGCAAGACTTGCGCCGGCGGCATCTTCAGGTCGCGGACGATCCCCAACCAGGACAGCACGATCAGGACGTAATAGGTCAGGTCGATCTCGTACCAGTGGAAGCCCTGCCGGGCGCTGGCCTGGTAGGCGTGATGGTTGTTGTGCCATCCCTCGCCCATCGTCAGCAGCGCGAGCAGCCAGTTGTTGCGGGAATCGTCACCGGTCACATAGCGCTTGCGTCCGTGAACATGGGCCAGCGAGTTGATGCAGAACGTGGCGTGATAGAGCAGCACGGTGCTCCAGAGGAATCCGACCACCAGTCCCGACCAGCCGGCGACGAGGAAGCACAGACCGGCAAGCACGACCGCCGGTGCAAGCTCCAGCCGGTGCAGCCACATCAGTTCGGGATAGGCGGCGAAATCGGCGACCTTCACGAGGTCGGTCGCGTCGTGCCGCCGATAGAAGATCCAGCCGACATGGCTGTAGAGAAAGCCCTTGTGCCGGGGCGAATGCACGTCCTGGGCGGTGTCCGAATGCAGGTGATGATGACGGTGCTTGGCCGCCCACCAGAGCACGCTCTTCTGCGCGCTGCTTTGCGCGAGGACCGCGAGAATGAACTGGAACACCCGACCGGTCGCGTAGGACCGGTGCGAGAAGTAGCGGTGATAGCCGGCCGTGATCGCGAACATGCGCAGGACATAGAGCCCGGCGCACAGCGCGGCCGCCTGCCACGAGACGCCGGTCCAGATCGCCGCGACGCATCCGGCATGGATCAGCAGGAACGGCAGGACCTGCGGGTACATGATGTCGTCGTGGTCGGGATTCGGATCGATGTTGACGGACACGCGTCCACCTTCAGCTGTGGCGATGGCGGCGAGGTCCGCAACCGCTATGAAAAACCCGCAGCCGGTAAACCGGCCGCGGGTTCAGAGAACCGAAGCTCTGCCAGTACATCCGTGGTCAAAGCTTCATCATGGATGATTGCAGCGCCTTATTCGGCGCGCAGATTCTCGGCTGCAGACTTGCCTGAGCGGCGGTCTGCAACGATGTCGAAAGACACTTTCTGGCCCTCATTGAGGGTGCCCAGGCCAGCGCGTTCGACCGCGCTGATGTGCACGAAAACGTCCTGGCTACCTTCGTCCGGCTGAATGAAGCCGAAACCCTTTTGGCTGTTAAACCACTTCACAGTTCCCGTCGTCATGGGGTCGTCCTTTGAGATAGATGTGTTCGTAACCGCGCTCAAAAAGCACGATTGGCGTCCGTCGAGATCTGGAGGGAGGGTCGTCAGTCAGGCGCGCTTGTCAGCGGCGAGGCCAAGTCGTTCGGCCGAAACTCGATATTGAGGATATGGCCCGGCGCCGCGCGATCCGCAAGTGGCTTTATGTCGCTGTTTGCCCGAAGAGACTGAAATCGCGCCCGGAGCCATGCCGGCTCCGGGTTTCTACGGCCTACGCCGCCTTCTTGCTCTGCGCGAGCTGCGCCAGCTGGCGCATGATCTCGGTGGTTCCGGCAAGCCGTTCCTCCGGCGTCTCCCAATCCTGCAGGAACACCACCTTCATGTCGGGCCGCACCTTGGCGGCCTGGCCGTGGCTGCGGATGAACGTGACCAGGCGGTCGGGATAGGCAAAGGAATTGTCGCGGAACGCGATCACGGCGCCCTTCGGGCCGGCGTCGATCTTCTCGACATTGGCGCGTCGGCAGAACGCCTTGATGGTGGCGACCTTGAACAGATAGCGGACCTCGTCGGGCAGCACGCCGAAGCGGTCGCGCATCTCTGCGCCGAAATTCTCGATTTCCTCTTCGGTGTCGAGATCGGCGAGGCGCCGGTACAGCGACAGCCGCACCGAGAGATCGCCGACATAATCCTCGGGGATGAGCACCGGCATGCCGATGGTGATGGTCGGCGACCAGCGGTCGGCGGCGGGCTCTGAGACGCCGGCCTTGAGGTTGACGATCGCCTCCTCCAGCATCGACTGATAGAGTTCGAAGCCGACCTCCTTGATGTGGCCGGACTGCTGCTCGCCGAGGATGTTGCCGGCGCCGCGGATGTCGAGGTCGTGCGAGGCGAGCTGGAAGCCCGCGCCCAGCGTCTCCAGCGATTGCAGCACGGTCAGCCGGCGCTCGGCCTGCGCCGTGATCTTCTGCTGCGCCGGCAGCGTGAACAACGCATAGGCGCGCAGCTTTGAGCGGCCGACGCGGCCGCGCAGCTGATAGAGCTGGGCGAGGCCGAACATGTCGGCACGATGCACGATCAGCGTGTTTGCGTTGGGGATGTCGAGGCCGGATTCCACGATCGTCGTCGACAGCAGGATGTCGAACTTGCCGTCGTAGAACGCGGTCATGATGTCCTCGATCACCGCGGGCGGCATCTGCCCGTGCGCGACCGCGACCTTCATCTCCGGCACGTTCTTGTCGAGAAAGTCCTTGACCTCGGCGAGGTCGTCGATGCGCGGCACCACGTAGAAGGCCTGGCCGCCGCGATAGCGTTCGCGCAACAGCGCCTCGCGGATCATCAGGGGATCGTGCGGAGCGACGAAGGTGCGCACCGCGAGGCGGTCGACCGGCGGCGAGGCGATGATCGAGAGTTCGCGGACGCCGGTCAGCGCCAGCTGCAGCGTGCGCGGGATCGGGGTCGCCGACAGCGTCAGCACATGCACCTCGGCGCGCAGCGCCTTCAGCCGCTCCTTGTGGCTGACGCCGAAATGCTGCTCCTCGTCGACGATCAGGAGACCGAGATCGCGGAACTTGATGGCCTTGCCGAGCAGCGCATGGGTGCCGACGACGATGTCGACCCCACCGTCAGCGAGGCCCTTCTTGACCTCGTTCAGCTGCTTGGCCGGGATCAGGCGCGAGGCCTGCGCGACGTTCACAGGGAATCCCTTGAAGCGCTCGGAAAAGGTCCGGTAGTGCTGGCGCGCCAGCAGCGTGGTCGGCACCACGACCGCGACCTGCTTGCCGTCGAGCGCCACCGCGAACGCCGCGCGCAGCGCCACCTCCGTCTTGCCGAAGCCGACGTCGCCGCAGATCAGGCGATCCATCGGGCGGCCCTTTTCGAGATCCTTCAGCGTGGACTCGATCGCCCCCAGCTGATCCTCGGTCTCGTCATACGGGAAGCGCGCGCAGAACTCGTCGTAGAGACCGGGCTGCACCGGCAGTTTCGGGGCCTCGTGCAGCTGGCGCTCGGCGGCGATCTTGATCAGCTCGCCCGCGATCTCGCGGATGCGGTTCTTCAGCTTGGCCTTGCGCGTCTGCCAGCCGGAGCCACCGAGCTTGTCGAGTTCGACATTGGTCTGGTCCGAGCCGTAGCGCGACAGCAGCTCGATGTTCTCGACCGGCAGGAACAGCTTGGTCTCGCCGGCATAGCGCAGCTCCAGACAGTCATGCGGCGCGCCGGCGACGTCGAGGGTCTGCAGGCCGACGAAGCGGCCGATGCCGTGGTCGACATGGACGACGATGTCGCCGGCGGCAAGGCTCGTCACCTCCGAGATGAAATTGTCGAGCTTGCGGCTCGCCTTGCGCGGCCGTACCAGGCGGTCGCCGAGGATGTCCTGCTCGCTGATGAGCGCGATCTCGTCGGTCTCGAAGCCGCTCTCGAGGCCGAGCACGGCCAGCATGGTCTCGTTGCGCGGCGTCGCCTGCACCGTGCGCCAGGAATTGACGCTGGTGGTGTGGGCGAGCTTGTGGTCGCGCAGCATCGAGGTCATGCGATCGCGCGACCCCTCGCTCCACAGCGCGATCACGACCTTCTTGCGTTGCGCCTGCAGCGCCATGACGTGGCCGACCACGGCCTCGAACACGTTGACGGTGGTGTCGTTGCGTTCGGGCGCGAAATCGCGGCCCTTGCGCGCGCCGGCATCGACGATGCTGGACCCGTCCGTCGGGACCGAGAACGGCGTCAGGCGCGCCAGCGGCACGTCGCCGATCCGCCTGCCCCACTCTTCCTCGGTCAGATAGAGCCGGTCCGGCGGCAGCGGCTTGTAGATCGCTCCGCCGCCCGGATGCTCCATCGCCTCGCGCCTTGCCTCGTAATAATCGAGGATCTGCCGGAAGCGTTCGCGCACCGCATCCTCGGCCTGCGGCTCGATCGCGAGCGCCGCGCCCTGCAGATAGTCGAACAGCGTGTCCATCCGGTCCTGGAACAGCGGCAGCCAGTGCTCCATGCCGGGATGACGGCGGCCTTCGCTGACCGCCTCGTACAGCGCGTCGTCGCGCTCGGGCGCGCCAAACTCGGCGACATAGCCCATACGGAAGCGGCGGATGGTGTCGGTGACCAGCTGGAATTCCGAGACCGGCACGAGGTCGAGCGAGCGCATGTCGAGCAGCGTGCGCTGGGTCTCGGCGTCGAAGGAGCGGATCGATTCCAGGCTGTCGCCGAAAAAGTCGAAGCGCACGGGCTGGTCGAGTCCGGCCGGAAACAGGTCGAGGATGCCGCCGCGCACCGCGTATTCGCCGGGCTCGCGGACGGTAGAGGAGCGGTTGTAGCCGTTGTGCTCCAGCCAGGCGACGATCGTGTCCATCGGCACGACGTTGCCCGGGGCGACCGACAGCGCCTGCGCCGCGACGAGGTCGCGCGTCGGCACACGCTGCACGATGGCATTGACGGTGGTGAGCACGATCAGCGGCTTGTCGCTGCCGGTGAGCGGGGCGAGCCGCGCCAGCGTGGTCAGGCGCTGTGCCAGGATGCCGCCATGCGGCGAGACGCGGTCATAGGGCTGGCAGTCCCAGGCCGGAAAGGTCAGCACCGGCAGGTCGGGTGCGAAGAAGCGCAAGCTGCGTTCCAGCTGCTGCATGCGCGCCCCGTCCCGGCAGACCACCGCGAGGCTGACGGCGGGCTTCTTCGGCCGCGCCGCGACCGCCCGCGCCAGATCGGAGACGACGAGCCCCTCGGCGCCTTCCGCGACATTGGCGAGCGTCAGCGCCCGGCCGGGCGCAAGCAGCTCGGCCGGGGATTTCGAACCGGGCTTCATTGATAGCCGTCCGCGATCGGATACCCCTTGATGCGGGCAAACAGGGCGCCGGCGACGCCGGCCGGCAGTTCCTTGTCGCCGCTGATCGCGGCGTAGAGATCGGGGTCATTGACCTCGAGCAGCGCTTCGAGCTCGTCGAGCTCGGCGTCGGACAGATTGCCGATCTCCGCGTCGGCGAATCGTCCGAGGATCAGATCCATCTCGCGCGTGCCGCGATGCCAGCAGCGGAACAGCAGCCGCTTGCGCCTGGGGTCCAGCCCCTCGCTCGATCGTGTCGTTCCCGTCATGTCTCTGATCCAGTCAAACGCCGAAAGCCCGGACGTGCCGGGCCGGGGTGATATAGCCGCTGAGGGCAGCCATGTCAGCCCTGTAGTTGTTGCAATTGGTCATGCGCCATTGCCGGGCTTGACCCGACAATCCATCCTCCTGAATAGATGGATCCGCGGGGCGAGCCCGCGCATGACGATTGTTGCACGAATGCGCCCCAGCCTGCTCAACCCGCTGTTTGCTCCCGTCACCAGCCTGCCCGGGGTCGGGCCGAAGCAGGACAAGCTGCTGCAATACCTGCTCGGCAGGAACGACACGCCGCGGCTGGTGGATCTGTTGCTGCATCTGCCGAGCCAGGTGATCGACCGACGGGCGCGGCCGAAGATTCGCGACGCCGTCCAGGGAACCATGGTGACGCTGGAGGTCACGGTCGACCGGCACCGGCCGCCCCCGCCGCGCAATGCGCGGGCGCCCTACCTCGTCTACGCCAGCGACGATACCGGCGACGTCGTGCTGACCTTCTTCCGCGCCAAGCCCGGCTATGTCGAGAAGCTGCTGCCGCTCGGCGAGAAGCGCTACGTCTCCGGCACGTTGCAGATGTATGACGGCATTCCGCAGATCGTGCATCCCGATCGCGTGCTCGACGAGGAGGCAATCTCCAAACTGTCCGGCATCGACCCGGTCTATCCTCTGACAGAGGGACTGGCGCTCGGCTCGCTCCGCCGTGCCGTTGCGCAGGCGCTGCAGAAGCTCCCGGCGTTGCCGGAATGGATCAGCCCGGACGTCATGCGGCGCTGCGATTTTCCGCCGGTGGCGGAAGCGCTGACGCGCGTGCATCAGCCGGTGGAGCTGACCGACATCCTGCCCGACCGCCGCTACTGGTCTCGGCTTGCCTTCGACGAATTGCTGGCAGGGCAGCTCGCGCTGGGCCTGATCCGCGCCCAGCTGCGTCGTCCGGCGGGCGTGCGCAATGCCGGCGACGGCCATTTGCGCAACAGGATCATCGACGCCCTTCCCTACGCGCTGACTCCGTCCCAGCAGGCCGCCGCGGCCGCGATCGCCGCGGACCTGCAACAGCCGGTGCGCATGCTGCGCCTGCTGCAGGGCGACGTCGGCTCCGGCAAGACCGTGGTGGCGCTGCTCGCCGCTTCGGCCGTGGCCGAGGCCGGCAAACAGGCCGCGCTGATGGCTCCGACCGAAATCCTGGCGCGGCAGCACATCAAGACCATCGCCCCGCTCGCCGCGCGCGCCGGGATGCGCGTGGCCATCCTCACCGGCCGAGAGAAGGGCAAGGAGCGGCGCGAGATCATTGCGCAGCTGGCCGCAGGCGAGATCGACCTGCTCGTCGGCACCCACGCCCTGATCCAGGATGACGTCGTGTTCCGCGATCTCGCGCTCGCCATCGTCGACGAACAGCACCGCTTCGGCGTGCGCGAGCGCCTCGCGCTGACCTCGAAGGGCGAAGCGGTCGACGTGCTGGTGCTGAGCGCGACGCCAATCCCGCGCACGCTGGTGCTGACCTATTTCGGCGACATGGACATCAGCGAGTTGCGCGAGAAGCCGGCCGGGCGGCAGCCGATCGAGACCCGCACCATTGCGATGAGCCGGCTCGGTGAGGTCATGGACGGCGTCGGCCGCGCGCTCGATGCCGGCAAGCTGGTGTACTGGATCTGCCCGCTGGTGGAGGAATCCGAGGCGGAAGGTACCGAGCACCTCACCAACGCGACCAAGCGATTCGAGACCTTGCAGAAGCGCTTCGGCGACCGCGTCGGCCTCGTCCACGGACAGATGAAGGGCGCCGAAAAAGACCGCGTGATGGGCCAGTTCGCCGCGCACGAGATCGGACTTCTGGTCGCCACCACCGTGGTCGAGGTCGGTGTCGACGTGCCAGCCGCCACCATCATGGTGATCGAGAATGCCGAGCGCTTCGGCCTCGCCCAGCTGCACCAGCTGCGCGGCCGCATCGGCCGCGGCTCGGAAGCCTCGACCTGCCTGCTGCTCTACTCCGAGCCGCTCGGAGAGATGTCCAAGGCGCGGCTGAAGGTGATCCGCGAGACCACCGACGGCTTCCGCATCGCCGAGGAGGACCTGAAGCTGCGGGGCGAAGGCGACGTGCTCGGTGTGCGCCAGAGCGGCCTTCCCGGCTACCGGATCGCGCGGTCGGAGGTGCACGGCCAGCTCATCACCCAGGCGCGCGACGAGGCGCTGCGCATCCTCAAGGACGATCCGAAGCTGAAGGGCGAGCGCGGCGAAGCGTTGCGCTGCCTGCTCTATCTCTACGAACGCGACGAGGCGATCCCGTTGATCGGGGCGGGCTGAGTCTCTGCCGGGACGAACGGCTGGATCGATCATCCCGACATCACGGCTCGCCACGACACCTGCGACCGCAGTCGCGGGCGAACTGCGCGCCACTCAGTCCGGACCACAGCTTCACGCCAGAGCTCGCCGCGACAGGTTGACGCGCAGGAGATATTCGTTTCCCTGCTGCAGGCCATGACGATGCATATCTTTGCGCGACATCGCGGGAAGACCTTCATTTCATTCCTCTACACAAAGCGTCGCATTGACTTGCAACGCTCTGAGTGACGGGCTGCCGCTCCCGTCGATCTTGCGGAGGATAGAAGGATGAAATCTGGAAGACTGTTTGCGGCAGTAGCCTTGTTGGTCGGCCTCACCACGGCCGCTTCGGCACAGGCTCCGTCCGGGCCGCTGGTGAGCGGCGAATGGCTCGAGAAGAATGCGAGCGATCCCAAGGTCCGGATCGTCGAAGTGAGCGTCGAGCCCGGACTGTTCGAGCGCGGCCACATCCCCAACGCCCAGAACGTCGTGTGGCACACGGACCTGGTCGACCCGGTCCGGCGCGACATCGCGAGCCCGGAAAATTTCCAGGCGCTGGCGCGCAAGCTCGGCCTCGAGAAGGACACGACCCTGGTCCTCTACGGCGACAATAACAACTGGTTCGCCGCCTGGGGCGCATGGGTGTTCAAGAGCTATGGCTTCGAGAATGTGAAGCTGCTGGATGGCGGCCGCAAGAAGTGGGAAGCGGACAAGCGGCCCTACGACACGCGTGCGACCTCCGTTCCGGCCTCGAACGTCGTGGTCTCGGCTTCCAATACCAAGCTGCGTGCGCGGCTGGCCGATGTCAGCGAAGCCGTGGCCAGCAAGAAAGCAACGATCGTCGACATCCGTTCTCCGGATGAATATTCCGGGAAGATCTTTGCACCTCCCGGCTCGGCCGAGCTGTCGGTCCGTGCCGGTCACGTTCCGGGTGCGATCAACGTTCCCTGGGGCCGCGCGGTCAACGAGGACGGGACGATCAAACCGGCGGCTGAGCTGAAGAAGCTCTACGCCGATGCCGGTATCGACGGATCGAAGCCGATCATCGTCTATTGCCGGATCGGCGAGCGCTCCAGCCACACCTGGTTCGTGCTCTCGCAAATCCTCGGTTACGATGTCCGCAATTACGACGGATCCTGGACCGAGTACGGCAACACCGTCGGCCTGCCCGTGATCAACGTGGCCGGAACCGTCTGGGGCGGCAAATAAGGCCACGCAACGGCAAGACTTGACGGACGCACGGCCCCGTGCGTCCGTTTCTCCACTTCATCAAGGCAGGTCAATTGACGGCGGCAGGCATTCCGAAGGCTCGCATTGCGCTTGCCGCGTCGATCGTCGCGATGTTGCTCATCGCCGCCTGGTTCATCCATGCGGGAGGCAACCCGAATCTTGCGATGTCGATCGTTCTCGGTGCGTCCTTCGGAATTGTCCTGCAGCGCTCGCGCTTCTGCTTCTTCTGCAATTTCCGCGACTGGTTCGACGGCGGCGACCCGCGCGGCCTGCAGGCCATTCTCGTGGCGCTCGGCGTAGGAGCCATCGGGTATGCGATCGTGTTCGGCGCCTGGCTACCGGATCCCGCGACGGGACGGCTGCCGCCGGACGCCTTCATCGGCCCAATCAGCCTCGCACTTCCGATCGCCGGGCTGGTTTTCGGCGCCGGGATGGCCATTTCCGGGTCCTGCATCAGCGCCCACATCTACCGCCTCGGGGAAGGATCGCCGACCGCGCCCTTTGCCCTTGCCGGTACCTTCCTGGGCTTCATCGTCGGATTTGCAACCTGGAACCCGCTTTACCTTGAGCTGATTTCGCAGGGATCGGTGGTGTGGCTTCCACGGCATCTCGGCTATGCCGGCACGCTGCTCGCGACAGTCGCCGCACTCGTTGTGATCGCCTGGCTGCTCTCCCTGCGACGCTTCGAAGCCGCAGAACCGTCTGTCAGCCCGGATACGCCGTCCCGCATCCTGATCGATCGCTGGCCAGCCTGGATGGGCGGAGCAGTGATCGGCGTGCTGGCCATGGTCGCCTATCTGCGCGTCGCGCCGCTGGGCGTGACTGCCGAAATGGGCGGCCGCGCCCGACAGGTCAGCGGCAGCCTCGGCCTGGCGCCATCGCGCCTCGAGGGTCTCGACACGCTGCGCGGCTGCGTCAGCGTGGTCCGTGATGCCGCCTTCTCCAACAATGGCGGCTTTGTCCTCGCCCTCGCCGTGGCGGCCTTTGCCGCTGCTCTTGCGAGTGGCCAGTTCCGCCCGACATGGCCAACGGGCGCCCAGGCAACACGCGGGCTCGTCGGCGGCATTGGTCTGGGCTGGGGAGCTACGATCGGGCTGGGCTGCACCGTCGGGACTCTTTTGTCCGGCATCATGGCCGGCGCCCTGTCTGGGTGGATCTTCGGTCTTGCCGTCTTCCTTGGAGCCGCGGCCACCCTGAGTGTGGGACGGCGCGGAGGCTTATTGCCGCGCTAGTTGTTTTGCATGATGAGGCCGCCGATCCGCAGTCAAGCGCTCGCGCGGTGGCCTCAGGGTTGCGTCTTATCCTTGGAATGACCGGCGAACGCTCGCAGCAAGGCGGCATCGGCCCCCTCGCCCTTCGCATCCTCGGCGATGTGCTCGAACCAGCGCGCAAAACCCTGATAGATCTGGCTGGCCGGATGATCGGCGCCGAGGAAGCCGGCGATCTCGTGCATCTCCGCGACCCAGCGATAGGCCTTCGGAATCATGTCGGGCAGCGCGACGTCGAGCCGGGCCAGCACGGCCGGCTGGCTGAGCGCGAGTTCGTGCCGGAGCGCATCCGCCGCGCCGGCTTTGGTCGCCGCCACCACCATGGCCGCACCGATTCCGGCGAGGCCCTTGACGATTCCGGCGTAGGACATCTTCAGCGCCGAGGCGGCGCCGACCGGGCCCTCGACGATCCGTACGTCGAGGCCGAAATCCTTCAGAACCGCGACGTCGCCAGCGCGCTCCCCGGACATGTAGAAGGCGGGACTCTTGCCACCGGGCTGCGGCGGAAAGCCGATGATGCCGCCATCGACGAACGGGGCCCCCGCGGAGGCGATGATGTCGCCGATGCGCCGCACGGTCTCGACATTGACCGCGTTGCAGTCGACGATGATCGGCTTGTGGGCGCGCGAGGTGACCAGCGCCGCCAGCCGCTCGGCCAGCGCCACGGCCTCCCCCGGCGGCACGATCGAGAGGATGATGTCGGCATCCGCAATCGCCTCGTCCTCGGCGCCGATCATGCCGGTGTCGGCCGCACGTTTCAGCGTCGCCTCGCTGCGTCCTTTCAACGACGTCAGCACGCGCGCGCCGTTCTCCGAGAGGCGGCGAGCTACCGCGCTGCCCATGGCGCCCGGTGCGAGGATGGCAATGGTCGAGGTCATCATGCACTCCCGTTCGAATTCCGACGGGAATGATATCAGAGGTTCCGATCGCGCGTGTGACTGACCGCCATCCCGCGCGGGAATGGGCCTACTCCACCTTCGCAGCCTCGGGCTGCAGCGCCGACGCGTTTGCGATGCGGGCGGCATGGGCCATGCCGGCAAGCGCCGCTGCCTTTTTCGGATCGGGCGCCGAGCCCGGCTGCACCACGCCGGCGGACATGATCAGCGTCGCCGCGTCTTCGGCGCTGAGATCGACCTCGATGATCTTGCTCTTCGGCACGTAGAAGAAGAAGCCCGTCGTGGGGTTCGGCGAGCACGGCAGAAACACCGAGACATGCTCCTCCTGCCCCGGCAGGCTGCGCGCGATGTCCTCGTTCGGTGCCTGCGAAATCAGCACGATCGACCACATGCCCGGCGAGGGAAACTCGACGAGGCCGACCTTGCGGAAGCTTGAGCCCTTGCCCGAGAACAGCGTCTCGAACACCTGCTTGAGGCCGCGATAGATGGCGCGCACGGCCGGGATGCGACCGAGCAAGGTCTCCCCGATATCGACCAGGGTCCGGCCGATCAGATTGGCGGCGAGAAATCCGACCAGCGTCAGCGAAAAGAACGCGACGATCAGGCCCCAGCCGGGAATCACATAGGGCAGATAGGTTTCGGGGCGCCAGGCCTGCGGCACGAACGGTCGAACCACGCCATCGACCCAGGTCACGAACCACCAGACGAGGTAGAGCGTGATCGCGATCGGCCCCGTCACGACGAGGCCGGTCAGGAAATAATTGCGGAAGCGGCCCATCAGGCCGATATGCGGTTCCGGGGCAGGATCAAGAGGCGCAGGCGCCTCGTCGCGGGCGGTCATACGGGTTCCAGGTCGGTCGCGAAACTCAAGCTACGGTCTTCTAGCAGGTTTTTGAAGACCACGTCGCCTGCGCCGGCCTGATGCGCTGCCTATTCGACGGTCACCGATTTCGCGAGATTGCGCGGTTGGTCGACGTCCGTGCCCATGATGACAGCCGTGTGATAGGCGAGCAGCTGCACAGGGACGGCATAGACCATCGGCGTGAACGCGGCCGCCATGTCGGGCATGACGATGGTGACGAGCGATTCGACCGTGGCCTCCGCCGCGCCCTTGGCATCCGTCATCAGGATGATCCTGCCGCCGCGGGCAGCGACCTCCTGCATGTTGGAAACGGTCTTCTCGAAGACGCGGTCATAGGGCGCGATGACCACGACGGGCATGGTCTCGTCGATCAGCGCGATCGGGCCATGCTTGAGTTCGCCGGCGGCATAGCCCTCGGCGTGAATGTAGGAAATTTCCTTCAGCTTCAGCGCCCCTTCCAGCGCCAGCGGAAAGCTCGTGCCGCGGCCGAGATAGAGCACGTCGCGCGATTTCGCGATCTCGCGCGCCAGCTTCTCGATCTGGGGCTCGGTCGTGAGCGCATCCGACATCAGGCGCGGAATCTCGACGAGGCCATGCACGAGCTTGGTCTCGTCTGCCTCGGACAGCTCGCCGCGGGCCTTGCCGGCCGCGATGGCGAGGTTGGCCAGCACCATCAGCTGGCAGGTGAAGGCCTTGGTCGAGGCGACGCCGATCTCCGGACCTGCCAGGGTCTGCAGCACGGTCTCGCTCTCGCGCGCGATCGTCGAGGTCGGTACGTTGACGACGGCGATCGTGTGCACGCCCTCGGCCTTGGCATAGCGCAGCGCGGCCAGGGTGTCGGCGGTCTCGCCGGACTGAGAGATGAAGATGGCGAGATCGCCCTTGCGCAGCGGCGCCTCGCGGTAGCGGAATTCCGAGGCGACATCGACCTCGACCGGCACGCGCGCAAAGCGCTCGAACCAGTATTTGGCGACGAAGCCGGCATAGCTCGCGGTGCCGCAGGCGGTGATGTTGATGCGGCGGATGTCGTTGAAGTCGAATGGCAGCCTGACCGGCAGCGCGACGCGCTCGGTCGCCATGTCGACATAGCGGGCCAGGGTGTGGCCGACCACTTCCGGCTGCTCATGGATTTCCTTCGCCATGAAATGCCGGTAGTTGGCCTTGTCGACCAGCGAGGTCGAGGCGGCGTGCTTGATCTTCTCGCGCTGGACGTGCTGGCCGTCCTTGTCGAAGATGGTGGCGGTCTTGCGCGTCAGCACGACCCAGTCGCCGTCCTCGAGATAGCTGATCGTGTCGGTGAACGGGCCGAGCGCGATGGCGTCGGAGCCGAGATACATCTCGCCGTCGCCATAGCCGATCGCCAGCGGCGGACCGTTGCGGGCGCCGATCATGAGGTCGTGGTCGCCGGCAAAGATGAAGCCGAGCGCGAAGGCACCGCGCAGCCGCCCCAGCGCCAGCTTCACCGCCTCGACCGGCTTGTGGCCGCGTCTCAAGAGATCGTCGACGAGATGCAGCACGATCTCGGTGTCGGTCTCGGTCTTGAAGACCGCGCCCTTGTGCTCGAGCTCCTCGCGGAGTTCGCGGAAATTCTCGATGATGCCGTTATGGACCACGGCGACGCGCTCGGTGGCGTGCGGATGGGCGTTGTTGACGGTCGGCTTGCCGTGCGTGGCCCAGCGGGTGTGACCGATGCCGGTCGTGCCCCTGAGCGGCTCGGCCTCGAGCCGCTTCTCCAGGTTCTTCAGCTTTCCCTCGGCGCGGCGGCGCTCGAGATGATTGCCCTCGAGCGTGGCGACGCCCGCGGAATCGTAGCCGCGATATTCAAGACGTTTGAGCGAATCCACCAATTGCTCTGCAACCGGTTCGCGCCCGAGAATGCCGACAATCCCGCACATGCGGATCACTATCCCCCAAATCGTCGAAAAATCGCCTAAACGACGCGTCCGGCTTTTAGCGAAGTTCGTAAGGAACCAGAAACTCAATAATTATTGCCGATTGAGACAGCGCGGCCCCGGCGCGCGCCTGCGTCGAACTGGCCGATCCTGAACCGCAAACATTAACTCGCCGTCAACGAATTTGACCAACGATTCGGCATCAGGAGACCAAGCCCATGAAAGGCTCATCCAACGACAAAGGCCTGTCTGCGATGTCCGTGCGCGCCAGCGAAACCACGGGCACCCATCTTGCGCATTGGCCACCGCCGCTGCGCAGCATGGAGCGCGGCAAGCAGAGCAAGCCGGTCCTCATCACGCAGGCCGCCGCCGAACCGGTCAAGCGCGCGAGACCGCGCGGCTGGCGCCTGACGCGCGCGATGTTCTCGGAAGTCGCCGACGACGATTAGAGGGCGCCCGGCACGCAACTGCCGTTCACTTCTGCCGCTCACTTCGCCGGCTTGCCGCCGCCCGTCTTCATCTCGCGATAGCGCTTGGCTCCGCCTTCCCGGATGGTCTGCTGGTTGCGTTCCAGCGCCATCGCATCGTCGGGCACGTCGCGGGTGATCACCGAGCCCGATCCGATATAGGCGCCGTTGCCGATCTTCACCGGCGCGACCAGCGAGGAATTGGTGCCGACGAAAGCGCCCTGCCCGATGATGGTCTTGTGCTTCTTGAAGCCGTCGTAGTTGCAGGTGATGGTGCCGGCGCCGATGTTGGAATTGGCCCCGACGGTGGCATCGCCGATATAGGAGAGATGGTTGACCTTGACGCCGGCCTCCAGCGTCGCGGCCTTGGTCTCGACGAAATTGCCGATCCGCGCGCCGTCGCCGAGCGTGGTGCCAGGCCGCAGCCGCGCATAGGGTCCGATCGAGACCTTCCTGCCGAGCGTCGTTTCGACGATGTGCGAGAACGAATGGATGACGGTGCCGTCGGCGATCGACACGCCCGGCCCGATTACCACGAACGGCTCGATCGTGACGTCCTTGCCGAACACGGTGTCGGCTGACAGATACACAGTCTCCGGTGCGATTAGCGTGACGCCGGCCTCCATCGCGGCCTTGCGGAGCCGCGTTTGCAGCACCGCCTCCGCTTCCGCCAATTGCGCCTTGGTGTTGATGCCGCGCACCTCGTCCTCGCCGGTCTCGATCACGACGGCCTCCCAGCCCTGCTCGCGGACGATGCCGACCGTATCCGTCAGATAATATTCACCCTTGGAATTGGCATTGCCGATCTTGTCGAGGATCGCGAGCGCACGGCGGCCGTCGATCGCCATCACACCGGCATTGCAAAGGTCGATCCTGCGTTCCTCCGCGCTGGCATCGGCCTGTTCGCGGATCGCGACCAGGCGATCGCCCTCGACGATGAAGCGGCCGTAACCGGTGGGGTCGGCGGCGCGAAAACCGAGCGCGGCAATCGCGGCGCCGCCGGCCAGCGGCGCGCGCAGCCGCGCAAATGTCTCGGCCGAGATCAGCGGCGTATCGCCGAACGCGATCAGCAGGTCGTCGACGCCGCGCGCGATCGCCTCGCGTGCCGCCAGCACCGCATGAGCGGTGCCGAGCCGCTCGCGCTGCACGAAGGTCATGGCATCGGGCCGGATGCGTTTGGCTTCATCGGCCACAGCCTGATGGTCGGGGCCGATCACGACGGCGAGCGACGTGCCGGTTCCCTTCGGAGCCGCGGCGAGCACGTGGGCGAGCAGCGATTGATGCGCGACCGGATGCAGCACTTTCGGCAGGCTTGAGCGCATCCGCGTGCCTTCACCGGCGGCGAGCACGATCGTCAGGCTTGAGCGGTCGGTCATTGAAATCCTGTGAAAAACGGCCGAATCGATCTCGCGGCGGGCGGAGCCGCTGGCTGCCGCCTTGCTACCCCCGCAAACGCCCGGAATTCAAGTGCGGCCCGCTTTTCCTGTTAATGTTCCCTGATTGATTCGGGGACGCCGGACAGGGCTGGGCACTCAACGTTCATGGCAAAGGATTCCGACCCACTGGCGGATGCCTTCGGCACCAAGGAGACCGGCGGGCTGTTCTCGGCGATCCTTGCCGAGGAGCACACCCTCGACCGCCGCATGAGGCTGCGGCTCGGTGCGTGGGGCGTGGCCGCCGTCGGTGCCCTCGTGGTGGCGGTGATGGCGAACCAGGCCCAGCTCGGCTGGCGTCGTGACCAGCTGGCCTCCGCCGATCTCGCGCGCCAGGCCGACCGGCTGCAATCCCTGACGCGGGAGAGCCAGAACGAGGCGCGCCGGCTTGCCGCCGCCATCGAGACGCTGAACACCGATCGCGACCGGCTGTATTCGCGCGTCACCGTGCTCGAACAGGGGCTGGATTCCGTCACCGGCGCCATCGCGAAGCAGAGCGCATCCGCGCAGGCCGCTGCGCCGAAGCCGCAGGAGGTGCCCGCCGCGATGGGGCCGCCCGCCCCCAGCGTCGCACCGGTCGCCTCCACGCCGGCAACCGCAAACGAGAAGCCGCGCAACGAGGCCGCCAGGGACGCTGCGAAGGAGCCTGCAGCCACGCCGCAGCAAACCTCGGCCGCCGCATCGCTGGTTCAACAGTCGCCGCAATCGACCTCGGCACTGCCGGTGCTTCCGCTGGTCCCGCAGAAATCGATCATGGCGCCGCCGGATCCCGCCGCCTCGAAACTGATCCAGGCCGCCGACCCGGTCGATAAGGCGATCGACAGGAAAGCCGAGCCGGCCGCGACCGAAATGGTTGCCGCGAAGCCGACGGAAACCGTCGAGTCCGAGCAGCCGGCGATCGCCGTTCAGCAGACCCGCTTTGCGGTCGAACTCGGCGGCGCCAATTCGATCGACGGGTTGCGCGCGCTGTGGCGCGGCCTGTTGAAGTCCAATCCCGAACTCGCCGCGCTGCGTCCGATCATCATGATCAAGGAAGGCACGACGGGCCTCGGCATGCAGCTGCGGCTCGGCGCCGGCCCCTTGCTCAACGCGGCCGCGGCCGCCAAATTCTGCGCAGGCCTCGCCGAGAACGAACGCCATTGCGAGACCACCGTGTTCGACGGCCAGCGGCTGTCATTGCGCAGCGCGCCGGACAAGGTGCAGGACCGCGTCCAGGAGAAGAACTCGGACAAGAATTCGGACAAGAACCAGGAGACCGTGCCGCAGGCCGAAGTCGCGCCGCCGCCGTCCCCCGGCGCCAAGCCCGACAAGCGCCGGCGCAGCTATTCCTCCAAGCGCACGTCCAAGCGTGAGGAGCCCGCCCCCGCTCCGGTGGCGCAGCCGGCCCCCAAACCGGAGGCATCGGCCGCATCGACGCTGACCTCTTTCTTCAGGCGGTAGCGAATTCGAATTGGCGACCGCCGACGGGTCGCGCACCGCATTGCATCGAGCCGCCATCCCGACCATATTGCCGCCATGACAAAAAAGCCCTTCCGCCTCACGCCCTACCAGGTGCAGTTCCTCATCGTCGTCGGCTTCGCCTCGGTCGGCTATGCGCTCTACCTGCGCTATCTCGGCATCGAGCTTTCCACCGTCGGACTTGCCTGCGACGCCGGATTGCAGACGCTGATCTGCAAGGCGCGATCGGTGGCGACCGTGCTGTTCAAGAACTCGGTATTCGGGATCGTCGCGCTGGTGGTGGCGACGCTGAACCTGCTGCGGCCGTCGATCGTGCTGCTGACCGTCGGCATCATCGCCGCCGGCCTCGGCATCGTGCTCTACAATGTCGTGCTGTCGGGAATTGCGATCGGCCTGCTCATCCTTGGATTTGCTCGGCCCGCGCCCGCCACAGCGTGAACGCGAACAAGAGATAGATCGCGCCGGTCCACAGCGACTGCCAATTGTCGCGTCCCTCGTTGATGAGCATGTAGATCGCCGCAATCGCGAGCAGCCCGGCGAACACGGACTCGGCGATGGGACGCTGGCCGACCTGCGGCCGGTTCAGCATCAGGAGCGCGAACGGCACCACCGCCATCGTCAGCGAGGCGTAGGGGAAGTCGTGGTAGCGCGGGTCGAACACGAAGCCGAGCGCGGTCTGCACCGCGATCACGGCGGTGACCGCCAGGGTCAGGCCGAGCACGGCGCCGAGCTTCGACCATTTCCGTCCCTCGCGCGGTCCGAGCAGGTCGAGGAAGGTCGGCAGGCTGCGGCCGATCACCATGGCCTGCGCGCAGAAGATCGGTGACAGGATGCCAGCCAGCAGCAACGCGCCCCAGAGCAGCCAGCCGCCGAGACCGTTGCTCTCGTAGTACATCTTGTCGGCGCCGATCCCGAGCAGGATGCCGGCCGAGGTCGCCGAGATGGCCACGCCCAGCCATGCCGAGAAGCGCGGCGTCCAGGGCCGTCGCCGCAGCGTCACGCCCGCGACCGCGAACACCAGCACGCAAAGACCCATGCCGGCGCCCATGTACCATTTCCACAGCGGGAAATTGCTGATCGGCTCGCCCGGCGGATATTTCAGATTTCGCCGCACCGAATCGTAAAGTCCCCAATAGCCGCCGACCGTGCCCTCCAGCTTGCGCTTCCAGGGCTGGTCGTAGGACTCAATCAGGTTGACGCGGAATTTCTGCGCCTTGGCGAGGCTCAGGATCTCCGAGACGACGCGCGCCTGATTGGCACGCGACGGCAGCGCGCCTTCGCGCATGCGCCCTTCGCTCGGCCAGCCGGTCTCGCCGATCAGGATTTCCTTGCCGGGAAACGCCACCGCCATGCGCTCGCGGATCGCCTCGACGTGGGAGGCTGCGAACTTCGCCTTGACCGGAAAGTCCTCCCAATAGGGCAGAATGTGGATCGTGACGAAATCGACGGCGTCATAGACCTCGCGGTTGCGCAGCCAGAATTCCCAGACATCGGCATAGGTGACGGGCACGCTGACCTGCGCCTTCACCGAGCGGATGATGGAGACAAGGTCCGCGGTCGTCATCTCGCCGCGCAGCAGCACCTCGTTGCCGACGATGATCGAGGTGATGACACCGGGGAACTGCTTGCTGAGGCGAACGGCGAGCGCGGCCTGCTCGAAATTCTTGGACCGGTTGCTGGAGAGCCAGATACCCTGCAGCACCTTCATGCCGCCGAGCTTCGCCGCGATCGCCGGCACCTGATCCAGCCCGTTCTCCATGGAGTAGGTCCGGACGCAGTCCGTGATCTCCTTGAGCTGGCGGAGGTCCTGCTCGATCTGGTCGGCCTCGATATGGGTCCAGGCGTTGAGAGGCGACTGCTCGCCGCGGAACGGCGCGTAGGAGACGCATTGAACCTTGTCGGCGGGATCGATCGGCGCGCGCGCGAGCGTGATCGGCGTGGCCAGCCACCACCACACGGCAGCAATCGCACCCAGCGAGACGAGCAGAAGCGCCAGTGGCGTACGAACTGAAATCGGTTCCATCCTCCGCGAAGCGCCGTCGATTACCCGCTCGCACGCCGTCTGCCAAGGGGGTAACGGGCGACCTGCGCCGTCCTCCCCCGCCGATTTCGGCTGCGGCCGTTCGACCGGGCTCTAGCAGCGTGACTTTGCTGGACAAAATTCGAAATACAGGCCATGGGATTCCGCAGGGCATTTCCGCCGCATTGGAGACCCATTTGGACGCCATCAGCTAACGCGTCCGCGAGGGTTCGGCGCGGTCGGCCAGCGGAGCAATTGGGGAATACATGCGGCAACGGGTGCGTCAGTCACGAAATGCGGTCCTGCGGCAGTTCGCCGCCACCTTGGCCGTCTCCTCTCTCGTCGCCATGGCCGGCCTCTCCGGCGCCTTCGCCCAGAGCGGAGCGCCCGCGCCCGACCAGGGCAAGCCGGCCGTCGCGCAGCCGGCCGACGCCGCAGCCAAGGACGCCGCCCAGAACCAGCGCCGCACCGACGAATTCGCCGAAGCCGCCCAGGTCATCAACGGCCCGGCCGGCAATCCCGAATGCGTCTGGCTCGGCCGCCGCGTGGTGCGGCTGATGTGGCGCGACGATCTCGACACCGCGTTCCGTCATCTCGACCTCTACGACCGTTTCGGCTGCCCCGGCGGCCACATCCAGGCGGCGTTCCGCTGCCTGACGCGCTTCGGTGCCCAGATCGATCCGAAGGTCGCCGAGACCCTCGACAGCCGCGTCCACGCCTGCTGGATCAACCCGGCCGCTCAGCCCCAGCAGGCGGCTGCCAGCCCCGCCCAGCCGCCGGCGACGCCGGCCAACGGCAACGC